>Ga0208373_1003840_pt1 | contig 14262 bp, 10 predicted proteins | sample RifOxyC2_FD_184036 | JGI IMG/M metagenome (GOLD analysis project Ga0208373, IMG submission 184036) | Soil microbial communities from Rifle, Colorado - Rifle Oxygen_injection C2 (SPAdes) | ecosystem: Environmental > Terrestrial > Deep subsurface > Rock core/Sediment | place: Rifle, Colorado...
CACATTGCACCTCCAGCCGACCTTCCTTCCATTCTACCGGGGTCGCCTGTTTGAGTAAAGCCTGGATCCCCTGCCCCAACCCGCGCCCCGCCTCGGCTACAAATTGCTCCCAAGGAAACGCCTGGCTGCTGGCAAGGGCAGCGGACGCAACCTGGATCGTGGGAGCTGGGTTGCTGATTTGCATCACTGCCTTTGCCGGCTCTACCTGCAAAGGGGTAGGGGTTGCATCCGGTTCCCATTCTGGTTCCTCCAACCAAAGGGGAGGCTCTTCCATGGGGGGTTCTTGCAGGCTCGGGTTGAGCTGGCTCAGCGCCCCCGGCTCTGTTTCCTGGGGCAGCGGGGGTGGCTCCGGCACCAAGCCTGCCTGATCCTGCACCGGCCTAAGGGGGATCGCTGGCCTCACGAGGGGGCCTTCTTCTTCCTCTTCTTCAGGGTCTTGGGTAAACCCGCTTCCCTGTGTTGGCAAGAACTGCAGCCCAGGGGCCGATGGCAATGCTTCTTCCGGCTCGTTTCCCAGAAGCTGCCCCGGCTGCTCAGGGGTTGGAGTTGCTACTTGTTCCCGCTGCCTTGGCTCCAGGTCAGGCTGGGGGTTGGGCAGAACCGGCTGCAAGGGGGGGGCTAGTGAACCAGACTTTTTTTTTTCTCCTCTTGGCCATGCTGGCTTAAAAGCTCAATCACCTCGGCAACGCCTTTAATAGACTCGACCCGCACCATGCGGATCAACCCCATCTCCATGCAGGCTTGAGCCTGGCAACTGCGTTTGATCTGTTGTTCCAAGTCTAGCAGAATTTGAAAGTAATATTGCAGGTCTGCTCTGCTGGCTAAGCCTGCCAGGCGGCGGTACAGTTCTTTTTGGTCGGGTAAAAACTCCTTCCAGTGCATCTGTTCGGCAGGGAGTTCCTTCAGCAGAGTTACGTCTTTCACCCCTTGCAACAAATCGCTTACCAACTGGGCAAAGCTTCGTCCTCGTTTCACCAGATGCTGAAAGTTTTCCAGCACCATGGGCAGGTCTTTGTAAAAAATTCCGGTCAACAGGGCATCCACCTCGCGCTGGTCGCCCAGCCCCAAAACCTCCATCACCTGTCCATCGCCGATTTCCATGCCGCAAAAGCTGATCAGCATATCCAGCGTGGTAAGGGCATCGCGCATCCCGCCCACAGAGGCACGGCTGATCAAGCCCAGGCTGGCGGGGCTGATTTTTATTCCTTCCCGCTCGGCAACCTGTGCCAGGTACCCGCTCATTTCTTTGATTTCAATGTTGTGAAAATCATAGCGTTGGCACCGGCTTAACACCGTGGTGGGAATTTTGTGGTGGTCCGTGGTGGCCAAAATGAATTTCACATGGCTGGGCGGCTCTTCCAGGGTCTTCAACAAGGCGTTGAAGCTTTCCGGGGTGAGCATATGCACCTCGTCGATGATATAGGTCTTGAAAGGAAATTTGGCCGGGGAAAACTTCACCGATTCGCGCAGTTCACGAATATGCTCGATCCCGCGGTTGCTGGCAGCATCGATTTCCATCACGTCTTGCGCGATGCCTTCGCTGATCTCGCGGCAATGCTCGCACTGGTTGCAAGGTTCTTGGTTCACCGGCTGCTTGCAGTTAAGTGCCTTGGTCAAGATACGGGCACAGCTGGTTTTGCCTGTGCCCCTAGGCCCGGTAAACAAAAAGGCGTGGGCCACCCGGTTTTGGGCAATGGCATGAATGAGGGTCTGCCAAATCGGGTCTTGGCCCACCAGGTCGCAAAACCGCTGGGGCCGCAGCTTGCGGGCTAAAACCAGATAAGACATGAACCCAACTCCAAAAAAGGCATCTGATCAAGGGATCGTGATTTTAGTAGAAGACATTTTTTGGGTCCAGGCAAGGACTAGTTGGCAGGGGCAACCCACCGGAAGAAGAAAGTGACCCGCACACATGTTTCAAGTACTTAGTGCTGCTTCCTTTCGGACCTGACACGATTCACACCATCCGATTGCACGGGTCACCCAAAGGGAATGGGAACATTTTGTGGCGGAGAGACGGGGATTCGAACCCCGGATAGGCGATTAACCTATACACACTTTCCAGGCGTGCTCCTTCAGCCACTCGGACATCTCTCCGCTATTCAAGCGAGGCTGAAGCCCCCAGCCTCAACGCAGGGAGCATGCCTGGCTAAGGCACAGGCAAACAACGTTTTTAAGCCTTGGTTCAGGCTTTGAGGGAAGATGGTACACCTGGAGAGGTTCGAACTCCCGACCTTCGGCTCCGCAAGCCGACGCTCTATCCAGCTAAGCTACAGGTGCGCTTTTGCGTTTGGCCCAGTTTTCCAGGCCAAGCGGTATTTGTAATTCCAAATCCCAGGGTTGTCAAGCAGCAACTTCCCTCACTTCGGTTTGCCAGCCCCCGGCAAATTGGGTAGGCTGGGCCGACTTCAAACCCCAATTTATTTCTGCCTTGAACCCGATCCTCGTCAGTTGCAGCAACGCAATTTATGCCTGTAGCCAACAAGAACCGCCCCGCCTCCTGCTGCCCCGGCCCGACTCCTTTTGGCCCTGGGGCAAGCGGGAACTGGGGTTTTTTGGGCTTTGCCAGGGGCTGGCCGCTGACCAGGTTTTGATCGGCTCCCGGGTGCGCCTGGGCACCGCCGTGGTAGAAAAAAAAGCCACTGACAGCCGCATCTACAGCCTAACCCTAGCAGGCCAGGCGATGGCACTTTTTGACTACAAAGACTGCCATGACCTGCACCAAATCGACCAATGGCGGGGCCATCTGTTACTCACCGATACAGGCAAAAACCGGGTTCACCTGGTAGAGATCGCTACCGGCAACCCTGTTTGGCGGCTGAATTTTGGTCAGGAGCGCCGTGATATAAGCCATATCAACGCAGTAACGGTTGAAGGCGACCAGGTTTGGGTCTGCCTCAACAACAAAGGCCACCGCCCCACCCAGATCGCTCGTTTTGACTTGAATGCCCTGTTCCACCTTAACCAACCGGAATTGGATGCCGCTTCCCTGGGAACTTTTCAGTCCCTAGGCGAAATCATGCACGTCCATGACCTAGAACAGGTGCAAGGGGAATTCCTCTTTTCCTGCTCGCGCGAATCCGAGGTGCGACGGCTGAAGGATTTAAGCCTCTATGTGAAGCTGCAGGGCTGGGTGCGCGGGTTGGCACAAGATGGCGATGGCTTGTGGATTGGGGAATCCATCATGGCGGACCGCTCGAAGCGCCACGCCAAAAACGCAGACGGCAGGTTGCATTATTTGCCCTTTGGCGAAACCCGGCCCCGACTCAGCTATCTGCTCCCCCATTGCGGGCAGGTCAACGACGTGATTTGCCTGCCAGGAACTTAGGGAAACTCTGAAAAACTCAGAGTTTCCTTAAATCGCGACCAGGGATGGCCGCCAACTGCCAGTAGGCTATGACGCGAAGCACATTGATTTGAAAGCTGTTTGAAAACTTGTTTTCAACCAACGCAGACTGAAAAAGTCCAAAGATGGACTTTTTCAAAGGTTCCTTAGCTATTCCCCGTCTTGGGAGTTGATTCTTTTTTGGGGTTGCGCTGCGCAGTCAAAGATTCATCTGGGTAAGGGCGGATATCGGTTCCCTGGTACTGGTCTTTGAGCAAGCGCATATACCCCTTTGCCACCCTGACAAACGAGGGAAAGGAAACCGCCTTGGTTACGCCCTGCTCGCGCTGTTCCAGCCGGTAAGGAACCTCGGCAAACAAATAGCCGTTTTTGATCAGGCGAATCAAGATGTCGGTCTGAAAGAAAAAGTTGGTGTTTCGGTGTTCCAGGGTGCGCAGGGCTGCCACGCGGTACAAGATGGTGCCGTTGGTGTAGTTGAGGTTGGTGCGGAACGAAGCATTGATGATCAAGCGGTAGGTAAACGATAAAAACCTGCGGAAGCCGCTGCGCACTTCTTTGTTGAAAACAAAGGGAATCACCAGGTCAACATGCTCGAGCAGGTTGAAGTAACGAAAGATTTCCCAGGGGTCGTTTTCGTTGTCCCCCGGCATTACCACGCAGGCATCCATCTTGGCATGGTCCACCCCCTGCCAAAAGGCACCGCCAAATCCGCCGGGTTTTGCGTTCGAATAAAAGCTCACCCTGCTGTCTTTTTTGCTGTATTCTTCCATCACCTGGGGGGTGCGGTCTGTGCTGCCGTCGTTGATGCAGATGATTTCGCCTTGGATTTTAAAATCATCCAACGCCTTGAGGCAATTCGTAATCGTATCCCCAATGGCCGTTTCTTCGTTCAAGGCGGGAATGATAACGGTTAAAGACGGGCTGCTCATGTTGACGTTCGGGTTTTATGTTGGCGGAAACATGTTCCGCGGCTGCTTGCAACCAGCGCCAGGCAAGTGCGCCAGTTCGGCAAGGTTGTGCGGTCAGGATTGGCATGCCCTACCGCTTTGCCATAATTGCTTTATGCTCTCACCTTTGCGGCAAAAGGGCAAGCTGCGCTACCCAGGAAAGGGGGGTTAAGGGTCTTTGGCCAAGGTTTCGTCAATATGCCGATAAAAGCCACGCAACCTTCGCCCTGACATGCAACACAAGCCGTCAGGCATTCGCCGCAGGAACTTTAAAAACTTGCCCTGCAAGGTGTGGTGGATCGTCCCACACTGTAAAATGATGCCACTGGGTTCGTAATAGGCCATCAACTCTAATGTTTTACGGTAAAAATCAGGGTCAGGGCCGATGGACCACGCGAAATAGGTGATCAGCATGGGGTCTTGACTATGCCGAAAATACAAAAAAGTGCGGTCATCCACAATCAACCGGCGGTTGTTTTCAGGTGCCCCCAAATCACAGGTTTCAACGGCATGGGCAATGCCCGCATCGACCTGGTTCATATCTAACGCCGCCTGGGGCTGGCTGGCGCTGGGCAGCACCTGCTTCCACTTGTTGGGAAAGGTAGCTAGGTTGAGGGCAAAGCTCAACAGCGCTGTGGGCAAAAAAAGCAGCAACAGCACCCTCAAACAGGTTTTTTGCCAGGTTTGCCTAAGTAAAGGCAGACCCTCGCAAAACAACAGCAAAGCCAACGCAAAAAAGGTTGCGCTATCGTAAAAGTTTTTGGTTTTATTGATGATCGAAAAACCCAACAACACACCAAGCAACGCCAGCACACGCCACCAATCCAGCTGTTTCCAAAGCGGTTCCCCAGCCCCCTTCAGGGCTGCAAAGGGCAGGGAAACTGCCCCCAAAACCAAAACCGCCAAACTAAAAAACAGCAGCACCTTCACCAGGATATTGCCATCCCCCACGGTAGAAGGCAGCCAATAGGCTTGGTAGTTGTCTTCTACCGCCAGATGAGAAAAATATTGGGTTAGGTTCAGCAGGCTGGCGAAGACCTCTTGCAAAAACTGCACAGGTTGCGAAAGCAAAAGAGCCGGGTCTACAAAATGCCCGGCAAGCACATTGTGCGCATATTGCGCCTCTGGACAAGAAAAAAAAGATTTCCAAAACAGATAACTTTCCAGCCCAAAGCCAGCCAGCAGAAGGGTGGTTGCCGCCCCAACCCAACGCTGCTGTGAACCTTCTCGGATTTGAAACGCCAGCACCGCCAGCAGCGGAAAAAACAAAATGGCTTTGGCATGCAGCGAGAAAAAACTGGCTGCCAAAACCACAAACAAAAACAACCGCCATTGCCAATGCGCCCTGGCCCGGCTCAACCACATCAAACCCACCAGGTGCAGCATGACCTGGCTTTCCGGCCGCGCCAAACTGAGCAAGAAGGGCAACAGCCCAGAGGCTAAAACCAAAAGAACCAAAAGCCCCTTGTCGGCAAACTGCTCGGGCCAAAACCGCCGTTGATACAAAAGCATCAGGCTTACAAAGGCGACAAACACCCCCATGCCGTAATAACGCAGATGAGATAGCCGCCCCACCTGGTTAAAAACGAGGTTCGACAACAACCGATTGGGTGCCCAGCTGTAGGGAATCGCAACATGTTGGGTCTGGGTGCAGGCGGGCAGCGTCAGGTTCACCCCGTATCCATCGGTCAACCAACGGGAATAGGTAATGCGGTCAGCGATCTCGTCGGGGTAAATGGGCACCAGCGAAGCCATATAAAGGGTGCCGCCAACCAAGTAGACCAACATAACCCAATACAAGTAGGCACTTCTAAAATTTGCAAACAAAGACATAATGTGGGTGGTTGCGTTTCAATTTTTTGTCGCCGGTCGATTTGTTTGCGATTTCTGCGCAACGGTTATGTTTCCCCGCAACAAAAAACCGCCGCTTTTTAAACCATGGTTTAGTGGAAAAGGGAGATTTCGGCAACTTATCTTCTAAACAACCAACTTGAGGGGACAACTGCTTTGATCACCACCCATGATTTTCCCGGGGATGCTCCCCTCACCCAAACCTCGCCTGCAGTGGCAAGATTGCCTTCTCCAGGGGCATTTGCTAGTCTGCAAAAATGTTTCCAACTTGGCGATTTGTTCCCCCACGCTGTGCCAATATGCTTGGGAGCTACCTCTGCAAACGGCTGCACTGATTCTGTTAAAATGAAAAAAATCTTTGGGCTGATTCAATTGATCATCGGAATAGGCTTGGTTCTGTTCCTGATCCGCAACGACCAGCTTTCGGCAGCGAGTTTTCATTTTTTTGTCGAGTTTCCCATTCTGAGTATTGGACTAGTGGTGTTTTACACCTTTTGCCTCATCCCCCTTACCGCTCTGCGCTGGCAACAGCTGTTGAAGGGGTGCAGAGCAGAATTTGGCCTACTCAAGCTCTATGGGCTTACCTTGCTGGGGAGTTTTTTTTCCTGCATCCTGCCCGGCATGATTTCCGGTGATGCCGTAAAAGGCATGTACCTGATGCGCGAAGCGCCGCAAACTCGCAAAACCCCCTTGTTTTTTTCCTTGATTCTTGACCGTGGAATTGGCCTCATCGGCTATATTCTGCTGAGTTTGGCCATGTTGCCCATGATCCCTCAAGGCCTGATGACACCGGAAAACTTTCGTGCCGTTGCGCTTTTTAATTGCATCATTGTGGTCGGCGGCATTTTGGGGTTGGTTTGGTTTTTTCGGCTTTCACCCAACCAGGTTTCTAGCCTGGTCGAGCGGGTTTCTGCCTGGCCCCTGGGGCATTTGTGGAAAAGGCTGTTTGAGGTCGGCACTTTTTTGCATGAAAAACCCAAACACATTCCCCTGGCTGTGGGGTTGAGCATTGTCAACTGCATTGGCATCATCGTTTGCTTTCAGCAGATCATTCCCGCCCTGGGGCACCCAGCGCCTGATTTTTCCGCCTTGGCAGTGGTGGTGGTGTTTGGCGTGTTGGCAACCGCCCTACCCTTTGCGCCCATGGGAATCGGGGTCGGTCATGTTGCTTTTGCCTATCTCTTTGGTATCATTGGCGTTCAAGGCGGAGCCGACATCTTTAACGCTTTTTTGCTGGTGCAGTTTTTGGCTTCGATGCCAGGGGGGCTGGTGTATTTTTACAAAGCGTTTGCCAAATTTCATTAGCGAAATGTTGCCAAGCCGCTTTTACCCAATCACCCGACTGCGGGCCGTTGATGTTTTACCGATAGCTGCAACAGGCGACACCGATAACTGCATTGCATTGTTTTAACTTTATAATAAGTTCTCTATTTTTTAAGTCTTCTTGGATTTTTCGCGCAAACATCAAGCAATGCAAAATCCCCTTAACCAATTCGGGTCTTGCTATTTTGCCTGGATTGTCAAAAAGTGTTTCCACAAGAAAGGTTAGCCCTACCACCCTCGCCAGTTATTGGCAGAAACCGCCGCTTTACTTACATGGTTAAGGTTTAAGGTTCATGACAAGCAAATCGCCCAATAAAGCAAAAAAATATCTGCTGATATTCATCAAGGCGACCCTTGTTTTTGCAATTATCTATTACCTGGTCCACAGCGACAAACTGGATTTGAGCAAGCTCAGTCTGCTGTACTTGAATCCAGGCTTGACCCTGACGGTGTTCCTTTGCATTTTTTTGGGCATGAACCTGGTAGCAACCTATCGCTGGCAGCTGCTGATGGAGGCCCAAGGCCAAAAGATTCCCCTAAAAACACTGTTTAACATCATCTGGGTAGGGCAGTTTTTTTCCACCGTGTTGCCAGGAACCTTTAGCCTGGACGGGGTAAAGGCCTACTACGTCATCAAGGAAACACGCAATCGCGCCACCAAAACCCAATGCCTGACTGCTTTGATTGTGGAGCGGATTTCAGGCATGGCCGCCATGTTGACACTTTCTGCTACAGGGCTGCTTTGGTATTTTGATGTTGCCATGCAGGTGCCGGGGATCAAGATTTTAGGCATTTTTGTATTTGCCGTTTTGGCGGGCATCTTGGTGTTTTTTGGCCTTATCTTTTTCCCCTTTGACCATCAAAACGACCCTTTGGTCCGCCTGTTGTTGCGCCTGCCGCTGAACAGCGTTACCACCCGCATCTACCAAGCCTTTCGCCAATACCGCCTGCACAAAAAAGCATTGGTGATGGGGCTTTTGATTTCGCTGTTAGTGCAGGCGAGCCTGATCTTTTTGTTTTTTCTGATAGCCCAAGTCCTGTGCAAGGGCAGCATGCCCGTCAGTGCCTATCTGTTTACCGTTCCCATCGGCGAACTTAGCACCATTGTGCCCCTTGGCCCCGGCGGCATCGGGGTCGGGCATGTTGCTTACGATTATTTATTTGGCGCCATGGGGATGCAAGGCGGGGCTGATGCCTTTAACCACTTTACCATCATCCGTCTTTTGGTGGGGTTGTTTGGCGGCATTCCCTATTTGCTCTTTTTGCAGCAGGGAGTCCGGTTTCAAGCCGATGAACCCGGCATAGAGACCCCTAACGCTTGAGCCTGCGGTCTTCCACCTGGGTCAAGATTTATAAATTCCCGCAAGGGCTGTTTTCCGCAAGCCCTTGACAGGCAGGGACTGCAACATCAATAATAAAACCTAAGCTTTTTTAGGCAGCACCAAAGGGGTTAGAAACCCCTTTTTTTTAGTGCAGGCAAAACCATTAACAAGACGCATCATGTCGGCGAACCAACTCCAGTTTTTTCATGCCTACAACAAACGGTTGACCCAAACACTTGAATCGTTTGACTACACCTTGATCGAACGCTTTTGCCAACGCCTGTTGAAGGCTTGGCAAGAAGGTGCCCAGGTATTCTTTTGCGGCAACGGTGGCAGCGCGGCCAACGCCATTCATCTGGCCAACGATTTTATTTACGGGGTCGACAAGCCCAGGGGGATTGGGCTGCGCGTAAACGCCTTGCCAGCCAACCAAGCCGTAGCAACCTGCCTAGGGAACGATGAGGGATATGACAAAATTTTCAGCGCCCAACTGGCGGTGCTAGGTCGCCCCGGCGATGTACTGGTTTGCCTTTCCGGCTCCGGCAACAGCCCCAACATCCTAAAGGCCATGGAACAAGCAAAGAACATGGGCATCGACACGGTGGCCATTTTGGGCTATTCCGGCGGCAAAGCAAAAGCCATGGCTGACTTGCCTCTTCACTTCGCCATTGATGACATGCAGATCTCAGAAGACCTGCAACAAATCGTGGGGCACATGGCCATGCGTTGGCTTTATGAACGCAGGCCGCAATGACTTTGGAGGTTGAAGCCAAAATCAAATCCATCGAAGAGATCGGTGCCTTGCTGCGCCAACGGGGCAGCAAAAAAGTGGTCTTGTGCCATGGTGAATTCGATTTGCTCCATTTTGGTCATACCCGCTATTTTAAAGCCGCGCGCAAGTTTGGGGATATTCTCATTGTCACCTTGACCCCAGACCGTTTTATTGCCAAAGGCCCTGGTCGCCCTGTGTTTAACGAAAGCCAACGGGCTGAATCCATCGCCAACCTGCAGTTTGTTGATTATGTAGGCATCAATCAATGGCCCACGGCCATGGAAACCCTTGATATCATTCGCCCCGACATCTATGTCAAAGGCAGCGAATACCTGAACAAGGTTGATGTCACGGGTCGCCTTGATGCGGAACGAAACAAAATCGAGGCCTTGGGCGGGCGCATGGAATTCACTCACGAGGTGATTTACAGCTCTTCCAAACTCCTGAACAACCATTTTTCCGTCTTTTCAAGCGAAGCCCAACCCTTTTTGAAACAACTTGCGAGTCAATGCAAATCCGATGAGGTGCTTGCAAGCCTGGTCGGGTTGCAGGGCAAACGAATTCTGCTTGTGGGCGATTACGGCCTGGAAGAGGTAAACCAGTTGGCCCCGGGGCAACCGTCTCAGGTGCAAGGGCAGCATTTGCAGCCGCAGGGTGCCTTGTTGGGTGCTGCTGCCTTGACCCACCAGGGGGCCAGCTTGACTTTGTTCACCCTTCCCGGCTCTACCCAAGACATTCAGAGCCAACTGCCTGTAGGTACGCAATTTTTGCAGCTGTCTGAAGGGCAGTTGCCATGCCCCAGTAGCCGCAGCTATTACGACCCTGCCGGGTACTGCAGGTTTAACGCTTCCGAGCCGGGGCAGATGCCTCAAGAGGCGGACCTGTTGCACCGCCTCAACCTGGCCCTGCCCCAGGTGGACCTCGTACTGGCCTGGGATCAGGGCAAAGGCTATTTCACCCCTGCTGTGAAGCAGCTCCTGGGCGAGCAGGCCCCTGCGCTGTGTTTGCTGCTGGGCGAAAATGCCGATCTGCAAGGTTGGCACAACCTTGATCTGCTGGCAGCCCCTCAAAAACTGCAAAAAACCCTCTCTTGGGAACTGGCCAGCGCACCCTTTTGGCGCAAGGGCCAACGGCTTTTGCTGGCCGAAACTGGGGGAGGTTTGTTATGGATAGGGCCGCAGGGCAAACTGGAACTGCCTGCCTTGCTGCCGCCAGACGCAACCGCCCCGCAGGTAGACAGCACCAGCGTCGCCTTTGCTTGGGCCGCCGTTGCCACCAGCCTGGGCCTGGCCGAAGGTCAGACTTTGCTGCTGGCAGCGGCCACCTCAACCCTGGCGCGGCGCGGAGCAAAAGCACCCTATCGGTTCGACAAAATCGACTTTGACAAATTCATTATCACCCTCTTGAATTTTTAAGATGCAGACCATCAAAAAGAAGATTCTTCATGGCTCCCATGCCCTAGGACATCTAAAAAACCTCGCTGCCTCAGGCAAAAAGATCGGGCTTTGCCACGGCCATTTCAACGTGGTGCACCCCGGCCATTTGCGGTTTTTGCACCATGCCAAAGAACTCTGCGAGGTTTTGGTAGTTGCCTTGGTGGCGCAAGATCAGTTGGAAGGCGAGCAAAAAGAACGCTTTTTCCCCACCCAAGACCGCGCCATGGGCGTGGCAGCCTTGCTGGTGGTTGACCAGGTGGTGGTGCTGGAAGCCATGTCTTTGGAAGACCTGATTTCCATCTTGAAGCCTTCCGTGTTTGTGTTGGGAAAAGAATTCGACGATGAAGACCGCAAACCCTTGGTGGAAGCCTACCAAAAATTGATGGATGCCCACGGCGGCAAGATGGTCTTTTCTTCGGGTGAGGTCTCTTACGCCAGTACCGAATCCCTTTATGCCTCACCGGATGCGATCCACGCCGAGCGGCTTTTGACCTTTGCCCAGGCCTGCCAAAAGAGCAACATCAACCTGCTCCATTTAAAGGACAAGGTGAAGGCCTTTGCCAACCAAAACATTTTGGTTTTGGGGGATACGATCATCGACCAATACATTGCCTGCGATGCCCTTGGCATGAGCCAAGAGGCTCCCGTTTTGGCCATCCGCGAGCTGGAAGCGCGTGAATTCATTGGTGGAGCGGCAATCATCGCCTGCCATGTGCAAAGCCTGGGCGCAAATTGCCACTTCATGTCGGTGATCGGCAAGGATGAAAAAGGAAAAACCGTGCGGGATTTTCTATCAAAATACAACGTTCCCAGCACATTGTTTGAAGATCCGAGCCGCCAAACCACCTTTAAGATCCGCTATATGGTGGACAACCAAAAGCTGTTGCGGGTTTCGCGACTGCAGGAACATGGGATTTCCAAAGACTTCGAACGCCAGATTCTGGCCAAACTGCGGGAGATGGCACCCAAGCTGGACGGCATTGTCATAGCCGACTTTGTTTACGGCGTGATTACCGACAGCCTGCTGCATCAGATTCAAGAAATTGCCCAACAGCACAAAATCCGCCTCTTTGGTGACTTGCAATGCAGTTCCCAGGTCGGCAACGTTACCAAATTCACAAACTTCCACCTGATCACCCCCACCGAGCGCGAGGCGCGTATTGCCTTGGCAGACCCAGAATCAGGCCTGGAAAAACTGGCACGAAAGCTGCTCAATGTCACCCAGGTTGAAAACCTGCTGCTAACCTTGGGGGCTTCGGGCTTTATCGCTTATGTCAACGAAGGGGAGCAGGGGCACAGCAGCCAGCATTTTCCCGCCCTGTGCCAAAATCCGCTCGATGTAGCCGGGGCTGGCGACACCCTGCTTTCAACCTTTGTCACCAGCCTGTGCGCGGGTAACAACCTCATGGAATCTGCCGCCTTGGGAGCTTGCGCATCGGCCATTGCCGTGGCTAGATTGGGCAATACACCCATCACCACCAAAGAACTGCTGGCTTATCTGGACAACCTAAACCACCAGCTGAAACTTCATCATGGAAAGGGGGCCTAATGGCCGATAAATACCGCATCGACAGTCACAAACTGATCTTCCACGTTGACCGCGTGGCCGAATGGCAGGCAGGCAAAAACGTATATCCCATCTACGCCGAGATTTCGCCCGCTGGGGGCTGCAACCACCGCTGCACCTATTGCGCATTGGATTTCATGGGCTACCAAAAGCGTCTTTTGGATACCGCCATACTTAAAGAACGCTTGACCGAGCTGGGTCGCCTGGGCTTGAAAAGCGTGATGTATGCCGGCGAGGGGGAACCCTTTATTCACCCCGACATGGCCGAGATCACCGAACACACTAAAAAAGCGGGCATTGACCCCGCCTTTACCACCAATTCGGTCAAGCTGGACAAGGAAACGGCAGACCGCGTGTTGCCCGTGACCAGCTGGATCAAAACCTCGATCAACGGCGCGACGGCTGAGACCTATGCCAAGATACACCGCTCCAAACCCATTGATTTTGATACCACCATTCAAAATCTGACTTATGCTGCTGAAATAAAACGAAAAAACAACTACAAATGCGCCTTGGGCATGCAATTGCTGCTCTTGCCTGAAAACCAACATGAAGCGGTTGCGCTGGCCAAATTGGCGAAAAACATCGGCATGGATTACCTGGTTATCAAGCCCTACAGCCAGCACCCCCTTTCTAAAACCCACCTCTACGAGAACGTGAAATACGAAGGGATGCAGGAGCTTTCCACCGAACTGCAACAGGTCAGCGGCAACGGCTTTTCGGTTGTCTTCCGCTGGGAAACCATGGCCACCTGGGATGCCCAAGCCCACGAATACGAAAAATGCCTGGCACTTCCCTTTTGGACTTACATCGATGCCGGTGCCAACGTTTGGGGCTGTTCGATGTACATGGAAAACCAAGAATACAAAGACCGTTTTTTATACGGCAACCTCATGGAGCAAAGCTTTCAACAGATTTGGGAAGGCCCCCAACGCAAGCAGGCCCTGGCGTGGGTAGAAAGCGAACTGGACGTGCAGATGTGCAGGGTCAACTGCCGCATGGACAAGATCAATAAATACCTTTGGGAACTGCGCAACCCCGCAGACCACGTCAATTTTATTTAATCCATGACCCGGCCCTACCCCCGGCTGGACCGGCACAAGCTCAAGATTCTGCCTTTAAGGTTGCGCGAATCCAAGGCAGACAGCTCTGTGCTGGTGCCCCTGGAAGCTCTCCCCCCTGCTCTCCCGGAGGCGGCTACCCAGCGCATTCAAGCCTTGGCTCAAGCGATGATCAACGCCAAAGGCCGGGGTGCGGCGGTCATCCTGACCTACGGCGCTCATCTTTTCCGCAACGGAATGAGCCTCATGATCATTGATCTGATGAAGCGCGGCTACCTGACTCATCTCTGCACCAACGGGGCTGGCGGAATTCACGATTGGGAATTGGCCTTTCATGGGCGCACCACGGAAGACGTGCAGAAATACCTGCAAGAAGGGCAGTTTGGAATTTGGCAGGAAACCGGGCTTTACCAAAACCTGGCCTTGTCCCTGGGGGCAGCCCAGGGGCTGGGATACGGCCAAAGCCTGGGCAAACTCATCGCCGAAGAGGGGTTGCAAGTCCCCTCTGTGGCAGACCTGCGGAAAGAAATCGCGCTAGCGCTGACCCAAGAAACCCCTGAAAATCTGGCGGGCAAGGCTGCCTTGCTGGAAAACCTGACCAGTCTTAACCAAGCGCCGGGAAAGATTCAACTTCCTC
>Ga0208373_1003841_pt1 | contig 14262 bp, 11 predicted proteins | sample RifOxyC2_FD_184036 | JGI IMG/M metagenome (GOLD analysis project Ga0208373, IMG submission 184036) | Soil microbial communities from Rifle, Colorado - Rifle Oxygen_injection C2 (SPAdes) | ecosystem: Environmental > Terrestrial > Deep subsurface > Rock core/Sediment | place: Rifle, Colorado...
ATTGCAAAAAACACACCTCGAATTGAGGTGTGTTTTTAGATTCAGCACTTCTTGTTTTTCAATGAAATATGCATTTTTATCCATGGATCATTGACATTTTGTCAAAATATAGTATATGTTCATCTCGTTTTGATTTCAACTCAATATGAATCCATTGTTTCCAGCATAGCGTTTTGTGGCCGAAGATCGGCCTTGAAGCGCCGTGTTGGATAAATTGGTACGCCATACATTCCGATAGTCGGAGTGGAGGTAAGCCGACGGCATCAGAGAAACAGGTACGCCAATGGTACGCCTGAATGAAGATTCCTTCTCCCGCGGATTCGAAACTGTCCGTTTGCTCTTCACCAATCCCCGTTTCACCAGTACGCCGCTTCGGCGATTCGTCGTCGAGGTGGAGTTGATTGCGCGATCAATGCCCTTCTGCGTGAGTTTGAGATGGAGACCAGTCAGACCATGAGCCAAGAGGCTGCCCGTGAAATCATGGGTGTCAACATGCTTGGTACCATCGAGGTTGAACGCCACTTCGGTGTATTGACCGATGCACAGCTTGAAGCGCTCGCCGTCATCCCGTTCTCCAAGGAGACGCTCAGGGCGTGCGCCAAAACGCACATCCTCGTCGCCGACATCGGTCTTTCGTTCCTCGACGTCCGCAGCAAGGCTAGTAAGGGTCTGTTCTACAAGCAGAGGTGGTACGAATCGCATGAGTTTGCCAGTCGCACCGAGACGGCCTGCTGGCGCCTCATCCGCAAGACACCCGTCGAGAACAGTCTGTCCAAGTACTGGACCGAGCAGCAGACCCTCATCGACAATAAGATCGACGAGGTTCCCTCGGCGCGGCAGGTCATCTACACGACGATCCTGCACTTCCTCGTCACGGGAGAACGCCTGTTCGAGAAGGTCTACGTGCGTACCTGTGACGTTGATTCAAACGGGAGCCACGTGTACGTCGGTAATTTCGACGGGGGCGGTTTCGATGTCGAACATTGGGGCGATGACAACCGTAATGACAATCTCGGCGTGGCCTCCGCTCGGAAGGCTCTCTGATCCTTGTTTCTCCTGATGCCTTGATCCTCCATATTTCCGCCATGGGCGGATCGCGGCAACTTTTGCGAGCAAGTTTTGCTTAACCCACTCTGGAGGGTGTTCACACGATGTGAGCATCCTCTTTTCTTTTCGTATCGTTTTTAGCAATCGACGGAGAACCTTCGAAGATTCTTTCTTGTGGACTTTTTTGGATGACACAAAAAATATAAAATCCCAGCCTTTTAGCTGAGATTTTTTCTAGACTTCCATGATGACCGGAAGGATCATCGGGCGTCGTTCTGTTTTTTTGAAGAGGAATTTTCCGACTTCGTCACGAATTTGTTCGCGAATGAATTTAGGATCTGCAGACGATTTTGTGTCTTTATCAACGATGGCGCCACGGACATGTTTGCGGGTTTCTTCGATGAGTTCTTTGTGTTCTTTCATGAAGATAAAACCTCGGCTAATGATGTCAGGGCTTCCAACGAGCTTTCCTGTTTTCTGTTCAATCTTTACGATCACAACCACCATACCATCTTCGGCAAGCGCCTTGCGATCACGAAGAACAACCTGACTGACGTCTCCTACACCCAGTCCGTCCACAAAGACATAGTCTGTGTTTACTTTTTCGTTTGTGAGGACACCACCGTCCTTCCAAAATTCCATGACCTGTCCGTTATCCACGACAAAGACATGTTCTTCATCCCATCCCATGGAGTAGGCAACGCTTGCATTCTCACGAAGCAAGAAGTGATTTCCTTCAATAGGGACGTAGTATTTTGGTTTGAACAAAGCGAGCATGAGCTTGATATCTTCTTTCTTTGCGTGACCTCCTGCGTGCACGTCCATCATGCGATAGTTGATGACTTTTGCACCACGTCGGTAGAGCGTGTCCATGAGACGTTGAACGGAGTTCTCGTTTCCTGGAATCACAGAGCTTGAGAAGATAATCGTGTCTGTTTTACGAACACGTACGGATCGGTGTTCGTTATTAGCAATACGGTGTAGGGCAGCATTTTCCTCGCCTTGTGCACCTGTGCAAATGAGTACAACTTTTCCGTCAGGATAGCTGTCCATTTGTTCTGGTTTGATAAGGGTGGATTGATTACATTTGATAAAGCCAAGTGTTTTTGCAATTTCCACGTTTGTTTTCATGGAATAGCCTTCAATCGCGACTTTCTTTCCAAGTCGCTCAGACGCTTCAATCACTTGTTTGACACGAGAGAGCAGGGAAGCGAAGGTTCCGACGATGACGCGACCTTTTGCTTTTTCCAAGATCTCTTCAAGTTCTTCACCGATGACTTTTTCGCTGACTTGGTGACCTTCCACGTTTGAGTTTGTGGAGTCTCCCATCAGACAAAGCACACCTCGTTTACCAATAGCAGCAATCTCTTGAAAGTCTGCGTGTACGGTTCCGGTTGGGTGAAAGTCAAACTTCCAGTCTCCTGTGTGACAGATCACGCCCACAGGGGTTTCAACGACGATACCAGCAGAATCTGGAATGTTGTGGTTGATATGGAAGAATGAAACTTTGAACGAACCGAGTTTGAGAACGTCATCGATTTTGGTCACTTTCACGTCGAGTGGACGTGTGTGAAAATCTTCCTGACGTCGTTTGATAATCGCAGCAGACATTGGAAGCGCGTAGATTGGCGGATTTCCAATGTTTGGAATGGTGTGAGGAATGGCACCGATGTGGTCATAGTGACCGTGGGTGATAATACAACCACGGACGTTTTTTTCTTTGCCCTTGAGGTAGCTCATGTTTGGAATGATGTAATCAATTCCTGGCATGTCTTCTCCTGGGAACTCAAGACCCATATCGATGAGCAGAATGTCGTTTTTGTACTCAATGAGCGTACAGTTACGACCAACTTCTTCACAACCTCCTAGAACAATAATGCGGAGTTTATCTCCGTTTGGTCCTTTAAAGACCTTCGTTTGAACGGCTGGACGAGCCTGTTCGGGCTTCGCACCTTTCGCACGAAAAATGCGACCGCGGTATTTGTTGTCTCGTGGCGCAGGTTTCTGCGACGAGTTGCGTGCGGTAGGTTTATTGACTGGTGACATAAAAATAAAAAGAAATAGCTTTTAGCAATCGCCAAAAGAGAATAAATAAGAATAAATGAATAGGTTCAATTGTAATGGACAAAAAAAACGAACGAGTCGACGTGATCTTTATGAGTCGCACATAATGCGACCGAAAAAAACAAGTCTTGGTGGGCGGGGAGGGACTCGAACCCTCATGAGATTTCTCTCACAGCGACCTGAACGCTGCGTGGCTACCAATTACACCACTCGCCCAGTTAACGTTCCAAAAATGACGAGCTCTTGGGCTTCAGTTGGAAACTCACTCATCGACCCAAATGGTCGATTCGCGAGCTTTCCGCCTTCCAGCCCGGCGTATCTCGTGCATTTTTGAAAAGTTAATTCGTTATTTTAAAGTCTTCTTTGTCTTAATATACCAATCTTTGATCGTGGCAAAACGATCTTGAGGAACGTTGATTTGGTCGATTACAACGTTCTGAATTGACTTTGGTGTTGCGTACGGATAGGTCGACTGATAGAGAAACACGGCTGGAACATCCTTGAGAATTTGCTCTTGGATGGATTTGAGCAGAGTTATTCGGTCTTCTTGTGAAGCAGTTTGACCGACCTTATCAAGGAGTGCGTCGACGTCCTTGTTTTGATATCCAGCCAAGTTTAGCCCATTTTCTCCAATTTGGGAAGAGTGCCAGAACAAACTGAGGTCTGGATTGGCTTGTACGTAGATAGAACCAAGTAAAAGCTCATAATTTCGGGGTTCGATGACTGTATTTGCAAATTCGTCCGAAGCAACCGTGATTATCTCGACTTGAACATCGATAGTAGCAAGCTGTTCTTGCAAATTCTTAGCAACAGCCTGGTATTCAGGTCGATCCATGATCGTGAGTTTGAAACTCAGTTTCTTGGATGGTTGTTCTGGTGCAGGAGATTCCGTTTGCTCTGCAGGATCCTCAACGGAAGGTTCTGTTGTTGATTCTGTTTTTGGCTCTGGAAGTTTTACAGCCGCAATGAGCTCTTTGGCGTGGTTTACATCCAAGGAAGGGGCATGCAGTTCTGATTGATAGCCGACCATGCCAGGGAGAAGAGGTGTTTCAATTGGACGAACAGTCCCGTGGAAAACCGATTCTACAATGGAAGATCGATCAATGGCTTGAGCGATAGCTGTACGAACAGAAAGATCTTTAAGGTGTTCGTTAGCTTTTTGATTGAAGAAGAGAACCATTTCGTCAGGAAGAGCAGGTTGATGCAGTGTAAGTGATTTCTTTTCTGAAACAGTCTGAAGATATTCAAATGGTATCACACTTACTCCCTCGATAAATTTTTGATCCAGAGCATCCATGGCTTCTTTTGTGTCTGGATAAAACTTGAAGTTCAGCGTTTCGATGTAGGCAGGATGATTGTAGTAATCTGTATGAGCTTTGAGTGTGTAAGAAAGAATGGATCCGCGCTTATCTTTTGAGAATTCTGAGAATTGATAAGGACCACTTCCAATTGGTTGAAGATTAAGCGCAGCAAGCGGAGCGTTTTGTGGCAGAATTTCAGACCAAACCCCGGAAGGAAGGATTCCTACTGTCAGGTTTGAGAGAAAGGTTGGATTTGGTTTTTCTAAAACAAACGTGACTGTGCGATCGTCGTCTTGATTGACGGTAACACCCTTAAAAAGGGGAGCAAGAGGACTGCGATAAGCGGGATTTTGAATGGCATTGATCGTGAACAATACATCCTGAACTTTTACGGGATCCCCATTGTGGAATACGGCGTTTTCTCGCAGACGAAAGGAAATGGTTTTTCCATCCTCGCTTGTCCAATATTCTTCAGCTAAATCTGGTACGAGTCCCTGTGTAGGGCTTGAGAACAAGAGTCCTGAATAAACGAGCGATGAAAGATCTGCGTCAACGTCACTGGTAGTTGCGTACAATGGATTGATGAATTGTGGTTCGCCAATCAGACCCTCTGTATATTCACCTCCCAGTGTTGGAATTTCAATGCGATGCGTCCAGACATAAGAAAAGAGCATGGTTGCAAGCGAAAGCATGATCATCCAGATGGCCACATTTGCGATGTGGCGTTCTGTGAGTGTAAGCACGCTTGGAAGTTGCTTCCATTGTTTCCAGGAAGGGATGGTACGAGAGGAAGAAACAGAAAGAACCTGACGCATGGTCAGGTGTTTCGTCGGATTTGACGAAGTCTGTTTGAATCGGTTGAAGAATGTACGTTTGTTTTCTGACACAAAAGGTTACACAAGAGCATTTGCAAGAGCGACTCCGAAAAAGAGAATCGCGATCACAATTGTCATCTGGTGAAGTTTTTTTTCAGCTCCTCGCTTGGTTCGAAAGACATTTCCACCACCACCAAACGCTGCACCAAGTCCTGTACCACGTGCTTGAAGGATAATGGCAGCAATAAGCAAAACAGCAAGAACAATCTGAGCAATCGAGAGGATAAGTTGATAATTCATACATTCAAAAATGCCATGGATAACGGTCGAATCCTAACAAGGACAGACATCTGCGTCAACCTTGACACACAGGATCACCTTATTGAGATCTGATTCTATGGTATACTTTTTAGAGATTTTATGGAAACGGAGGATGTCATTCACAAAAAAAGAAATTGGGTTGCAACCGTTGTGACCTTTGGTGTATTAGGACTCGTCGCCCTCTTTATTGGTCGTGTTTTGTTTTACACACTTCTCATTCAAAAAGGAGAGATTGATCCTACCAATTCAGATGCTGTGGGTTCGTTTAGTTTAGGAACAAGTTTACCACCAGCTCCTATTCCTGAAGGTGAATTTAATCTTGTAACGGAAGATGACCCCTCTTTGGGTCCTAAAGATGCTCCGCTGACTATTGTCGAGTTTGCTGATTTTGGTTGCCCATATTCTCAAGAGGTCTTTTTTGTCTTGAAGCAATTTTTGCAAGCCTATCCAGACCAAGTGCGTTTTATCTATCGAGATTTTCCATTAACCGATTTGCACCCAATGGCTCAAAGGGCAGCGCTTGCCTCTGAGTGTGCTCATGAACAAGGGAAATTTTGGGAACTGCATGACAGAATTTATCAAAATCAAAACGATCTTTCAGAAGATCGATTATTAGAACTTGCCAAACAAGTTGGACTGAACGAAAGTCGGTATAAAAATTGCATGAATACGGAAAAGTATTCGGCTGAAATCCAAAAGGATGTAGAAGAAGGATTCGCGGCTGGCGTTCGTGGAACACCAACCTTCTTTATTAACGGAAATCGTGTCGCCGGCTCTATTCCAGAAAAGATGTTTGAACAAATTTTTGCTACGCTGGCATCCACACCAACCTATGTTCCGTAAATGGGCTCTGATCGTTGTGTTTTGTGTATCCGTGCTTGGAACAGGATTTCCAGGCTTGCTCTTTGCACAAGCTGTGGACGATCAAGCAGGACAACCAACCTGTAGTTGTTGGTGTAGTTCGTCTGCGGGAGCCAAAGGATTGGGAACAAAAACAGCAACGTCCTGTAGACAAGCCTGTGCAGAAGGGAAGATGGATGTCTTAGTTTGCTCAAAAGATCCGACAGCTTGGCCAGAAAACGATGTACGATGTTTCCATCAAAAAGAATGTGAGGATTCAATTCAAAACCATGGGTATGGGGGAGAATGGGATGTTGATCCAAACCCAAACTGTCCTGCCGAGTATCGTTACTGTTTTCCAAAGTTAGGAACCTCAGAAATTGATCTTGGTGTTCCTATTGGAGACGTGCGTACGGTGAAGGACTTGGAAACCTATCTTTCAAAGGGATTTACTTGGTTGCTTAGTATTGCTGTTGTTGTGACCGTTGTCATGGTTATGGTTGGTGGGTTGCAGTATTCCTTGGGAGGACTTGCAAAAAACCAAATGGAAAATGGAAAGAAACGGATTAAGGCAGGAATTTCTGGTCTGGTCCTGCTCTTAACAAGTGTCCTTATTGTGCAAACAATCAACCCTCAACTACTTAAGCTCAATGTTCCTAAACTTCCGCTTGTTAGAACGGTTATTACTCCAAACGGAACAAGTTGTAATGAATATCTTGAAAAAAACTATCAATTATCCGCCACCTCAGGAACATGTGGGGACGTAAGTGATGTTTTGAAAGATGCAAAAGGGGCTGCCGTGAGTGCTGGGTCTCAATGTGTTTGGCTCAGTTGTGGCAACGAACAAGATCAATGCGTTCTTTCTTCAAATGGTGCCACCTGCACCTCCTGTGAGAAGGTTGTGGAAGGCTCGGGAGGAGCAGGGCTTAAACCATCTGAACAGGTTTGTCGCCAATTTCAATATCCTGTCAGAATGATCAATGGACTATATGATTATCGTTATTGTGGATGGACAAAGGACAGTGATTTAAATAGGGGAATCGAAATGAAAATACAGCGGAACGGATCTTGTGCTTTTTACGAAGTGGACTGTACACAAATCACCTCGTGTGAAGATTACGATACGGCCGTAATAGCAAAAAATAAAAATTCGTCACAACCCCTCGAAGACATCATTTACGAAGAAAGTGCTTTGTGTGGACTTGGTGGATGTGGAAATTTCGGGCTTCAATCGGTGTGTGAAGCAAATCCTTGTGGCATCGCGCGAGGATGTACCTATGACTATAAGGCGTGGTTGAAATATGATTGTATTCCAGCGAAATAAAACAACGTTTTTGGCGATCATGCTCATGGTCTATTCCTTTTTTGTTCCATACGCATCTGTGCAAGCACAGGTTGCTGTAAGAAATTGTGATTGTTTTTGTGCAACAAAAGAAGGAACCAAACCTCCTGGGGGCGGAGCTATTAAAGTCTTAAGCGTGTCTGATTGTCAGGATGCGTGTAAAGCGCAAAAAGATAAAATGGCTGTATGTGCGTTTGATCTGACACAATACCCAGCTCAAAATCAGAATTGTTTTACACAAGAACAATGCAAAACCGCTGTTAACGAATATTGTGGTGATCCAGCCTCAAAAGATGAAACAAGTTCCGTTGTCTGTAAATCAAAAGAGGACTCCTTTGATTCCTACCAGCCACCGGAGTGTATGCCTGGTTCGCATTATTGTTATGCGCCAAAAAATTCAACCAATGTTCGATTGAATATTCAAATTGGCGGTCTTGTAAGAGTTGATAATTTGGAAACCTATGTCGGAACGTTGTTCCAATGGATGGAAGGGGCGGGTATTCTCTTGGCGATCGTCTTTATTATGGTTGGTGGACTGCAGTATGCCCTAGGAGGCATATCATCAGACCAAATGAGCAAGGGAAAGGATCGCATTAAGAACTCTACGATGGGGTTGATTCTGCTAATTTGTTCCATCGCCATCATTGAACTGATCAATCCGCAATTATCCAGTGTCTCTGTTCCAAGATTGCCAATGATTAAAACGGTTAATGTGACCGGTGCAGGTAAAAGTTGTGAGACGCTTCACGATATCGAAAAATTTGAGGTTGCAACGATCACTCCAGGATCAAATAATGCGGTTCAAACCGTCTATACCGGTCAGCACACAGATTCATTTCAATGCGGGAAAATAGGCATGGTGACAGCAGGTCCAAATAATACCGAAGTGGCCGCAGGAACGTCGTGTAACTTTTCGTATTGTCCGTATGAGAAAAATACAGGATTTACAAAAGAGCGATGTATTGGTGGGGGTCCTCAGGCCAAGTGTTTGATGTGCGGGAAAATTTTTGACGGATCTCCGTTTTTAGAAGGGACCGCTATTCAACCTTCTGCATCACTGTGTGGTCAGTTTACCATTGGGCCTATCGGTGGTACCCCAGAGCAACCATCGTCCATTGAACGCTGTGTCTGGACAAAAGATGGGGATTTTAATAACGGAGCAGGTATTATAAAGGCGTCCTCTTCAGGTGCTTGTGCTTATATGAAAATGGATTGTGAAGCCATTAGAAAAGTAGGATGTAGTGGATACGCTGATGTGATGCTTAATAACGTTGTCGAGGGAGATGAACCGCTTGTGGCTGCTGATACAGATCCAGAAGAAATTGCCGGTTGTGGAGGAAGTTGTGCTAACTTTTCTTATAAAACCGTTTGCGAAGAAAATCCTTGCGGTATTCCAGGGGGATGCAAGATGCCGGTGGTGATCAAAAATAAGCTTTCCAAAGATGTGCGACTCGCCTGTATGCCAGCGGTTGCCGGCGCGATCATGGAAGCTGTTGTGAAATAAGTTGGTCCTTGATCACTTGCCAATCCATGTTCCAAATGATAGAGTGCTGGGCGCTTTGAAGTATTCAAACCCTGCACTCTTTTTATGTCTCAAGATTTCATAACGGTTAGAGGTGCTCGTGTTCATAATTTGAAAAACATTGATGTTAAGATCCCAAAGAACCAGCTTGTGGTTATTACCGGGCTCTCAGGATCAGGAAAATCGTCCCTTGCCTTTGATACTATTTACGCTGAAGGACAACGACGTTATATGGAGTCGTTGTCGAGTTATGCTCGTCAATTTCTTGAGCTTCAGGATAAGCCAGACGTTGATGAAATTCTCGGTCTTTCTCCAACCATTGCGATTGATCAAAAATCTTCGTCACACAATCCACGTTCAACCGTTGGAACCGTGACGGAGATTTATGATTTTTTGCGTGTTTTGTTTGCGCGCGCTGGTCGTCCGCATTGTCCCAAGTGTCATCGACTCGTCAGTGAACAAAAACTTTCTGACATTGTTGTCTTTATTGAAACCATGCTTGCCCATGGCGATCAGGTGTTGTTGTTGTCCCCAGTTGTCTCGCAACTTAAAGGTCTTCACCGACATGTTCTACAGGCTGCACAAAGCGCAGGGTTTACGCGTGTCCGATTTGATGGCTTGGTGATGGATCTGGACGAAGCCAATAATCTTCGCGTTGATAAAAAGAAGAATCACGACGTGGACGTTGTGATTTACACCTTTGATCCAACACAAACGTATTCCAAACTGCACATTGAGCAACTCGCAAAGAAGGCATTGGACTACGGAAATGGATTTATTACCCTCGTAAACGATGAAACGGGAGATGAGCGTTCTCTTTCGCAAAGTTTTATGTGTGGCGCGTGTGGTCTCACACTTCCTAAACCAGAGCCACGTCTTTTTTCATTCAACTCACCGTTTGGAGCCTGTGCGGAATGTACGGGACTTGGCGAAAAATTGGTGTTGGAACCAGACCTCGTCATTCCAAACAAGCGTCTTACGTTTGAAGAAGGAGCCGTGCGACCATGGACCAAGATTGCGGGAAATCAAACAAGTTATGTCCGCATGCTTGAGAAGGTTGCCAAAAAGCACCATATCTCGCTGAGCATACCGGTTGAAAAAATGCCAAAGAACAAGTTGGATCTTTTGTTGTACGGAACAGGTGAAGAGCTTTATGCCTTTGATGGATCCGATGTCACGTTCCCGGGAATTTTGGCTCAGCTGGAGCAAAAATATAAAGAAACAGATTCGGATTATGTACGCAGTGAGCTTGAAACGTACATGCGTCGTATGCTTTGTCCTTCTTGTGAAGGAAAGCGTTTGAAAAAAGAAGTCCTCGCGATTACGATTTTTGATAAGTCGATTTCTGACGTCGTGAATATGCCTATTGAAGACGTCTTTGGCTTTTTTGACACGCTCATTGGAAAAGAAGAAAAGCCTTCAAAGACAACAAAGACATCGAAGAGTTCAAAGTCAACGGCTGTTGCGGCAGAACCACTGACTTCGGGGTTGACCAGCGATGAGCGTCTTGTTGTTGAACGTGTAGCAAAAGAAGTACGGATTCGTTTGGGGCAACTTTCACAAGTAGGGTTGGGGTATTTAACGCTCGATCGTTCCGCGATGACGCTCTCGGGTGGAGAATCTCAACGCGTTCGACTAGCTACACAATTGGGAACGCAACTTTCAGGTGTTATCTATATTCTGGACGAGCCTTCGATTGGTCTACATTCACGCGACAATGATCGACTCATTGAAACGATTAAAAAACTACGCGACCTTGGAAATTCCGTGATTGTGGTTGAACATGATGAAGCCATGATCGAAGCAGCGGATTATGTGTTTGATGTGGGTCCAGGAGCAGGGGAATACGGAGGAGAAATTGTGGCAGAAGGAACAGCCGCACAAATTAAAAAGAACAAAGATTCGCTCACCGGTCAGTACATGACCGGAAAGAAAACCATTCCTGTCCCAAAAAAGACACGCAAAGGGAATGGAAAATTTATTAAGATTCAAGGGGCAAAAGCATTCAACTTACAAAATGTCGACGTTGATATTCCACTTGGAGAACTTGTCTGTATTACGGGTGTATCAGGTTCGGGAAAATCGACATTGATCTTGGATATTTTAGGCAAAGAACTTTCCCGAAGTTTCTATCGTGCAAAAGTCTATCCAGGTGAACACAAGGCTATTAAAGGAACAGAACATATTGATAAAGTGGTTGCTGTAGACCAGTCACCGATTGGTCGCACGCCACGTTCAAACCCAGCAACCTACACCGGTGTGTTTACGGCTGTGCGTGATTTGTTTACAGAAGTTCCAGAAGCCAAGATGCGAAATTTTGACGCAGGGAAATTTAGTTTCAATGTCAAAGGAGGTGGACGATGTGAACCTTGTTCCGGAGAAGGAATGCGTCGCATTGAAATGCAGTTTTTGCCTGATGTTTATGTGGAGTGTCCAGAGTGTCACGGAACGCGTTACAACCCAGAAGTTCTCGAAATTCATTATAAACAAAAAACGATTTCTGATGTTCTTGAAATGACGGTTGAAGAAGGTCGGCGATTCTTTGCGGATCAGTCGAGCATTTTCGACAAATTGAATATCTTGCATGAAGTTGGTCTTGGATATATCAAATTGGGTCAGCCAGCCACAACCCTCTCTGGAGGAGAAGCACAACGTGTGAAACTTGCTACCGAGTTGTCACGTCGTGCAACGGGTCGCACCCTTTATATTCTCGACGAGCCAACAACTGGTTTGCACTTTGATGATATTAAGCGTCTGTTAGGTGTCCTTCATCAGTTGGTGGACAAGGGAAACACGGTTGTGATCATTGAACACAATTTGGATGTCATTAAAGGAGCGGATTGGATTATTGATATGGGTCCTGAAGGAGGTATTAAAGGAGGAAAAGTGGTTGCAACCGGAACTCCTCGGGACGTTGCAAAAGTAAAAGAAAGTTTGACCGGGCAGTATCTAAAGGCTGTCCTGCCAAAACCTTAATCAAAAATCGGGGGACAAAACCCCGTTTTTTGCTTGATTTCATTGAATTTTGTCTATACAACCGTTGACAAAACCCCCATTTTAGGGTATACTAATGCGTTCTATGAAACAAACAACTATGTTGAAAAAATCACTCATTTTCAGTGCGCTGATCGCTCTTGCCCTCAGCCCACTTTTGCCTTCTGTTCGTGCTGATGAAGGTCAGTGGACAGATCTGACATCTGAAGCGTCTTGGGACTACAGTTCCTACCAAGTAGCACGTCTTGCTTCGGTTTCAACCATGCAAGGACCGTTTAAGCTTGGAGGCGTTGTCTATTTTACGCAACCTGCACAAAGCTGTCAGGCAGGAATTTGTGACAAGATTGATGTAACCATCGTACAAAATAATCAACGGTTTACTCTCAAGGACGTAAACGATTCGTTGACGCAAACAGGTGCGCCTCTTGCGCTTGGTGATCGATTTATTTATCGAACTCCAGCGGATAAAGACCATTGGTTTACCGTATCACAGTACGATCCACAGACACGACAAAGCACACAGCTCACACAACCATCTAAGTATGCCGATGAGCTTAGTGTAACTTCTTTGGCTGTGGATCAACATCGCATTTACACATCGATGTTACATACAGACAAAGAGACTTCCGCCATTGAATCAAAGTTGTCTGTGTTTGACACAGAACTTGGTGTTGAGCGACGTGACTTCACGTTCATGCTTAAGACACCATGGCAAAAAATTCTGGATGTTCAAGAAGATCTCGTCTTAGCGGAATTCCATTTTGATGATGCTTCCAAACAACTCGTTGTTGTCAACGAACGAACCAAACAAGTAACCGCTGTTCCGGGATCATGGGGTGAGTCACACGAATCAATCGTTGGTGCACACCTGTTATCAAACGGAGCGGTTGGATACTTTAAGAACTATCGCATGTTCACCTATCAAATGGGTGACGCGCAATCAGTTGAACCAGGTGGAGCCCTTCTCAACTGGTCTATGGATGTAAACAACGCTTATCAGATCTCGCATAACCGTATGGCATGGTTAAGCACAGACGATGTCCTTTATGTAAGTGACACGGATGGTGTTTCCAATTACGGAAGCGTAGTCAATCAAGAATTTTCCCTCACCCCAACAGGAATTTATTTCCGTGGTGCTGAAGGATATAAGGGTTATACCTTTGACTCTAAGGTTTGGACAAAGGAATCCTTCTTGGTGAAGGATCAACAAAATGACGTCCAAGTTGGAACAGATGCTTCAAAGAACATCTGGTATAAAAACTTAACGTCTGGTCGTGTTATGGCCGTTGGGTTTGGTACAAATCCACAACTAACCGACCGTGAACACGCCTTGTTCCGCGGAACAGACGGACGTGTCTATGAAGTAAGCTTTGGAGCGCTTCTTGATCTTCAACCAAAACAGGTTGAAATTGTAAAGTCTTCGGACGCAAGTACCGTGTACTTGATCTCCAACAACAAAATTTGGACCGTGCGAGACATGACAACCCTCAATACCTGGGTTACTTCTTTTAAAGAAGTAAATAGTGTCTCACCTGCAACCATGGCGGCTTATAAGGCCAATAATGAAGATGCGGGTTCTGCAAACTTCGCGCCAGGTACGCGCATGAAGTCTTCTGCAAGCAATCGAGTCTATGTGGTTGGTCAAAATGGCCAGCTTCACTGGGTTACGACAGAAACGGTAGCAAATTCCATTTGGGGAAACCGATGGAATCAAGGTATTCTTACCGTGCAACCAAACGTCATCTGGAACTACCAGATTGGTACAGACGTTGCTGCGGCTCACGAAATCAAAATGATCTAACCGATCAAACAAAAAGCCACCTGAATGGGTGGTTTTTTGTTTGGGAAGTGGATTGACAAAATATGTTTTTTTTGCTAAACTTGGCCTTCGTTCTTTTTCCAAAGGAGTTTCCCATGTCTCGTGTTCGAGCATTGTTTTATGCGATCAACGGAACGGGTTCGGGTCATATTTCTCGGCAACTCAACATTGCGCGAGCAACTCGTGAGTTGTTGCAT
>Ga0208373_1003842_pt1 | contig 14261 bp, 12 predicted proteins | sample RifOxyC2_FD_184036 | JGI IMG/M metagenome (GOLD analysis project Ga0208373, IMG submission 184036) | Soil microbial communities from Rifle, Colorado - Rifle Oxygen_injection C2 (SPAdes) | ecosystem: Environmental > Terrestrial > Deep subsurface > Rock core/Sediment | place: Rifle, Colorado...
AAACCTATGAATGAGTGGATGCGTATCGCTTGCGATGAAGCGCTGCAAGGGATGGATAAAAATGAGGGGGGACCGTTCGGTGCGGCAATCGTCCGAGAAGGTAAAATAATCGCCCGCGCCCATAACGAAGTGCTGAGGACGAACGATCCTACCGCTCACGCCGAGATCAATGCCATCCGCCGTGCTTCAGCCCTACTGGGAAACTATGATCTCTCCGAGTGCACGCTCTATACGACCTGCTATCCCTGTCCGATGTGCATGGGGGCGATCTTTTGGGCGCGGATTCCTACTGTCTATTATGCTTCAACTATGGAAGATGCGGCAGAAGGGGGATTTGATGATCGAGTTTTCTATACAATGATCCGCAATCCCGAATCTTCTCTCAATCTACACCCTATCAATACGAAAGAAGCAAAATCCCTCTTTACACACTGGATGGCTAAAGAGGATAAAAAGGTTTATTAACCTAAAAACTCGATTGTTTTTTCAACAGGGCGACCGATAACGGCATGAGGTTCCTTAATCAGTATCGGACGTTCAATCAGTTTCGGATGCTCTGCCAATGCATCGATTAAAGCCGATTCCTCTTCAATCTTTGCCAATCCAAGCTCTTTATACAACTCCTCTTTCGTCCGCATCAATTCCCGTGCAGAAACTCCGAGTTTTTTGAGCAAAGATACGATATCCTCACGTGATGGCGGGGTATCAAGATATTTGAATACCTCGATTTCCTCCCCTTTCTCTTGAAGCAAACTCAGTGCTTCACGCGATTTTGAACATTTCGGATTGTGCCAGATGGTTGTCATTTATGACCTTTTTTAGAAGAATTATAGCCCATCATATAAATCAAATAAAACTTAAATTATTTTATTAACTGCTTAACACAAAATTAACACACTTAGTTCATAATCTTACTCTCGGAAATTACCATTAGGAGTTAAAAGGAGAAAAAACGGAGGAGAAAAGCCCAACGATCCGTCTGCTCTGTGAATTGCAGCTCTCAAGCAGACGGAAAAACGTATTGCATAGCAACGTCTAAATTATAGCGTTTTTTTACGCTGTTTCTCCGACGTTGTCGTGCATACACCTTATTTTTAACTAAAGGAAATGTATGTTCGATTTTCCCATATTCGAAATGCCCACGATAGGGCTAAGAATGCTCATGGCGATCAATGCGATCATCCACGTATTTGTCTCTCACGGCGGTGCTGTCGGAGGGTCTGTGGTACTCGCACTCGCCGCATGGTGGACCAATAAAAAAGGGGATTTGGCGGGATATGAAACCGTCTATCGCCTCCTCATGGTCTTTTTTATCATCTCTACTTCTGTCGGTGCACTCACCGGAATCGGGATGTGGATTCACGCTAACATTATTAGCCCCAACGCTATCGGAGGACTTATCCGCGTCTTCTTCTGGAAATGGTTTATCGAGTGGATCGTCTTTAACTTCGAGGTTATTTTGCTCCTCTTCTGGTTTATGACATGGAAACCAAAAGCCGCAACAGCGCAAGGTCGTGCTTCTTCCGTTCGCTTCGGAGTCTATTATGCGGTATCCTCATGGATAACGATGTTGATCATCACCGCGATTTTGGGCTTTATGTTGACACCGAATTTCGACGGTCAACCGTGGATCGATCCTGAAGTTTATCCGGGTACGGTCAACTACAACAATGCCCTCTTTAACCCGACTTGGTTCCCTGGACTTATGATGAGAACCTTTAGTTCCATCGCGTTTGCCGGAGCACTTGCTATTCTATGGACATGGCTCATTACCAGTTTTAGTAAAGATGAAGAGATTCGTGCCACTAAAGAGCGCCTCATCAAATTCTTCGCAACCATCATGATGGTCACCGTTCCGGTTGCCGCAGCATTTGGGTACTACTATCTACTCCAAATCCCTGAAGCGGCGCGCGCCATGATCCCAACAGCGATGATGACGAGAGCGTTTGCCGATAAAATGGATTTGATGTACATGATTATCAGCGGCATCGGCGGTGCGGTAGTGGTAACAACGATTATCGCTTACTTCTCTCCGAAACGCTTTCCCTACATCGCGGCAACACTCATGGTTGCGGCATTTATGCTCTTCTGGGGATTCGAAGAACGTACTCGTGAGTTTATCCGTAAACCGTACCTCATCTATAACTACATGTACGCCAACGGTATCCGTGTTACCGACGTACCGTATCTCAACAAAGTGGGTATCCTCAAACACGCCGTCTTCGTTGATGAAGATAAAAAAGTGCTCAAAGAGGACAAATCCAACCTTATCGAAGTGGGTCATACGATTGCCCAAATCGAGTGTCGTGCCTGCCATACCGAAAACGGTATCAACGGTCTTAAATTCCTAACCAAAGGGTGGAGCGAAGAGGCAATTCGTAACCGTATCAACAACCTACCGGGAGCTGGAACACCGTATATGCCTCCGTTTACCGGAACCGAAGCCGAGAAAGACGCGTTAGCGGCTTATATCGCATCACTTAATAAAAGAGGAGAGATCAAATAATGAACTGGAAACTCCCTTTTGACATCCCCCTCGTCGTACCGACGATGGGACTACCCGGTTGGTTTTTTGACACACTGGGCGTAATCGTATTTGTCGTGCACATCGCATTTATCTATACCCTTATCGGTGCTTCAACGGCGTCGGTTCTCTACAATATTTTCGGGATATTCAAAAAGTCCAAAACAAACGATTTGTTGGCATACAAAATGACCAACCCTACCACCATCAGTGAAAATATGGGGGCATTGTGGGGGGTCGCTCCGTTGCTCGTTATTTCGGTACTTTATACCGGATTTTTCTATACGGCGATTCTAAAAGTATCTCCGCATATTTTGCATATCATTTACGGGAACATCATCGCGTTCTTGCTCTCGTATGCGTACAAATTTAGCTGGCATTCGTTGCATAACCACAAAGGGTTCCATATCGCAATCGGTTTGATTGCGGTATTAACGTTCTATACGTTGCCTCCGGTGTTTATGTCGATGTCTAACCTCTATTTACAGCCGGAATTGTTTGCCTCTGTGCAAAATATTTGGGACATTATGTTGACTCCGTTGACGTTCTTCCGTCTCATCAACTTTTTCCTCACCGCATTTGCGTTCACGGGGATCGTCATGATCTATCTTGGGGTCAAATGGGTTAAAGCGGGCGGAGAAGATGCTGAAGTAGGCCGTTTGGCGATCGATCAAGGTAAAAAATGGTTTATGTGGGCAGCTCCTGTCAACATCGCTGTTTTGCCGTTGGTATTTTTCGCTTTCAGCCCACGTATCAGTGAAGCGTATATCCATACACCGTTTGTCTTCTTGCCGTTTGCGGCATCAGCGGTATTGTTGATCCTATTTTTCTTCCTTCTTAAACGCTTTAGCAATGAAGAGATGAACGCTAGTGATGCGACCAAAGCGGTGGTATTGATGGTCGTTGCAGTAGCCTTGATGGCAACAGCACGTCACGGTATCCGCGTGGTAAGTTTTGAGGAGCCGTTGCAATTGCAAGCCGAAGCGACCGAAAAATACATGACCGACGTTATCGCCGAATACAAAGCGCACAAAGAGGAGATGAAAAATGCTCCTCAAGTCGTTCTCGATCCTGCGGTTTCATTGGCAGACGGCAAAGGGTGTTTGGCATGTCACAGTGTTGATACCCGCCTTGTAGGACCTGCTTATAAAGAAGTTGCCGCCAAAGGTGAAAGTGCTGAGATTCTCACCGCTTCACTCAAAAACGGCTCAACAGGTAAATGGGGTGAAACTCCAATGCCTCCGCAAACACTCACTGACGAAGAGGCTAAAACACTCATCGAATGGGTACAAAAGCAAAAATAACTATTATCCGAGGGGCAAACCCCTCGGTATCCTATTTTCACAAGAGAACCCAATATGCCAAAATCGACCTCCTTAAAGATTCACAACATATTCGGTTCTCTTGTGAGAATGGCATTATTTGCTCTATTGATGAGTGTTTCTGCATTCAGTGCTCCCTTATCACTCAAAAGCACCCCCTATTTTCATCCTGAATCCTCCGCGAATATTGTGATTTTTTACACCACGTGGTGCCCACCGTGCAAACGGGGTCTTGTCTTATTGGATGAAATGCACAAAGAACACCCTCGCCTCTCTATCAGCCGTATATGCGTCGATACTTCTGTGCAGCAAAAACGTGCCCAAGCATTCGGAATTTTACAAACCGTCCCACTCATCCTGATCGCTGATCGCAGTGGAAGTGTCATCAAACGATTTAGTGTATTGCCGGATAAAAAGAATTTAAATGATCTCATTCAAAGACTCGAAGAGGGGCGACTCGAAAACGGCACACTCCCCCCTGAGAAGAGGATCGACAGCTGGAAACAAAACAGAAAGGGGATGTAATGAAGTTCTTGCGCGATTACAAAACATTTTTAGCCTTACTTATCCCTTTTTTAGCGATTCCATGGATAATGCTCGGCGATTTTCATCTGTTGCTGTTCAATTTTTCCCATGATCGACTCGAAATCGGCGGCTTTGCGATCGAAATGAGTACCTTTGCCATGATTTCCTTATTGCTCCTTTTGGGAGTGGCTCTGACGTTGATCAGCGCACTCAGTCTCTCTCGCTTTTACTGTGGAACACTCTGCCCCAATACTTTTTTCGCCCATTTACTGAACCTTTTTAAAGGGAAAAAAACATCATTTTTTTCCAAAGCGGCAGGATTTATACTCCTTGCTTTTTTAGCTTCGATGCTAGCTTTTTCACTAGTCGCTTATGGGATCAGCACCGATGAACTCATCGATGCAATAGCGCATCTCACCTTTGCGGGGTGGCTCGTCATCATCCTTTCATTGCTCATGATCGCCGAGATCTATATGGTTCAGGGGTGGTATTGCGCCTATCTCTGCCCATACGGTGCCATCACGGCGATCTTGCCGATAGAAGATCGCCTCACCTACCGTTTTGATGATCCAAACATCAACTGTACCGAGTGCGAAGGGTGTGTCAAAATCTGCCCTATCCCTGATCTCGACATCCGTCATGGCTTTGACATCCGCTGTATTCAGTGCGGACTGTGCGAAGAGGCATGTGAAAAAGTATTTGCCAAATGCACCCGTCCATCGCTTATTCATCCTGAAAAAAGATCGATTTTACGCGCGGGGGGGAGAAGAAGTATGGGGGTATTCGTTGCTATTATCGTCATCATGCTACTCACCACAGCAGGGATTGTCACCCTTTTGGATGAGAAGCGGTTAGAATCGTGTCGGTTGGAAAATAGAGCGTTATATTAGGAAATTACCATTTCCCCTCTATCGATAAAAGTACCTGTGGTTTTGTGTGCTCTTTATCCACCTGAGTTTGGGTGATTGCCCCCCCTGCATCGTACAAACGTGAAGTTGTTTCTACCGTAGAAGCCGTAATATTTTTCACGTTAAACTGCAATTTAAACGTTTTATTGAGCCGTTTATTGGCATAGAGATCGAGGGTACCGTACCCTTTTTGCGATTGGGATATGAAATACTCCTGCGGGTCATCGTATCCGCCGACGTAGCGATAAGCGGCTCCGTAGGTGATTTCTGACTCTTTTAAGGTGTGATCGAAACCGAGATTACAGGTAAAATTCGGTGTTTGTAAAAGCTCTCTTTTGACTCCTGTTAGGGTGTTGGTGATCGATGAGTCTTGCAGCGTGGCATTAGCAAACAGTCCGAACCCTGAGATATATTCTTTGAGTGATTTTTTAACCTCTAGCTCGAGCCCCCACAACGACCCCTCTCCTGCATTTTCAGGGGTTTGTTCATAGCGTCCTGATAGGGTGTTAAAACGGATCGCATTTTCGATTTTATCATTGATACTCCGGTAAAACCCGCCGATACTCGCTACGCCTTTATCCTCAAAAAAGTGCTCATACCGAAGCTCATAACTCAACGCTTTCTCTTCGGTTAGATTCGGATTTCCGATCACATCGGGGCGATGGATGCTGTTTTCATCGAGGGTGCTGTTGGTACTCGCCGATAGTTGGCTGAGTCTTGGGAGACGGACGGTTTTAGCAACACTCGCACGGATATTGTCTTTTGGTGTCACCTGAAACAGTGCGTGCAGGGATGGCGCGAAGTAACCCAGATTTGACGTCGCACCATAGTCTCTATTTAGTGTTTCATATCGGATACCGGGAGTAATGACGATCCCCTCATTCACCGTATATTCGTCTTGGATATAGAGGGCGAGTTTGTCCTCTTTCATCTGAATTTTATCGTTCACCGAAGTGACATCTACCCCATTTAAAATCCTTGTGGTTTCATCGATCTGATCGCTTCTTTTGAGTTCAAATCCGGCTTTCATAAAATGCTCATCACGAAGTGCCGTATAATCCCCCTGAAGACCGTAAAATCGACTCAATACATAATCGTGCTCTTTACGATTGGTAGCAGAAGGGGTCGATAATGACTCCAAATCGCCGCTCTCTTCAAACGAGTGAATTTTTGCTTTCCACTCAAAAATATCGTCTCCAAATCGGTGCTCTGCCCCCAATGCCGACCAAAGCATCGTGTTAGTAGCATCGTCATGACTTCGGTAACGGCTCGTTGGAGTAGCTGAGCCTTCGGTCATAGTCGTCGAAGTAATATCGTTACTATCATGATTAAACGTCACCGACCCGTCATAGAGTATTTTAAGGCGAGAAGAGGGGGAGTAGTTGAGCTTTGCGCGCACACCCACCGAGCGATTTTTGCTCCGATCATCACGCTCTTCATTGGTATCCAATGCTGTTTTATCGGTTACAATGTCGGTACGATCTTCTTTGATATTGTTAGACGCGTTCAGATTCACCAAATACGAAACTTTATCGAACTTCCCTTCTCGTTGAACATACGCGGTTTCACTCAAATCGTCGCCATACGAGCCAATCATCACCTTGGCCAATGTTCGCCCTTCGGCTTTGGGTTTTTTGAGGACGATATTGACGATCCCCCCCATTGATTCGGCAGTGTACTCCGCCGAACCGTTCGTCATCACTTCAATCCGCTCGATCATGTCCGGCGAAATCTGCTCCAAGGGACTAACACGCTTACTCGTACCCGTCGAGGTCGCTTCTCCGTCGATCATGACAACGGTATACCCTTTTCCGGGAGCAGCAGTGGGTCCTTTACCGCTTGGAATGCTTACACCGGGGGTGCGTCTGAGAATCTCCAAAGCATTCGAATCCCCGTATTGTGTCAGTTCCGCTCCATTGATAATACGTTTGGCAATGGAGTTATCTCGTCGCTCATCGATAACCGAGTATTCTTCGGCTATCTGGATTTTTTCGAGGTTAATGATCTCCTGTGCACAAGCACTTGAGATAATACTGCCGGACAAAAGTACGGATATTATATAAGGTTGATAATTCAAAAAAACTCCTAATTAGTTCTGTTTGTCGGTGACGATATAGAGCTGTTCATGCCCCAAACGTTTAAGCACATCCATTACACCCACAAAATTTTGAAATGCCGACTCTTTATCACTGTAGAGGACGACGGTCATCTCTTTACCTCCGGAAACAACCCGTTGTTCAAAATCAGCCAACGTAATCGGACTCTTCTCATCCCCAGCCAACAGCGTCCCGTCTTTTTGGATTGTCAGTTTGAACTCCGATGGTTTATGCTCTGCGGCTGTCCCTTTGGCTTCGGGGAGATCGACGGGAATAAGTCCCGTTCGGATAAAGGTCGCTGTCGTCAATACCATGACCAAAAGTACCAGCATAATATCGATGAACGGGATAACATTAATGGAATCAACACGCTTCATTCTCATGAAATTACCCTCGGTTTTTGTGAGCTTCAATATCCCACAGAGCTAAAATACGCTCCATTTTTCGTAACAAAATGTTATAAAACACGATAGCCGGAATCGCAACGACGAGACCCATTGCGGTTGCTTTGAGTGCCAATGCCAAACCGGTCATGATCTTCTTCGGATCAACCGCACCCACGTCACCGAGACTGTAAAAAGTAATCATAATCCCAAGCACTGTCCCTAATAACCCGACATACGGAGCGTTTGACCCGATAGTTGCGATAGTGCTCACATTATTGCCCAACTCAAGTTCCAACTCTTCTTTGGTCTCATAGTTTTTGTTTTGTATCGATTTATATTCCATCAAACGTTCAACAAACAGAGACAACGATGCTATACTCATTAACACTAAGATCCCTATGATCCCATAATCTATAGCACTGTGTGCGTATTCCAACATAGAACTAGTTTCCATTATTTTCCCTTTTCAGTATGATTTTCAACTCTCTGATTCGCTCAAAAACGCATCACACGCTAACACCGCCGCACCGTAGGATGTCGTGATCTGCGGATACTCGGGGACAAAAATTTTATGCCCCAGTTCATTTTCGATCGCACTGACCAATCCATCGTTGAGGGCAGGTCCTCCATCGAAATAGACGTTCTCTTTGACCCCGACCCGTTTGACCAGTTTGACGATCCGCTTGGCGATGGAATAGTGAACCCCCGATACGATATCTTCGACGCTGTGGTTGTTTCCCAACAATCCGATAATCTCCGATTCGGCAAATACGGCGCACGTACTGCTGATCGAGAGGGGTGTCCCCACTGATTTGAAATGGTATGCACTCAACTCATCCACCCCGATCTCCAGATTCATCGCCACAACGTCCAAAAACTTTCCGGTTCCCGCTGCACATCGGTCGTTCATCGCAAAATTAACGACATTCCCCTCGGCATCGAGTGAAATTGCTTTGCTGTCTTGCCCTCCGATGTTGATGATCGTTTTGATATTGCCGTAGCTTTTGGCAGCTTGTTGCGCCCCGATAGCGTTGGCGGTGATCTCACTGACGTTTTCATCCGCCTCTTTGAACAGCTTTCGCCCGTATCCCGTGGCTACCGTATAGACCACCTCTTTTTCATCAATCCCAAGCTCGCGCAACAACTCCGCAAGTGCCTCTTGGGCGTATTTGTAAAACATACTCCCGCTTGCGCTGATTTTATGCCCGACGAGATTTTTATCCTCATCCGCAATACTGATTTTAATCGCGGTAGAGCCGATGTCTATCCCTACAAAGTATCTCATCTTTTCATTCTCTTTCGATTTTTTAACGACTCGATAAACGCTTCAACCCGCGTCGTAAGCTGTCCGTGTTGTGAAGGGCTGTAATCGCTCTCGATATAAAGGGTCGGTATCCCCTCCCGCTCCATCGCCGCTAACACGCTGCGCTGTTCCATCTCATAAACCTGACACCCCGCAAATGCCTGATAGATCACCCCATCAGCGCTGTAACTGCGAACCAGTTGGATGATTCGCCGTATTCGGTCGTCGTTTTGGGTGAATATCGGGCAGGTACACGCTTTGAGATATTTGTCCGAGACCGAATCGATCATGTCGTAGAGATTCCACTCATCCACCGCCACCATATCGTTGAACATACGGTTCGAACTGCACGTCTCATCGGCGACGATAATCGCATCGCTCTGCTCGATGATGAGGGGGATTTTATAATTGGGGAAAATCGGCGGTGAACCGGTATAGACGATACGCGGGCTTGCTTTTCCTGCCACGTTGACACCTTCACTTACCCGCTGTTCTAGTTCCGCAACCAGTTTTTCCACCGCACCGATCCACGCATCTATTTTGTCAAAGAAAAAAGCGTTGGTGACTAAGAACATATCGACACCTAAAATCGGAACCGCTTTGTTTTTTCGAAACTCGGTGAGCTTATGATAAAGTGATTGTGCATATCCTACCTTTTTGATCGCACTCTCCAGATTAGATCGGGTCAGCTTTTTTCCCTGAAATTTCGAGAGCTTCACGGCAAAACTTTTGACACTCTCGCGCCAGTAGTGGCGACTCTCTTCGCTCTCTTTGGTTCGGGGGAACCCGACATCGATGACGGTATGACCGAAACTTTCGATGATGGTACCCGCTTTGGTCTTTTGATCGCACGTTGTCGGAGAAAAGGTGATGTCAGGCTTATCGGAAAAATTATCCGAGGCGAACCACCCTACCGTAGCCTTGACCAGCGGACACGACTTTTGAGGCAACAGATCACTACCGATCTCATCGTCAGTATAAAACCCGTTACAAAGTCGAATCGGCACAGCGTCCAGTGCATAGATGATCTCCGAGGGGATTTGGATACACATCGTCCCGATTTTTGCTTTCCCCTCGTGGAGCGGTTCATGGCGGCAATAAACCTTCTCGAACAAATCGTAAAAATAGCCCATACTGTGAATCGGGGATTTAAAATCCTCTTTGAGGGCATTGAGGACGCTGATCGCCTCCATCGCCTTATGGCGGTTTTGACGCTCCGCCGAGGTCTCAATCGAATGTTCAGTGTGCATGGTTCTCCTTGTGTTGATCCATCGCCATACGAAGGATGAACCCCTCTTTGGTCGATTCGAAAATACTTAGCCCTGCGAAGTTGGCTTCCAAACACCCCTCTTCGGGACATGCCGCGACACATTTGAGGCAGAGAGTACAATCTTCGGTGACTAAATTTTTGCTCGTCACGTCATCGGCGATTTCGAGAATATCCATATCGCATGCGCGGTAACAATCGCCGCATTTGGTACATTTTGCTCCGTCTTTATAGAGTTTAAGCAATGCGGGTTTCGAAAAAATATGCTGCAATGCCGCCATCGGACAAAAGTAACAAAAAAATCGTTTTTTCACAAAACTTCCCACCAAAAACAGCCCTACGATTATCATCCCTAGCGTCGTCATCACTAAATCTGTTTTCGACGAAAAGTCGATATAAAACTGATTAAAATGACCTGTAAATGCCGGAATCATCATCCGTCCCGGACAAATATCGCAAAAGGGCATCGAGAGGCCGTTAGGGAGTTTCGGAAGACCGAACACCGAGTTAGCGATCATGACGGGGAGCAGCAGCAAAAGTATCAGCAAAATGTATTTAATGCTTTTAATCTTCCCGCGATTTGCCCATGAATATTCGCTGTAACGGATTTTCGTTTTTTCCCGCAATATCGTAAGCCAGTCTTGCATTGTCCCCAGAGGGCAGACAAAACCGCACCACCCTTTATTTAAAATCCAAAACCACACCATAAACATCCCCAGTGAGATGAGGAACGCATACCCGGCATATCCCATAAACATATCTATCGGATGTTTTAGATCGTGTTGGAGCATTCCGGCATAGCATTTCCCGCCAGTCCCCTCTCCATTATAAACACACGCAAACGTCGGTAACTTATCCCCTAAATCGAGCCCGACATATCCTCCGTACACGATCAGCACAAACGCGACGATCTGAAACCAAAACCGAAACCGTACGAGATTCATATTATTGATCGCACGGCGAAGCGTGAATTTATTCTTCGTCAAAATAGATCTCCTTGGGAGTTTTACGCTTACGCCGTCGGTTATAATAAAGCCCCAGTGAAAAGATCAGCATGACACCGATAGCGGTTGCGAATCCTAAAACTCTTGATTCGTATTCGAGAGGAGAAGCACCGAACGAAAGGGGCATAGACATTACATACACGACCGATCTATACGGCTGCCCTTCATAGGTACCGGACGTATTGACCTCATACGTCGCTTCAACGATCATTTTTTCCGAATGCTTTTTTTCATTTTCACTAGAAGTATAGGTACTTCTCGGAATTTCAAATGAGACGACCCCTTCTTCATCAGGTTTCACATCATTGTTCCAACCGCTCTCCGTACTGACCCGTAGTGGAATATTCTTTTGGAGTTCCCCTTGGTAATAAATCTTGAAAGGGGCGATGTCCCCCGAATAGAGGCAGCAGTTGATATGGTGACGGCGAATCGGGCGCTCCATGATGATCTGAAACGGCCATTGGGCAATAGGTTCTAATCCATAGTGCGAATCATTGGTTTTCCCTCGAATCTCTTTGAGGAGAGACTTGGAGATATTCCCCTCTTTGTTATAGATACGAAGCGATGAAAAGTTAACCTGAAGAACTTCATCTTGAACCCTCTTTTGCTCAAAAAAAAGGTGATAATTACCTTTGTATTCAGGAACAAATGAGATTTTTTCACCACTAAGATTTTGTTCAGTAATTTGATTATCCGTATTTCGGATATAAATTTTTGCGTCTTTTAAATCCCGAATTTTTTCATTATCAGCTAATGTCCCTTTTTTAATCTGGAACTCTTTTGCTTCTAACTTTTTTCCCCCAACCGTACAGCACGATTTTTTCTTAACTTCATCGAGCCATAGTGAATCATCCGCTAAAAGAGGAAAACTTACAAACCCCAATGATATTATTAAAAAGATTGCAATAATAATTTGTTTCATTGTTAAAAATTCGCCGATAACTGTATCGTTACACCGCGCCCAGGCATACGATAATATTCATAATATTCTTTATCCAGTACGTTATCAATCATCATGCTGGCTTTAAAGTTTTTATTGATTTTATAATCTACTTTTAAATCCGCAACACTGTATTTGCTGTATCCCGTCCAAATATCTTTAACTGTATCAGAATTATCATTGTTGCTAAATACCTCTCCCACATAGCGACCGGATAAGACGCCAGACCAATCGCCTTGATTAACCTCAAAAGCAAGTGAAGCCATATTTTTTGGGACATTTGTAACCCGTTTACCTGCCATTCCCGTATTGGTATTATCTTTCGTGATTTTAGAATCGGTATAGGAATAACTCCCTCGTACCTCCAACCAATCCGCTAATGGATATTCACCGGCGAGTTCAATCCCTCTGGCTAACGCTTCTCCTGTATTTTCCTGTCGTGATTCATAATCAATTACTTTATTAATAATCGGGTCGGTATATTGAGCTACTTTTGTGGTATTTTGATAAATCAAGTCTTTGGTTTTTGTCACAAAATAAGTCGCTGTTGCTTTACCGCCATCCACAAAGTGATACTCCATCCCAAGATCAAATGCGGTTGCCTTCTCAGGCTTTAAATCAGGGTTAGAATAGATCATCTTTCCATTTGGTGCTGCGGCTCCTGAAAATGTCGGATTGGCAAAGAGATAATAGTTTGTCGGTGCGCGAAAACCAGTTCCTACTGAACTCTTGACCGATAAACGGTTATTGACCATATATACAGCGGCAATTTTTGGGCTAAAAGCCGATTCACTACGATCTGAATACTCAAAGGTTCCGGGAACCGATCCTGTAGTAACTACACCTGTCCCTCCAGCCGTCCATGAATCATACCTCCCCCCTACATAAAATAATATGTCATCTCCGAGAGAAATTTGATCTTGCAAAAAAAGAGAGTTTGTTGTACTTTTAGCATCGATTCGATCAAGCTCTGCCGTTTTAGTATCCATATTTGTCCAGTCAGAAACGGCGTACTTTTTTTGATTTAGCTCACCTATTTCAGTAGCAGTACCTACAATTAAATAATGACTATCTCCTAGAGGAATGCTCAACTGTGCTGAAGCGTTTGTTGTACTGTTAGGTGATGTACTGAGCGTTCCGACTCCGGATGACAACGTAGCTGTTGACCCGATACTAGCATTCCAAGAATCACGATCGATTTTTCCGAAATTTAAACTCAGTTTACTATCACCGATTTTTCCATCGTATCCGGTAAAATATCGCAATACGGTATTGCCCATCGGAATTGAGCTTGCAAAATCTTGTTCTTTAATGGTTGTTTTTAATCCATTCAAGCTCAGATTGGTCGCTGTTGACGTGATCGGCAATGGATTCCCAGTTGCAGAGTCAGTCAAATAACTGTTATAGGAATTACTCATGCTTTTATTATCAGAATAGGCAAATCCTGCATGAATTTTTGCAGTAGGTGAAAGATCATAATAAAGCTTTGCATGTATATTTTGCGATTTGGAAGCATTCAGCCCTTTATCACCTACGATATAGGTAGTCTCGCCTCTCGTTGTTGTCGTTGGAATTGCCCCATCGACTACAACAGCGCCTGGCAAAGGTGCACCAGATGGTGTTTTGGTTACATATTCTGATATATATCCATCACGGTTATTTTGCGAAACACCAAATACAACACCTACCCCATTGTGAAATTTATTCCGATAAAGTGCACTAGCATACTCTCCGGAAGAGTCTCCAAAACCTGTTCCTATTTTGAAAGACATCTCTTCTTTGGTTGGTTCTTTCGTTGTTATATTAATAACTCCCCCCATTGCATTACTTCCATACAATGAAGACCCAACACCGGGAACAACTTCAATATTTTCTACGTCATCCATAGAAACCATAGACCAGTTCACTTGTCCTGAATACGCATCAACCATATTCATCCCATCCACCAAAACTGCTACTTTGGTTAATGTACCGCCTTGACCACGC
>Ga0208373_1003844_pt1 | contig 14251 bp, 15 predicted proteins | sample RifOxyC2_FD_184036 | JGI IMG/M metagenome (GOLD analysis project Ga0208373, IMG submission 184036) | Soil microbial communities from Rifle, Colorado - Rifle Oxygen_injection C2 (SPAdes) | ecosystem: Environmental > Terrestrial > Deep subsurface > Rock core/Sediment | place: Rifle, Colorado...
CACCGGGAAGCGCGCCAACCGGGAAGCCAGGGCGCCGGCCTCGGCGGGGCGGTTGCGGCGCAGGTGCAGCGCGGCCTGGAAGAACGGCGGCCAGGGCGAGCGGGGCATGGCCCGGGCCTGGCGCTCCACGGCCGCCAGGTGCCGGGAGTAGAAGGCGTCCTCGTGCTGGCGCAGCCAGTTCTCGGGCCAGGCCCGGGAGAGCGAGGAGAGCCCTTCGGCGTCGAGCCGGTCGAGGGCCTCGTAGATTTTTCCCTCGAGTTCACGCTGCTCCAGAACCGTCTGCGGGTTTTCCTTGACGGATTGCGGCGTTATTCCCTCGGTGAGGGTGGTGTCCGAGACCGTGATGAGCTGGCGCTTTTTCAGTTTTTTCCGCAGGCGGCTCACGCACACGTTGATGCCGATGCGGTAGGCCCAGGTGTCGAACGAGGACATGCTCTGAAACGAGGGGAGTCCGCGGAAAAGCTGGATGAAGATTTCGTGGACGACCTCGTCGATGTCGAACCCGGGACCCAGGCTCTTGTAAGCCAAGTTGAAAAAGATCCGCTTGTATCTGTTAAAGAGCAGGCGTTGGGCGGCAGGTTCTCCTTGCAGGCATTGCCGGACTAATTCATCGAGCGACAAACCGCCCTGCGACCCCATGTCATTCATGATAATTAGTCGCTTGAAATTGAATTAAGTTCACTTGTTATTCGTAACCAGCTTGTTTTTCAAGGACTTATTGGTAAAATAACAGAAGCCTGCCCCTATCCAGCCGATTCCGGCAAAGGATAATACCGTGAACCGGACAGTGCGGACATTATGGTAGCGGTTGTATTCAGAATCATAGTTTCCCAAAGGATCCCTTCCGGCCTTGTCGTGCCAGTCGCGGTAGGTGTTCCGTTCCAGTACCCACACGACCATCAGTTCCCAGGTGGCCGCACACGCGCCCAGGAGCCAGTACCGCGTGGGCCGGCCCTTGAATTCCATCTCCGCGCCCAGACTGAGGGACTTTCCCGGGACCACGGTGAATTCGTCGCGATAGGGTTCGAAATGGTCCCCAATGATTTCGAGCGAATGGGGGCCCGCTTTCAAAAAGAATTCGCGCGGCGTGCGCCCCTGCGGTGCGTTGTCGAGCAGGATCGCCATGTTGAGCGGGGAGGAGGTGACGGCCACGGCCCCCAGGATGCTCCGGGAGAGGAAATTCCGGCATTTCAGAAGTATGATCTGGGCGATGTCCTCTTTTTCCATGTAGTTCAGGGCGATGATTTTTTCTTCCTCGACGTTCGTCTTGACGTCGCGTATTTTGAAGCGCAGCGCGTCCACGCTGTCCGGCCCTTTTTCGAAACGGCCGTGCACGGCGATGCGCAGGCTTCCGCGGACCAGGGAATCGGTCTGCATGGTTTCGAAGAGACAGTCCAGAACCGTTATCTTGAACCCGGTCACGAGTTCGCGTTCGAACTTGGGCGCCAGGTAGCGGTGGAATTCGTTGAACGCGGTGTCGGGAAGCCGGTTGTCGAACCGGAAGAGGGTGAGGGTCTCCTGCCGGTTTTGCGGGCCGGCCTCCTCCGCGCAAAGGGGGAGAAAAAGGAGGATGACGAAGAGGAAAACGCGCATGGGAGTAATATAGTTATCGATTTGGAAATGAAACAATCATATCGGGGATGGCGTGAATCCTCGCTTAATCACAATGAGTCAAATTCTCCGCAGCTTGCTGCGGCTTTACAAGGTGACCCACCCCTTTTCCCCTCCCTACTCGTAGGGAGGGGCTTTTTCTTGCTCCCCTTCCCTATTCATAGGGAAGGGGCTGGGGGATGGGTAACCTGTCGGTTTACGAAAAGCGAGCATTTTTCTTGACATTCCAATTGTTTTTTTTTTTTTATCTTATTTGACGAGAGGAAAGAAATGTATTGCTCCATCAAGTGCGCCGTTCATGCTGACATCGACCCGGTCTTGCCGGTCAAAGGTGTTTTGCTTGTTGACGATGAACCCGCAATTTGCAAAGTAATGGGCGAATTAATATCGCGCTGTGTCCGCGGCGTATTTTCCGTTTGCACGCAGTCACCGGAAACGGCCTTTTCGCTGTGCCGCGAACTCAGCTTTGATTTGGTTGTCAGCGACATTTGGATGTTTGAAATGATGGGAGATAAGCTGATACCCCGTATCCGGAAGCTTTTACCTTCCAGCTACATAATCGCCATGACGGGCTATCAGGATATGAACGCAGTTTTTCGTACGGGCAAGGCGAATGCTGACGCCTTTTACGGTAAAGACAAGGGCCCTATGGCCCTTGTTGAAATGGTGAAGGTGGGTTTTGCCGAAAGAGAAGCGCGGCTGGGGGCCGCCGGTAATCCGGATATCAAGGAAACGAACTGGCGCAAGCGGCGCGTTATACGGGAGCTGCTTGGCATGTCGTTAAGGGAGAAGGATATTTCAAGAATGCGGATGCATGCCCTTGCCCTTATGAAAACCGGCAAATATAAATTGAGCGAAGTGGTCCAGCATTCCGGTTTCAGCACGGTCCAGAAGATGCAAAACAGCCTCAACAGGCTGGCCCCATCTTTGCTTGAGGCGTGTAAGTAACACCTAACCCATTGATTTTTGGCCTTAACCCAGTGCAACGAAAAACGGAGCACTGGGTTAGTTGTTTTTGGCGGTTTTTAGCGTTATCTTTGTTTGGTAACCGGGAATATTCCATTCGCCGGAAAAACAATGCCATTTCATTTCAAGGAGAAAACCATGGAACCCAACACCATCAATCCGGACGTTCTTTGCCAAAGGGCCCTGCAGGCCAAAATGGAAACTTACAAGGCCAAGGAACATTTCGAAGCCGTTCTGAAGCATTATAATGACGAAGTGGAAAACCTTGTTCAGGTAATTGGGCTTATGAAAAACCGGATATTGGAGCTTGAGCGGACGGAAGCGGAATCCGCAAACATTGGGAAATAGGAGGGCTGTTTATGTGGAGTGCAATCAGCGGAAATGAAAAGGACGCGAACGCGGTTACGCAGACCGGGATATGTGGAGGATGTGTAATAAATCACAATTGACAAGATAGAGTTTTTCTGCTTCGCATATTCCGAAGCAGCCATTCCATTAACTTTTTGGCGAAAGGGGAGTTATTATGTCCAACATCACAATGAACGACGATGAGTGGTTGGGCTTGGGCGCTTCCGCGGGGAGGATTGAATTTGATGACCAGGCAACGGATGAAATCAATTTCAAGGATTGCCATGTAGGTATTGGTACGTCAACTCCAGGGGAAAGACTGGAAGTCGCTGGAAACGTGAAAGTGAATAACGGATTCCTCGAAATGGATGAAGTATCCTTGCCGGCCAATCCGACGAATGATACTGTAAGGATTTTCGCACAGGAGCAAAGTGGAACAGGCGCTTCCGGTACAGGCGTGTTTGCCAGAATGCCGAACAAAGGCGTAAAAACGGGAACCGCAACAGGCGGCAGCAGTACTACCTGCATTGATACGACAAAAAATTTTGAAAACGAAGGTATTGTTATAGGTATGATTATCACGAATACCACACAGGGTGGAGAAGGGAAAATAACAGGCATCAGCACGACGACAAATACTAACGACACCTTAACCTTCACGGTGCTAAGTGGAACACCTACCTTCAGTAACGGAAATGGTTATTCGATTTCCAAGGCAGATATACGAAATATTGCTGCCACCGATTGGGTAAATGCAAAAGATTTTGGTGCTTGTGGTGACGAAGTTACGGACGATACCACTGCTATTCAGGCCGCTATTGATTCCTTGGTCATGAATTGGAAAAGCGGAGTTGTATATTTCCCAATCGGCACGTATATAATTACCTCAACTTTATTTATCGGCGGAGGACAAGGTGACGCGCATCACGGGGATGGGATTATTTTATTAGGGGCTAGCTCCAGAGGTTCTATTCTAAAAGCAGATAGGAATGAACCTACTGAAAATCTGGATGGTTCAAGTTATGCAACCTATGATAGCAATCATATTACAACTTATACCAAGGCTGGTGGCGACCCCGCTCCAATTCTGCCCAGCGTTGGTGATTTGGTGCATATTGAAGGTTTTACCAATACCACTTTTAACGGTGATTACTCTGTATTAGAAGTATCCGGCAGCACTTTTAAGGTATTTAATCCCAATGCTTCAGGAGAAGAAAGCAAGGCAATCCAAACGAACGCGACATATACCCGAAATATGCATATCCTGCAAATTCGGGGAGGACAAGATGCTCCTACCTACGGCGCAGGTGTTAAGAATCTAGGGTTTCAGCTTACAGAAACACAGGGCAACAGGCATATTGCGGTTAATATTCAGGCGGGCATGCAATGTGTCATTGAGGGAATTGACATATATTCACCGGGTGGATTGGAAACGATGTTTTTGGAAGGAATTCGTGTGCAGTCATGGGCCAACACAATAAGAGAGAGCCATGTTGACTATTGTACTACGTGCCTTAACTTGCAAAGCGGATATCTTCTATGGACAATTGGTCAACCAACCGGTTCAAATATGAATTTAATCATGGGAATGGCGTTGGAAAACTTTCTCATTGGTATTTTAATAAAAGGGGCGGACCATGCAAGTGCTGGCATGAAATGTCAAGGCAATGCGATTATTGGCTGTGTGATTGAGGGGGAAAATGACGATGTTGACGCTAAGGGGGTCTTTTTGGATGAGCGCGGCGAATCCACCTTTATTTCAGGTTCTTATTTCGAGGGTAATTACAGACACATTTATATTCGGTCGAACTATAATAGTATTATAGGTAATTTTATGGCCGGAACCGATAATACGACCGGCATAACAGTAGAAACGGGTTGTGAAATTGGAAATACCGTTTTAGGCAACAAAAACAATAGCGCCGGTTTGCCGCCCGCGTATCAGAGTAATTTTATTTATGAACCCCTCGGGATTGGTACAACCGACCCAGCAGCGAAGTTACATCTTGCCGATGGAGGCGGGGGAAGTGGATACAAAAACCTTCTTCAATCTGGCTCCAATATTTCCGATTCTATCAGAATGCGGGCCGGGTATAACGACTCCGCTGGCGGAGACCGCTCACATTATATAAGCGTGAACAGTTCTGACCCGACCACCACACTTACCAAGGATCTTTCATCCTATGGTGCCAGCGCAATTAATATGGCGCCGACTACGTCCTATTACGAGGAGTCTAGTGGCGGTGGCATTGATTTCCAAACCGCCAAAGCCGCGGAAACATCTTTAACTTCAGCGCTTTTCATATCACAAAATCGATGCGTTGGTATCGGAACAACAAGCCCGCAAAAAAGACTGCACGTGTGTGACTCCTCAGTGGGCGGAAGTTATACCACCGATGCCCAATTGATTTTGGAAAACGACGATAGTGCCGGGTTGAATATCAAATCAGCAAGCGACTGTTACGGCAGAATTGATTTTGGTGATGATGGCGGCGCAGCCCGGGGATCTGTCTTATATTATCACGATGCTGACCATATGCAGTTTCTAACGAACGGTTCAGCAAAGTTGACGATTAAAAGCGATGGTAAAATCGGAGCAGGGACCGATTCGCCATCAGAGCTGCTTACCGTAGAAGGTAACATTAAAGTTCAAGGAAATACGTCAGGACTTATGTTGCCGGAAACAACGAGCGAACCATCAAGCCCCCCGGATGGTATGATCATCTATAAAAAAACGGCATGGGGCACTGGTGGATATGCTGGCGAAGGGGCCTATGTGAGATACAACAGTACTTGGAATAAACTCGGATAAGGAAATAGTATTGAAAAAGAGGGTGCCTTTTGAATTAAGGCACCCTCTTTAGCTTAAAGCAATCTTGATAATTTAAATCTTTTTACGGCGAAACTGGAGGTGCCATTCTCTAAGGTAAAGAGATTAAAGTTCCTATCCAAAATCATTCCATATAGGAATCCAATGCTTGTGGTTCGATTTTCAGTTGTGGGAGCTTGTCCAAATTTAGCAATAATTTCTCCAGAAGAGTTCAAAACTTTGACCGTTGCAGAATTGTTCAATCCTCTGTCTCCGATATAAATTAATGAATCCTTACCAAGCGCTATAGGATAGTAAGTACTGTCAATGGTTCTAATTAGATTAAGCCCCAAGTCAAAGATGAAAAGCTTATAGGCAGTCGAAATGTAGAACATTGAATTTTTGAATTTAAGATCTCTTGCAATTTCGTTCTGTATTTTTGGCGCAATGTTTTCGGAAGATATAAATGCCCCATTGCTGTCATATTTGGCAAAAGCTTGAAAATTCTTCTGGTCAATGGAGCTACTGCCTTTAGGCGCAATAGTGTATAGAATATTTGTAGAGTCGATTAAAATATGCCAAGGCTTGCAAACAAATCCGATTTGCGCGGAATCCAAAAGAATAATTTGCTGTAGCTGTCCGGTAGCGCTAAATTTCTGTATTCTTGCATTTTCTTTATCAGCGATATAAATGTTATTCTCTTTGTCCGAAATAACATCGCTGGGGTCATTAAATTTTCCAGAGTCCACCCCAAAACCACCAAATCCCATTAAAAAGTTTCCCAGGGTGTCGAATTTAAGAACACTATCAAAGCCAACGTCGATAATATAAAGATTGCCGTTGCCATCCAATTCCATTCCCCTTGGGTCACAAAAAGTACCATTTGAGCAATTCAAAGTACCCCATCCTTTAACGAAGCTATATAGCGGGATTATTTTAACGCTATCCCCTGCCGTCCGGAATCCTTCCTTATTCCCCAAATCGACTGAAGCCACGCTGTAAATATAGGTCTGGTCCTGAATCCCCGTGGAATCCACATAGAACGTGTCCAGCAGGGGTTGTGCGTTGACTTTGACCTCCGCGGAGTCAACATGCTGTCTATACATGTTATAGCCCTTTACCTTGGCCGGGTTCATCCTATTCCACGAAAGGGTCACAATCTGCCTGAGCGTGTCGTACTTGATGGTAAACCCCGTTGGAATGGGTATCTTAAGCGGTATGACAATGGAATCCGGCAGGCTGACGTTTGTTCCGGCGACAATCGTAAACGTCGTGTCATAATTGCTGTAATCATCCAGCGTAGAGAAAAACTTTACAGCATACCGGCCTTCCGCCAGATTCGCAAAGTTAAAATGCGCGACTGTGTCTATGAGCGAAAACGTATTCGACCCCATCGCTATGGCAATAATCTTGTCCGGCTCGGCCCCAGGTTGAAGCTTGATGAAACCTGACAAAGAGGCGGGGATTTTAAGGGTATCAGGCTGCAAGGCTTGAGTGTCGCCGGTGATGGGAATGGAGTCCTCAAGGCTCAAGTTGCCGTCGGTGCCAACGCCGAAGACGTTATAGGTGCCGGTATCCAGGTCGTTAGTGCCGTACTTACCCGTGGAATCAGTCGTGGCCGTGTCGGTTATGGCCAGAGCCTTACCAAGTGCGCCGGTGTGAGGGTTGTAGTTGACCTTCACGAAGTAGACTTTGGCGCCCGCAGCCGGGCCGGTGGCCTTGTACAGTTTGCCGGAGACGAGGGCGTTGCCGGCGTGGGCGCCATCCCCTGCCACGGGGCCGTTGGGCTTGTTGCAGCCGGATAACGCCAGGAGTAAACCGGCAATGATTATGCTTTTAAGAACCATTATGGCCTCCGTTTTAAATCAGTCCGGGAGATGGGAAACAAATGAAAGTTCATGTGGTAAACGCCGTCTGAATCTTCGTCCTTTTTAGCCATGTCCAAGGCCTCGGAAACAAATGACTGCATTTTTTCGCAGAGCGACTCATAAGTTTTTCTGGAAATCCCCAGGGTGAGGCCGGTTAAGAAGCGCTTATCGCGGGGCAACTCGCGTATCGCGCTTAAGGCATGGGTGGCCATTGCTTCATGAAATTTTAAAACAGCATGGCTCTGTGTCTCTTTGCCGGTCGAAATGGTTTTATCGGAAATCCTGTAGTAGCCGCTCGGGCTTTTTCTAATCAGGCCCAACCGTTCAAGCAGTTCAACGGACTTCCTGGCCTCAGAGGGTTTTATTTGCGGCCTTACGGTCTTTGCCAGCCACTCATAATTGTCTTTGAAATCGACTTGGTTGATAATAGAGCGTATGGCGGCATGGTGCCACTGCGAATAGAAATCAAACTGATCCTGCCGTAAAAGCCTAGCTTCGCTAAAGCCTTTGCCCGTGTTGCGGATGGTTTTAAGGTTATCAAAGTATCGGTTCTTTACGGCCAGTTTTTCCGACTGATTGTAGCCAACCAGGTTCTCAAAATATTCCTGTTCTTTTTTGGTGTGGCCGATTGCCTGGGAAATCTGGCCGATGCTGGCCTTGCCGAGGTTTTTGCTGCCGGTGACAACAGCGTGCATGAAGGTGCGGTTAAATCCTGCTTTACTTGAAAATACCTGGTAGGAAAAATGCGGGTTCTGCGCCTTTTTCTCTTTGAAATAGGCAGCCAGATAATCGCGGTAGTTTTCGTAGTCGAAGATGTTGACCATAGTCTGTACCTCTTCCCTCTGTAATAGTTTAAAATAAACCCTTTTCAAAGTCAAGAGAATGAAGTAATTGCCGTCTTCTTTGGAAGACAGCGGGGGCGGGCCGTTTGCCGAAGTGGAGTGCCGGGAGTTGGCGGGGGTCAGTCCTTCTGGGCGAAGCCCATGCGCCGCCTTTTAGGCGCAGATGTTTTCTTCTTCGTGATGATTTGATAGCCGGTCACAATTTGTGACCCGTCCGGTCCGAATGTCCAGGACCAGCGGACATTTTCGCCTTTTCCGAGAAAGACGCCTGTGAGTTGCCCCGGTTGAATCTGCCCGCTGTTGTTGGGCGCGGAAATCCAACGTTTATGCATGGGCCAAGCGATGGCTGCGGTGGTGAACCAAGTCTTCCGCCCGCAACACGATACGGTATCCCATGGCTGAGGTGAGGCGCGTAAAAACGTCGAAACGGGGAAGGGACCTTGATTTCAGGCTTTCAATCCGGGAAATGACGGATTGGGGGACATCGGCTTTTTTGGCCAATTCGATTTGGGTGAGTTGGCGTTCCTCCCGGAGCTTGCGGAGGAGAAGAGCCATTTCCGCCTTTTCCTTGTACTGGTCAACCGCAGCCCGGAGGCCGGGGTGCTTCTTTTCAAGAAGGCCGGCGACTTCCTCCAGAGAAATGCCGATATGTTTTTTGTTCATGATAAGACCTCCTTCATCCGTTTACGTGCGATTTCGACGTCCTGCTGCTGACTTCCGGTTTTTTGTTTTTTACAGGCGTGAAGGATGACCAGCGCATCGCCCATGCAAAGACAATAAAAAAGGCGCTGCTGGTGTCCTACCCCGCTTTTTATTTCCCACAATTTTCCATCAAGTTGCCTGGTATCGACGGAGGCGTTGAAGATTCCATGCTGTTTAATTAGCTCCAGATCGCCCAGGATGTTTTTTACATCATCAAACGGCAGCCCATGAACGTACTCATATGCTGGCAAGCGGCCGGATCTGGTCTTGTAAAACAAAATTCGCAGAAATATCCTCCCGGACATAATATAGCTTATTCGCTATATTTGTGCAAGCGGAAATATCTCAAGGAAATGATAATGGTTCCCCGGCCTTTTTGTGCGCAGGTACGTTCACGCCGCTGTCGTGCTCCGTTCGCTTTACATAAAACGGGTTACCTGCCCAAGGCCGCCCTTCGACAGGCTCAGGGCAAGTCCGTGGGCATGGGTCAAATGCTGTCGCACAGGTATCGTGATGGCCAAAAAGTATGCCAACGTGTTCTGAGTAACCTTGGCAGGTTGGATCTCCTGCAGGAAACCGGACAACTCGACTCGCTGCTGCGTTCCGGATTAAGGTTTTCCAAGAAACTGGCCGTGCTCGATGCCCACGCCCATGGGAAATGCGTTACTGCGTGTCGTAAATGTATTTATCATGGTTGACGGAGCCGTCCGTCACCTTGGATTTGGCTGTACCAAAAAGTTCGAAGACCGAACTCTTTTTTGAACGCCGAGAGCTGTAAATGTCTTTAACAATTTCATCAGCTGACCGCTCATCTTTCCAGCTCCCTACAATACCGGTAACATCCTTTGTTTTCCCTGCCTTTGGTCGAGTCGCAGATGTTTTCTTCTTCGTAACGATTTGATAACCGGTCACAATTTGTGATCCGTCCGATCCGAACGCCCAGGACCAGCGGACATTTTCGCCTTTTCCGAGAAAGACGCCGGTGAGTTGTCCCGGTTGAATCTGTCCGCTATTGTTGGGAGCAGACATCCAGCGTTTGAGAGACATATCAGGAATGAGCGGGTTCGTGCCGGACAATCGGGCATTTCAGGTTATACTTTTTGTAAATTTCCATGCCCTTTTCGTTGAGGTATTTGCCTCTTTCTGCCGGCGGCACATTCTCCATCTCTTTCGACAACGATTCGCGCCATTCCCAAACTTCTTCAACAGCTTTTCCGTAATTCATACTTGTTTTACTCCATTGAAAATCTATTAGATTTTTCCGGTGTACATATATCAACAATGTGGTCGTAGCCATTTTGAAGGTTGATGGCGTTAAACCCATCGATGCGTTGATCGTTGACTAAACGCTTACAGTTGAAACTCACAATGTGCTTGATTCCGTTTATGGTGGCGATGGCCACATGGCTGCAATCGTTATAAAGACGCTGGGAATGCCTGCCATTAAAAGCGGATACCATAAACTTATCAGTTAATACAACTTTTAGCGTTGCTATGAATTGTTGCGCCGTCTCCTGCCATTCGGGGCGGTCCGTGTGTTCAAGCTGATTCCAGACTGATGTTTCAACATACAGCTTCTTTTTCATGATATTAATATAAATTATTTCAAACCGAAAGAATCAGTCTTCGGTCGCGGCCCTTCACAGTTGGGAACCGTGTAAAAACAGGGGACGATAAAGAGTCAATCAATCTCATACAATTCTTGCAAATTCAGTACGCATGTTTTAATTTCAAGGTATCCCCGTAACCTCAAAAAGGCCCTTTCCCTATGCCTGACGTCAACCAGGAAAAGATATCCCGGAGCATCGCCCGGTACATCCGGGGCGCGCAAAAGACCGTCACCATCCTCTTCACCGATATCGAGGATTCCACAAAGCACTGGGAAAAACACGGCGATGTCAAGGGCCGGCTGATCATCGACCAGCACAACCGCCTGCTTTTCCCGGTCATCAGCCGGTTCCGCGGCAGAATCGTGAAGACCATCGGCGACGCGGTCATGGCCTCCTTCAAGGACCCGAGCCGCGCGCTCAAGGCCGCCATCGCCATCCAGCAGTTCCTGCGGAACGAGCAGCAACACGACCCGGAGTTCAAGCTCAGGGTGCGCATCGGCATCCATACGGGCGAGGCCATCGTCGAAAAGAACGACGTGTTCGGCGACGTGGTCAACACCGCCTCGCGGGTCGAGGAGTTCGGCGAAGGGGGCGACATCACCCTGTCCAAGGACACCGCGGACCGGCTCAAAAAAAAGGAATTTCACCTGGTGGGCCGGTCAAAATTCATTCCGCGGGGCAAACAAAGCCCCCTGGTCGTCTATCAGTGCACGTGGGAGGACCATGCGGACCTCACAGCGGGCATCAGCAGCAATTCTTTTTTCCAGATCGTAATCCGGCAGAAACTCGAACTGCTGTTTTACGCGATTTCCGGCCTCGCATTTTTTTACGCATTGTACCAGTTCTACGCGCGTTTTTTCATCGGGTATTTACGGAACAAGGCGGCCATGGGGTTGCCTCCCATTTTGACTTCGATTGTCCTGACCCTTGTCTTTGCGGGAGCGCTCTTCGGCGGCCGGGCGCTGCTGCGGCTCAAAACGCTTCCGCACCTTTTTTTGAAGGCGCTGCGCGGCGGATTCGGGGCCTGCCTGGGCTTCCTGCTGCTTTACGTTCCGGCCACCACTTATCCCGGAGTTTTTCCGGAGAAATTCGAACAGGAGCTGTTCGCGTTCGACCGCCATTTCGTGGAAATACTCGAGGACAATGTCAGCGTACGCCGCGCCCCTGCCTTCGGCGCCGAGATCCTTGAAAAGGTGCAAAGCGACCGGCTGCTGTTCCTTCTGGAGGAAACGCGGGCCTCCCGGGTTGTCTGGAACAGGGTTCCGGTTGACAAAAGAACATCCGGCTGGGTGGTGCGCACCGTTCCCGCTAAAATCGGCGTGCCCATGAAGGTCGTGAGCCAGCCCGTACGCTTTGCGTTCCATTTCCGGGACGCGCTGTCGCTCTTTGCCGCGCTTGCAGGTTTTGCCTGGGGGCTCTTTACATTCAAAATCAGGCCTGCCTGAGGATTTTGTGTCACCTGCTGCCAAGCCTGCCGGTCAATTCGTTTATATAATGTCAAATATATTACCACGATACGGTAATTTTTTCCTACTTTTAATGAAAAATCCTATTTGATTGACTCGTTATAACAAACTGATATCAAATAGATTAAGCGTTGCTATTCAATGCGTTTTTCCATGGCATGCAAATTGTATTTTAAAAAGCGAGGAAAACTATAACAATAAAATAATAAAATATGTAAAAATCATATGATTACAAAAGAACTTCTATTTCATAAAACTTCAATCCCGGCTGTTGGCAAGGCCCTCGATGCCAGCATGCTCCGTTCAAAGGCCATTGCCCAGAACATCGCCAATGTTGACGTTCCGGGTTATCAGCGGGTCGAAGTCGAGTTCGAGAAAGAGCTCCGCGACGCGCTCGACAAAACCAAACTCAAGGGCACAAAAACCAACAAACAGCATATGGACATCGGCCGCAGGGACCTTTCCAAGGTGAAGCCCGAATCCTACAAGCCCATCGACCCCACGCTGCCCAGCGGCATGAACAACGTCGATATCGACATGGAAAACGCCAAGCTGGCCGAAAACCAGATAGTGTTCAATTATGCAGTCAAGTTCGCCCAGTCCCGGTACAGCGCTGTGCAGCAGAGCATCCGGGGCGTCAACCGATAAGGAGTAAGTCATGCCGCTCATCGGACTTTTTTCAGGGATAAACATCAGCGCCTCGGCGCTCCACGCCCAGCGCGTAAAACAGAACATCATCGCCACCAACCTGGCCAACGCCGAAACCACGCGCACCAAGGAAGGCGGCCCCTACAAGCGGCAGAGCGTGATCCTCGAAACCGACCCCAACGAATTCGACTACCGTCTCGTGTTCGGACCCGAGCACCTGCAGGGAAACATCACCCAAAAAGAGCACATGGCCATCCCCAAGCCTGAATTCCCCATCATCACCGAAAAAATCGGAAGCGGCGTCAAGGTGAACAGCATCCAGGAGGACCAGGCGCCGCCGCGGCTCGTGTACGATCCCACGCATCCCGACGCCAACGCCGAAGGGTACGTGGCCATGCCCAACGTGAACGTGGTCCAGGAAATGACCGACATGATCACGGCGACCCGCGCCTACGAAGCCAATGTCACGGCCATCAGCGCGACCAAGGGCATGCTCATGAAAGCGCTGGAGATATAAAAAGGTAACCCATGCAGACCCAATCCATCAATGCCGATTTAACGCGCTTCCTGGAGGTTAAGAAAGCCGCTGAACGGCGCATGGCGCTCAGCGCGGCCGTCAAAGCGCAGCCCGCGTCAACGCCGGCCCGGAACGCGCCGAAGGCCTCCTCCACGGTAAACCCGGCCGCCTCCTTCCTGGACCTCATCAAGGTCCTGCGGGGAAGCGGCGATAATAGCAATAATACGCTGAACGCGGTACCGGCCGCCGGCAAGAGCCGTCCCGTCATCACGCCCCGGGCCACCCAGCCGGGCCATATCGCCCCTGCCTCGCCGAAAACGGAGCGGGGCCTGCTTTCCGCCTACACCACGGGACGTCTGGCGAGCGAAGCCGTGAACACGGCCCCCGGGGCGCCGGACGCCGTTCAGAATGCCCGGAAACTCGGAAACCTTTTTGACGCGATAGCATAAGCAGGAGAAGCTGACCTACAGAACAACCTTTTGCGCGTTGACCGGCTGAACGAACCGCCGCAGCCCGGCAAGCAGAAAACCGTCCTGAACGCCGGGGAGGTTCCCTCCTTCAGCGACACCCTGAAAGGCTTTATCAAGGACGTGAACCATATGCAGAACCACGCGGACAAATCCATCGAAAAGATGGTGGCCGGTGAAATCACGGACGTGCACCAGGTCATGGTGGCGGTCGAAGAGGCCAACACCGCGTTCTCGCTCATGATGGAGCTTCGGAATAAAATGCTCGACGCATATCAGGAAGTCATGCGCATGCAGGTGTGACCCTCCGGTTAAAACACGGGCGGCTGCCATCACGGGATAATGGCAACGCCCCGACGCTTTTAAAAAAGGCGCGCACGGGATTGAAGGGAGATTG
>Ga0208373_1003845_pt1 | contig 14249 bp, 19 predicted proteins | sample RifOxyC2_FD_184036 | JGI IMG/M metagenome (GOLD analysis project Ga0208373, IMG submission 184036) | Soil microbial communities from Rifle, Colorado - Rifle Oxygen_injection C2 (SPAdes) | ecosystem: Environmental > Terrestrial > Deep subsurface > Rock core/Sediment | place: Rifle, Colorado...
TAGGGCGTCGTCATTTAAATCTAAAATCAAATCTTCCTTACTCGTGATAAACTCTTCTTTGTCAGTCGTTAAACGAAAGCCAAGACTTCCCCGTCGAACCCAATTTCGAAACATTGGTCCAATCTGCCTATTTGCTTCTTTTGGTTGAGAGCATTTTTCATAAATCTCATCTAAACCCATACTAATCAAAGTACTGCTTATTCTTTGTATTGTTTTTGGATTTCGTTCTATCGCTCCTTTATCTCTTCTGAGATATGCGACATAGGAATCCTTAATTGGGAATAAATCAAAAGCAAATAGGGTTTTTAGCAATTCATGTGTATTGCCATTATGAAACGCGTTTTCCACCTTAATCCATTTTTTTTGATCAATATCTCTTAATCCTTCGGGAATTGTTGGGTACACTTTAAAAAGTTCATCAAGATAATTTCTCTGATTTGCAAAATCAATACTAATTTGAGTCCAAGCATTCATGATAGTTAGATGACTTTAAGTATCTTCACGGTCACCATCGTAACATAGAAAATAAGATACTTATAGTCCGTCGTCTTATAGTCACCATCTATTTATTCTTACAGATGTGGCTAATAACAATGAAATCTTGAAAAGGTTTGGAAGGCGGGTTCAAGAAATCCGCGCTCAAAAAGGGATTGCTTCTCAAATGAGCTTGGCAAATAAAGCAAAACTAGACCGTACTTATGTGGGTGGAGTAGAAAGAGGTGAAAGAAATATCGCTTTAATAAATATTGAAAAAATTGCCAAAGCTCTAGGGGTAAGAATTGAAGAACTGTTTAAATAGAAACAATCCCGTTGGTAATTTGATTTGTATTATTCTTGAAAGCTTGTAAGCAGCTCTGTTCTGCAAATAATCATGAAACGTGTTGTGATTTGAGATTATTTGCTGTGGTCTGTGTGCCTCGCTATAATGAATACACATGAACATTCGTGAGGGACTGACCTTTGACGATGTGCTACTCCTTCCGCGACGCTCCGCGGTGTTTTCTCGAAAAGATACCAATACGAAAGCACAGCTGTCGCGTAATATCAGTTTAAATATTCCACTTATCTCGGCAAACATGGACACCGTGACGGAGTCGGGGATGGCGCGTGCCATGGCAAGACTCGGAGGTATTGGTATCATCCATCGCTTCCTTTCTATTGAGCGACAAGTTGAAGAGGTGCGCAAGGTGAAGCGCGCGGAGAATGTGATGATCGAAGATCCGGTCACTGTGGCACCGAATATCACACTCGGTGAAGTGCGTACTCTTATGCGGCGCGAGAATGTGTCGGGCGTGCTCGTAGTGAAAGAGATCAAAGCAAAGAAACAACTTGTGGGGATTCTTACGCGCCGCGATTTACTTTTTGAGACTGATGATCGCCTGAAGGTGTCTTCCGTGATGACCAAAGATCTCGTGTGTGCACGACCTGATGTGAGTCTTGAAAAAGCGAAAGAGCTTTTGCATGAACATCGCATTGAGAAACTTCCGCTCACCACAAAAGAAGGGGATCTCGTGGGGCTTATCACGCTCAAAGACATTCTTGAACGTATGCAAAATCCGACAAGCGCAAAGGATAAGAAGGGGCACCTCCTCGTGGGCGCCGCGGTTGGCGTAAAAGAAGACACTATTCCTCGAGCGGATGCACTACTTAAAGCAGGCGCAGATGTCATTGTTGTTGATATTGCACATGGGCATAACTTGCGAGCGATCGAGACGACGCAGTTGCTGCGAAAAACTTTTGGAACAAAGATAGAGATCATTGCGGGTAACATCGCAACGCCCGAAGCGGCGCGTGACCTTGTGAAAGCGGGAGCAGATGGGCTCAAGGTGGGTATCGGTCCAGGGGCAGCGTGTACGACACGCATCGTGACGGGTGTTGGCGTTCCACAATTGACGGCAATTCTCGATATCGCCGAGGCGGCAAAGAAACTCGATGTACCATTCATCGCCGATGGGGGAATAAAGAATTCGGGGGACTTTTCAAAAGCGATGGCGGCAGGGGCGAACACGGCGATGATAGGGAATTTGCTTGCGGGATGCAAAGAGTCACCCGGGGAATATATTCTTGATCGTGGTGTTGCGTATAAATACTATCGTGGCATGGCGTCGTACGATGCGACGCGCGAGAAGATCGAAGTCGACGGCGGAACGGATGGATTCTTCCGTTCACCCGAGGGTGCTTCGGGGAGGGTGCCCTATCGCGGGGAGGCCGCGATGGTGGTCATGGACCTTGTGTCGGGGCTACGCTCATCGATGAGCTATCTTGGTGCCACGTCACTCAAGGAATTCTCAAAGAATGCGGAGTTCATTCGCATGACGGATTCGGGAAGAAGCGAAAGCGGCCCGCACGGCGTCAAATAGAACTTACGCACTCGGCGAACTTCTTCGTTAAAATCTTCCGTTCTTCCTTCAGTGTACTATGAGTACATCTCAGTCAAAACATCGATTTCGCCTTGAATTTCATCAGAGTGAGTAAGTCCTCGGTTGTACATAAAGAGAAAAAACGCCGACATGATGTCGGCGTTTTGATTTATTAGTTGCAGATCATATTGATTTTGCTTGCTTCAATTGTTTTTTGCGAAATCGGGCAAGGGAGTCCTTGAGATGAATTTGCTCAGCGATAGAAAGTCGCACAATCACTCCATTTTCGATAGAGACAAGCAGTGTGTCATTTGAATGAAATTGCGGGCCAAGTTGTGTGCCCCATACGCCGTGAGGTCGAGAGGGAATATTGGGATTGCCACGCGATTGAATTGCCTCGACAATGTTTTTTCCGAACTGTTTATCTTTTTCGATATCCCACATTGAATCATGTGAGAGTGCAAGAATAGTAAGCTGCCCCATCGAATCGCTCCTTAGTTAAGGAAAAGAGTTTCTCTGGGAACACTATGTAATATGTGGACCATAAAGTCAAAGCATAGTTATTTGCAGGCTTCGGTTTTTTCGTTATAGTCTAAGGAGAAGATTTGGTAGTTATATGTAGCGGGAGAAATCCTAAAAGGAGGAATCATGAGAGGACCAAGTTATTGGGCACATAGACTTGCGAAAGGGATGCACAATTTGAGTAATACCTCACCGATGTCTTTAAAAAATTATGAAGACGCGGTGCGATTTATCGCAAATAATAATGTAAATCACAGGTTCTTGAATGATGCTAATGAACACACAAAGCTTGTCGTTGAACTAATGGTTGATCACATAAAGGACGGTGATGAGGTGCTGATCTTCACAAGCACCCTTCCCGCATTTTATGATGTGGCACTGCAAAACCCGAAATGTAAGTTTCGAATCATCGTTGATAATATCGACGGGTTGAATGCAGTGAGGACCCTTCGTTCGGAAGTGTCTCGTCGTATTGATTGCAGGTTTGTCAGTGTTCCTGAGGGAAAACATTTTATTTCCTTAGGAAGTGCATATCGGATGACCGTCGACCATGATAGCGAGTCTCTTGCGGTCTCGAATTTTAATGAACCGGAAGCCGTCCAGCGACTGCAATCTCGTTTTGAGCGGATGTGGAAGCGTTCCGTTCCACGTATCGAATCGTCGCCTTGATTGGACATAACCCCCTCCATGGTTAAACATGGAGGGGTATTTTATTCATCATGCTAGAATAATAAAATGAAAAAGATGGTAAAGAAGAACGATGCAAAAATATTTGGAGGTACCAAGGCGCTCGTCATGGGCCTTGGGCTTCATGGGGGTGGGGTTGCGACAACGAAGTGGCTCGCGAAACATGGTGCGACAGTAACCGCAACCGACAAGCGAACAAAGGAGGTGCTCGCTCCATCGCTCAAGGCACTCGCAAAAATTTCTGCAACATTTGTACTTGGTGAACATCATAAAAAGGATTTTGAGCAGAATGACCTTATTGTCGTAAACCCCGGAGTTCCCCGCGAGAGTGAATACCTTGCGGTCGCACAAAAGGCAGGGAAGCGCATCGAGAATGACGCAAGTCTCTTTTTCCGCTTTACGGATAATCCGGTGATCGCGGTCACGGGTACAAGAGGAAAGACAACTACCACTCTTTGGATCGCGGAGTTGCTTAAGAAAAAATATCCACAGGTCTTACCATCGGGGAATACTCCCGAGAATGCATTTTTGAAAGAGTTTGAGCGAGTAGCAGGAAAGGACATTCCTGTTGTTGCTGAGATGTCCTCGTGGCAACTCGAGTATCTCCCTATTTCGGGCCGTGCTCCTCGGGTGGCAGTGATCACGAACATCTATCCTGATCACCTGAATCGCTATAATGGTATAAAGGATTACGCGAATGCGAAAGCAAATATCTTTCATGATCAACGTGAGGATGATTTTCTCGTGCTCAATTATGACAACGAGTGGACAGAATATTTTCTCAAGAAACGACCGAAGAGCATTCCTTTTTTTGTGAGTACGAAGTCGCTTCCAAAGAATGTGAACGGACTTTTCGTGCGCGCGGGTCATCTTGTATTTCGCTTCGATGGAACCGAGCAAAAACTCTTTAGTGTGAAGCGCTTTGTTGAAGAGCGGGGTGTACATAATCTTGAGAATCTTTTAGGAGCAGTGCTCGCAATAAAACTTTTTGACCCCGAGGTTCTCGTGACGGAGAAAGATGTGCTTCGTCTCCCGACGCCCCGCATGCGCCAAGAGGTAGTTCTGAAGAAGGGGCGACTTACGGTCGTGAATGACAGTTGTGCGACATCACCCGATGGCGTCGAGGCGGCACTTCTTCGTTTTAACAAAGAAGGGAATATTATTCTTGTTACTGGCGGCACCGACAAAGAGCTGGAGTTCGCATCACTCGCAAAGAAGATCAAAAAATATATTCCAAGAGAGCAGCTCATTCTCCTTGAAGGATCTGCGACAAAAAAACTTGTTGCGGAATTGGTGGGTCAAAAATATTTTAAAGGTCATGCACAAGAGATACATCTCGACCTCGCATCATGTGTCACTGCGGCGATGCTCTGCGCAAAGGGGCTGAAGGGAAGAATAACGATACTCTTTTCTCCAGGCGCTGCGAGCTTTGAAAAATTCCTCCACGAATTCGATCGTGGGGAAAAATGGAATGCGCTCATGATAAAGGCGCTTAAATAATTTGTAGAAGAAAAAACCACCTCATCATGAGGTGGTTTTATGTTAGCGGAGTTGATATGAAAAACGTCCAAGTTTTTCGAGCATGTTCTTGAGTGCTCCCTCATTTTGCACACGCGCGATCGATTTACCTGCTCCAAGGGGAGAGAAAGTCATGAATTCGATCGGTCCGAACGATACGCGAAAGCGCTTGTTTGGGAGTAGCTCGGTGCCCCATACGACTCTTTTGGTGTATCCGTACACTTTCCCATCGCGATGGTATGGCTCTTGATCGACCCACACGACATCACCCTGTTTGAGTCCAAGGAGTTCTTCGGGGGTGAGATGTGCAAAGAATTGATGGAGCTCTTTTGTTTCAAAACCTGCCCACTGATTAAAATAATAGACGTGAAAACCGGCAGGGAAGACGGGTGTTTCATCGCTACGGCATACGACGCTCATAAGGGAAACTCCTTCGAAAAAGTGCAGATAAAATCTTGTTTGAAAATAACATTACTCGTTATTTTGTCAATTTTCTGTGATCTGATGCACGGCGTGTTTTTGGGTGAGAAGATGCTATAATGTGAGAAGCTCGATGTTATTTTTTATCATTTAATCACTATATACATTATGAATATGAACGAAACGCACATGGAGGAAGAAGGCGGATGGGAGGATGCTCAACCTCAGGGGCACTGTAGGGGGCACTGGAAGAAACGTGCAGTGATGGGAGTCTTTATCTTGTCACTTTCCGGTTCATTGCTTCTTTTGGCGATGTTCTTTGCAACAATGAAAGAATATAAATATATTGGTCGAGATATTCCTTCACAGACGACGATCTCCGTGTCTGGCGATGCTGAGGAATACGCAACTCCAGATATCGCCGAGATATCATTTGCGATCACGAATAACGCGAAGACTCCCGCAGAGGCTCGCACGAAGGTAGATGAGAAGATGGCTGTCCTTGAGAAATTCTTGGAAGAAAATGGTATCGAGAAGAAGGATATCAAGACGACAGGATATAACCTCTATCCAAAGTATGAGTGGCAGCGTGTGGCGTATGTTCCTTGTACGGTATACCCATGCCCACCATACCCTGAGGGGAAGCAAGTGCTCACAGGTTACGAGGTGTCTCAGTCTGTCGATGTGAAGATCCGCAAGATCGATAACGCAGGAACCGTTCTCGGTGGTCTTGCTGATAAGGGTGCAACGAATGTAAGTGGTCTCACATTTAAGGTTGATGACGAGGATGTCGTAAAGGCAAAAGCACGCGAAGAAGCGATCAAGGAGGCAAAAGCAAAAGCAGAAGTCCTTGCAAGTTCGCTTGGAGTTAAGCTTGTGCGCATTATCTCATTCAATGAGGGGGGAAATTATCCAAGCTATTACGGATACGGCGGAATGGAAATGAAAGCAATGTCTGCTGATTCATCTGCTCCTTCCCCAACTATTCCTGTTGGTGAGAACAAGTATGTTTCGAACGTAACGATCGTGTACGAGATCCAGTAATTCGTTCGCTTGTTATCTTTGTAAAAGAACACACCATTATGGTGTGTTCTTTTTTTTGACAGCACCCTATCGTGAGCGTAGCATTTTAAGAGCTTGAAAGATCTTTTGTTGGGAGAATTCCTGTGAAGAAATTATTTGGAGCGTGCATCTTTGTTTTTCTGTTCGTGTCGACACCAGTTTTTGCGGAAGCACCTGACTGCGCTGTTTCAGTGACCTCAACTGAGGTCGACTGCCCTGATTCGAGCGGAAGCTTGGAAAAAGCATTACTTGAAGCAGTGAGTGCGCGTCATGATGCAGCGACCGCTCGTCGTGACGCTACGCATGTCTACGGTCTCATTGGTGCCATGCTCATTGTCTGTCTTTTGTTGGCAGTGGGATTTCTTGGGAGGGGGAGGCGTATCGAAGAATTGGAAGATGAAATAATAAACCAGCGTGTTGAGCTCGGTCGTCTTATCCAAAGAGATCGTGCGGACGCGGAGGACGGCACTCCGTACTAGGTATGGGTTTTAATATAAAGGGCGCCACATCGGCGCCCTTGTTGTTGACTTTTTGTAAAAAACTGGTAAAATACTCTTCGGATGTCGCTTTGGGTTTTCATAAGCCCTGACCGCTCCTTGTCTTCTTTTTTATTTTTCCATGGAGGTATGCAATGAACCACAGCGCGAAGATTTTTTCTGCTGGTCCCGATATCAAACACAATCCGTTCGCCGAAGCACTCAAGGATTTCAAGCCAGGGTCACCTGCCTCGGCTGAACCTCGGAAGCCTCGTGTGTCGAAAAAACGGAGATCCTCCGTGGTTCCCGCAGTGCCGAAGCAAGCAACTCTTCCTAGGGAGGAAGTGTCGCCCGCTCCCTTGCAGACTATTGTGCCCGCGAAAGCGCTGGTTACGGAAATCAAAACTCCGCCCAGCACTCACTCGCGCACCGCTCTTCTTGGTGAACCCCCGCGAGGAAATGTCAGCATCGGTCAACTTTTTCTCAGTCATCGAAACCTCCTTTCATTCCTGAAAGTGTTCCAAGGCAAAAAAGAAAAAGCGATCTGCACATTCTTCGAGCAAGGGAAGAGGGGTGGGCCGGACGGGAAGGTGATCCGTTCATTCCTCTCTCTGCGCATCGTCGTGCGGGGCAGTGAACAAGGTGAGCGCATTGCACTCTCTGTTGTTCCTGGTGGAACGAAGTGGCTCGCACAGCGCTTTCCTGTCGGGATGGAGTTCTTCCACGATGAGCTTCTTGGTCATTGTGAAGCACCGAAGGAGCGTGCGGCAGGAACACGTGCACTCCGCGCCATCATGGACGACGTGCGTGCGGCAAGGCTTGAAGCGAAGAAGGCGAAGGAGGGTATTACGAAGATGGTATCCCGATAATCATTCTGTTGTACATTTTTCCGGCACCTACGTGGTGCCGGTTTTTTATACGCACAAGGGGGTAATAAGAAAGAAATATAGCGCTAAGTAAGGCCATTTTGGTGTGGCATATTGAAGATTGACTTCTCTCCGCGATTAGTGTATATTAGAGGAATCAATAAAAGCCCGCGGGGGTTTTTTTAATCCCCAAACGCATCACTTCTGGGGGGAGGACATAGTCATTACTAGCAAAGAATTTTATTACATATGGGATTCATCGATTATCTCCGTGATACGAAAGCAGAGTTGCGACACGTAACATGGCCAACAAAGAGTCAGGCGCTTAATTACACGATCATTGTGCTCGTCATTTCGATCGGTACGGGAATATTCCTCGGCTTCTTGGACTTTATCTTCACAGGCGTACTCGAGCGTTTTATTTAATTAATCATCGCAGAGAAATATTATGGAGGAACAAAAAGATTTATCGCTTGGCGCGACTCCGGCCCCCGGTCGGTATTGGTATGCGATTCATACCTACTCAGGATATGAGAATGCAGTCGTTCGTAATTTGAAACAGCGCATTGAGTCACTTGGCATGGAGGACAAGATCTTTGAGGTTGTTGTCCCGAAGGAGAAGAAGATCAAGATGAAAGGAGGGAAGCGTGTTGAGGTTGAAGAGGAGATATACCCAGGATACGTACTCGTGGACATGATCTACGATCCTGATTCTTGGTATGTTGTGCGCAACACTCCACGTGTGACAGGATTTGTTGGTGCTGGCGTTGTGCCCGTGCCGCTTGATCAAAAAGAGATCGATTCACTTTTTGGTCGCATGGGTTCAAAGACACTTAAGCACACGATAGATCTTACCGTGGGAGAGTCGGTTATTATCACCGACGGCCCATTCAAGGAACTTGAGGGTCGTGTTGGGGAAGTAGACGAGGAGCGAGGGCGAATCAAGGTCATGGTGCCGATGTTCGGTCGTGAGACTCCTGTGGAGCTAGACTTCCTTCAGATTCGAAAGATCTAACCAAGTGGCACCACCCTAGAATTTCTTTGTCGCATTCGTCGCTCATCCACTCAATGTATTGATAATACATCTCGCGGATGCCGCTCCTTTGCTTCGCGAACTTCACAGGATGGAGCCACTCGGCTCCCGCTTGCGATTTCTGTAGAAATCCTTTAGTATCAACCCAATTGGAATGCGCGTGTGTTTGCGCGGCTTCTCGTTCCGAGTAATCATTCAATTCTTGAACTTATATGGCAAAAAATGTAGTAAAAAAAGTAAAATTGCAGATCGCCGGAGGAAAAGCAACTCCAGCTCCTCCTGTTGGTCCTGCGCTCGGACAGGCGGGTATCAATATTGGTGAATTCGTCACTAAATTCAATGCGGCAACCGCACAGATGATGGGCGACATCATTCCTGTAGAGATCTCGGTGTATGATGACCGAAGCTTCAGTTTCATTATGAAGGTTTCTCCTGCCTCACGTCTTATTTTGAAGGCGCTTGGAAAGGACAAGGGTTCACTTAAGCCAGGAAGTCAAAAGGCGGGAAGTATCACGAAGGCGCAAGTCCGTGAGATCGCGGAGAAGAAGATGCCTGATCTTAACGCCGCTTCGATCGAAGCTGCAATGAAGACAATAGAGGGCACGGCGCGCTCGATGGGTATTTCGATCGCAGACTAGCTCAAAAGCTTGAGCATCACAAAAAAACGAACCAATCTGGTTCGTTTTTTTGTGATGTGTGCACCGTAAAGTAATTATATTGAAACGTCAAAGTAGTTTTTGGTAAGGTTTTGATATACTAAAAACATGAGATCAGAAGAACCTAAGACACACGTGCGACCATCGTGGGATGAATATTTTATGCAGATCGCAGAGATGGTCGGGACGCGTGCAACGTGCGATCGTGGACGCAGTGGCTGCGTGGCAACGCGCGATAAGCGCATACTTTCGACGGGGTATGTCGGTTCTCCCTCCGGCGTGAAGTCGTGCGATGAGGAAGGTCATGAGTTTCACGTCGTCATTCATGATGATGGCTCAAAGACGCAACATTGTATACGTACGACACACGCGGAACAGAATGTGATCGCGCAAGCTGCTCGCGCAAGTGCAAGTCTTGAAGGTGCGACGCTCTATGTACACATGACACCGTGCTATGCGTGCGCAAAAATGATCATCAATGCGGGAATCGTGCGTGTTGTTGCAAATAAGGATTATCATGCGGGTGCGCGCTCGAAAGAGATATTCAAAGAAGCGGGTGTGCTTTTTGAGCTTATGAATTCGGAGCTCGAAACGTATCCTGGGCAGGCTGTCGAGGAGGGTGTGTAAATAATAAATGTCTATATGAAAAAACTCATTCTTGGTTTTGGTGGAGAAATGGCGAGCGGTAAGGGGACCTGTGCGACATACCTCAAGGAGACGTATGGTGCAGAGACTTTCCGTTTCTCGACGGCGTTATTTGATATTGCGCATCGCGTGCACCTGAAGGACGATCGAGACACGCTCCAAAAGATCTCGACATTCCTTCGTAAAGAATTTGGCGAGGATACGCTCGCGAAGGTCATGTTCGAGGATGCGAAGCATGCCACCGCAGAGCTCATTATTATTGATGGCGTCCGTCGCCTTGAGGATGTGAAATATTTGCGCGAACTTCCTGAATTCAAGCTCGTCTATATCACTGCACCAATGAGAACACGTTATGAACGCATGATAAAGCGTGGAGAAAAAGCCGATGATGCAACAAAGACATATGAAGAGTTCGAGCAAGACCATGAGCGTGAGAGTGAGCTTGAGATAGTAAAACTTGAGCCATTTGCGGCTGAGGTCATCGACAACGGAGGCACGATACCAGATCTCTATGCGGAACTCGATACCATTATCAAAAAATATACTGCGTAGTTGTTGCGCGAATGCGTAATGCGGGTATGATTCGTCGAGAGTAATTTTTGAAAGGAATATTCCATGACAACACGCGGAAAATTTATCGTACTTGAGGGTGGGGAAGGTTCAGGAAAAGGGACCATCAGTGCACATCTGCAAAAAGTTCTAAAGGATGAAAATGTTATTTTTACTCGCGAGCCGGGAGGAACACCGCTTGGGGAGGAATTACGTACGCTCATTTTTGATACAAAGATGAGTACGATGACCGAGCTGCTTTTGTTTGAAGCAGGGAGAGCAGAACATCTTGATAAGGTCATTCTTCCTGCGCTTTTGCGTGGAACTCATGTGATCTGTGATCGTTTTGATGCGTCGACGTATGCATATCAGGTCACCGCGCGGTGGAAAAAACAGCATGCACAGTTCTTCGAACTCGTGAATACGGAAGTGCTCCGTGATGTATCTCCCGACCTCTATCTTTTTTGCGATATCTCACCTGAGGATGCACTTGCGCGTCGTATGGCTGCGGGTGGAGAAGTGACGCGTTTTGACGAAGAGGATCTTAGTTTTCATGAGGCGGTCTATCGTGGATACAAGGAGTTCTTGAAGGATAAACGTTTTGTCGCGATTGATGCGACGATGGGTATTCCTGAGGTGATCGCAATTGCGGAATCTGTTGTACGAACTGAATTCGGACTCTAATAGTACGTGAAAGCTCGGCATTTATGCCGAGCTTTTTGTTTTCTCTCACTGTGTTAATATACGTTGTATGTTAGAAGAAACATTGCGGCAACATATTCAAGAGGTGCTTAAGAGCATCGGCGCACCCGATGCTGATTTTGTTTTAGAACATCCTGCGGATATGGACCATGGGGACTATGCGACCAATGTTGCAATGGTCGCCGCAAAGAAGATCGGCAAAAACCCTCATGAACTTGCACAGATCATCGTTGGCGAACTCGTTAGGCGTTCAATACTGGATATTGTAGATATTAGTATTGCGGGTCCAGGATTCATTAATTTTAAACTTTCTGATGAGCATTTCACACACCTTCTCGATCAGGCGATCCTCCATGGTGAGCGGTATGGTACCAGTGAAATAATGAAAGGAAAGAAGGTTGTCGTTGAATATACCGACCCTAATCCATTCAAGGAGTTTCATATTGGGCATTTGATGTCGAACACTATTGGGGAATCAATATCGCGCATCATCGAAGCATCAGGAGCAGAAACAAAGCGTGCATGTTATCAGGGTGATACCGGCATGCATGCCGCTTCGGCTCTGTGGGGAATGATGCAAGAAGATCTCCCTGCTGCAGACGCAAGTATTACTGAACGAGCACAATTTCTTGGTCGTGCATATGCACGTGGCGCGACATCAGCAAAAAATGATATGGTCGTGCATGATGCGATCATTGTACTCAATAAAAAGATCCATGAGCGCTCAGATCCTAAAGTAAATGAGCTCTATGATATCGGAAAAGCATGGAGTCTTGAATATTTTGAAACGATATATAAGCGACTAGGAACTGCTCATGGGGAAGGTAAGGCATTTGATTTTTATTTCTTTGAAAGTGTGACGGGTGAATTCGGAAAAAAGCTCGTCTGTGAACACATGGGGAAGGTCTTTGAGGCTTCTGACGGAGCGGTCATATTTAAGGGCGAGGAGTCAATGGGACTCCATACTCGTGTATTTGTGAACAAGGAAGGACTCCCGACGTACGAAGCAAAAGAGCTTGGTCTTGCAAAGATAAAATATGACACCTATCCTTACGATCTTTCTATCGTGGTGACCGCAAACGAGATCAATGATTATTTCAAGGTATTACTCGAGGTGCTTCGTCAGATATTTCCGGACCTTGCAGCAAAGACGGTGCATATTTCTCATGGCATGCTCCGACTCCCAACAGGGAAGATGTCTTCGCGTACCGGCGATGTCATTACCGCAGAATCGCTCCTTTTTGACGTGAGGGCGCGAGTAATGGAAAAAGTGAAGGACATGCAGATAGTCGAAGAAGAAAAAGATGCCATCGCGGAGAGTGTCGCTGTTGGTGCGATAAAATATTCAATACTTAGACAATCGTCAGGTAAAGATATTATCTTTGATTTTGAGCAATCCCTATCTTTTGATGGTGATTCGGGTCCATACCTCCAATATACGTATGCGCGCACGTGCTCTCTTCTTGAAAAGGCTGGTGCCCGCATTATTGATCCTCTTGGGGAACATCAGGGAACCAGTGTTCTTCATAAGCTACTCTTGCGTTTCCCTGAGGTAGTGGCGCGTGCGAATAAGGAGCATGAACCACATTACATCACAACATATTTGATCGAGGTGGCGCGTGGGTTTAATGCATTCTATGCAAGCACTATTGTACTTGATGGGGCGTCCGATGAGCCGTACAAGCTCGCACTTGTGAAAATGGTCTCACTCACAATGAGAAACGGGCTTCAGTTGCTTGGAATGCCGACTCCGTCTAAAATGTAGCCATGGAAGAAGATACTACACAATCAACCCCGATGGGGCGAGTCTGGACGATGGTGCTCTTGAGTGCGCTATTTGTGTTTGGGGTATCGTGGTTTTGGCACTGGAGCGAAATGCGTACTATTGAAAAACGCAACACAAAAGAAAGCGCAAAGATACAAGCGAACATTGCTTACCTTACTGAGTATCGTGATGTTCTAAGGGAGAAAGGAGTAGGAGAAGCAAAGGTGCGCATTGAACAATTACGTAAAGCCCCATATGGAATCTAGCGAACGAAAAGAGGTACTTCAGGTCAATGGTCTCACGATACTTGTCGTGATGGCACTTCTTGCGAACTTTCTTATTGTTGGAATGGTCTATCGTTTTCATAATTACGAGATATTTCTCGAGGAAAAGAAAACAAATATAGAGTATCGAATGTTACTTGATAAAGAGCGTGAACTCAAAAATGAGATCATCGCACTCGAGGGTGTTTCTTCGTGGAGTGAGACAGAGTATGTGAAGTCGCTTCGATAGCGAATTTCTGTCGGTTGCGCCGCTCCCATTCTTCTGTAATATGCAGGATGGTATTTGTTGAAAGGAGGTTTTTCACATGGCTATTCGATTGACCCCAGAAGTGAAGGCGTATCTTGAGTATGTTCTTGCGAAGGAATTGAAGTATGTCCGCCTCTCGGTTGTGCCGACGGAGGTAGAGGGGGAGATGTCGTACATGATCACGTGGACCAAGGAGATAGCACCACTTGAACGTTTCCGTACTGCACGCGACTGGAATGTCATTGTGATCGAGCGTAAGTATGAACACTTCTTTGGCGATATATTGCTGGGTCTTGATCCGAGCGACCGAACGAAGGTGGTCATTCTTGATAATCCCAACGTTCTTGTTCGAGAAAATGGAAATATTCTTGTGTTAAACGGATGATTCCTACACTCCCGCTTTGCGGGAGTGTTTTCTTTTTTGCGATAAAAATGGAAAACATATAGTATAATCCAA
>Ga0208373_1003846_pt1 | contig 14249 bp, 15 predicted proteins | sample RifOxyC2_FD_184036 | JGI IMG/M metagenome (GOLD analysis project Ga0208373, IMG submission 184036) | Soil microbial communities from Rifle, Colorado - Rifle Oxygen_injection C2 (SPAdes) | ecosystem: Environmental > Terrestrial > Deep subsurface > Rock core/Sediment | place: Rifle, Colorado...
AACAAGGGAGGGAGGAAAAATAAAGGACTCGGATGAGAAAGAAGCCATAGGCAATGAGCTTTCAGGGAATGCATTTTTTCGTGAGCGATGCCAAGAGCACGCTGCAATCAAGGCAGGCTGGCTTCATGATGGTGAAGTATTACTTCCCTTCAAAGACGCTTGGTTCAAAGCCCCGCTCTGGCTGGCTTTTTTGACAGTAACTCCATGAAGATCAGATAAAGTCTCCCAGCCCCTTCTGCCCTATACAGGCTTTTCTCTCTGCTTTCCTTTCCTGTGGCCCGCTCACGCCCTCATCGGCGCCCTGTGCATCATCAGGGAACACCGGCCTGCCATACACTCCGTCATAGCCCGGGATTACCTTTACTTTGCCTGCCCTGTTAGTGAGGATTGCTGATGCAAGCGACGGATTGACAACAGCATCCAATGATTCAGCAGGAGCATCGAGAAGGACTGAAAACTCATTGCCGAACCTCTCAATCAGGGAGTTATAGACTGCCCACACTTTCTTTGTGGCTATTGCTGTGCCGAGGCGATGAGCTATGATTTCCGAGAGCGGAAGCAGGGTGTGGAATGGAGGAGCATCTTTTCTGATGAACCCAACAGGCCTGTCAGCAAGCTCTTCAACGCGATATCCAACGCCGATTGTCAATGGCTTTTTGCACACAGGGCAAATGCCCTTGTGCTTTGCCGTCTCTTTTGGGGAAAGCGAGAGATTGCAGGCCCGATGGCCATCCCAGTGGTACTTGCCATAGGATGGCTCAACTTCCACTGTTCCATTAAGTCCTTCCTGTGTCCGCAAAGCGGAGAGGATGGAATCATAGCTCAGCTCCCTGACGTCAAAGAGGGTTGCCTCCCTGCCGATTCTCCATGGCCAGAAGCTGTGCGCATCAGCAAAGCTGACAAGCGCATACCTGTCCAACTGCGATAGGCGCCAGTTCATGGCGGGGTCAGATGAAAGCCCTGTCTCCAGGGCATGGATGTATTTTGTTTGGTCACCAAAGGCTTCATCAACGGAATCAAAGCCTGACATCGAGCCAAACAATGAGAACCACGGCGTCCAGACGTGGGCAGGGATGACTTCAATCTTCTCATCTATCTCCCGCAGCGACTCAACAAATTCATGGCAGGGGATCTTGAAAATGGGCCTGCCGTCATAATCTACCCTTCCCTTGGTTTTTAGCCAGCCGGTAATCTGCTCAACAGCATCAAGATTTGGGGCAAGAACGACGTTATGGATCCTTCTTCCTTTGCCGCCCTGTGAATAAATAAGGGAAATCTCTGTGGTGCACATGAAGGGGAATCCTGACTTTGATTTCAGGATGCCTGAGCCGTCATCCGTGAGTTTTGACGCTATCTCTTTCTGCCATTCGGGGTGTGTGAAGTCACCTGTTCCCAGAAGGCTGACGCCCTTGACTCTGGCCCATTCCTCAAGCTTCTGTATAGAAAGGTTGCCTGACGTTCCTTGTGAGTACCTGCCGTGCAGGTGCAGGTCAGCTATGACATCCATGGATCGGCAAAAAGAGGCGGGGTTTATATGATTTTTTGGTGGCTGGGGCCTACGCCTTCTCAACAGTCAGCTTTCCCTTCTCAGCCCTGATGATGATGTCGTCCTTCTCGGCAAACCTGGTGATGCCAGTCACGACCTTGGGAAGAAGAATGCGCTCAGCCCTGAAGTCAAGGTTCATGATGATCTGCTTTTCTGCCTGTGATGTAGCGGTCTTCTCTATTCCCAAGTCGTCAAGGATGCGGGAAGTTCCGCTCTTTCTTCCTGACTCCTTGATGTCAGAGGTTCGTGCTGCAAGGTATTTTGCTATTTCTGATGCCACGTCAATCTTGGTGGTGGCAGTGATTCCCTGGAGGCCAGGAGAGATGTTGACCTCAATCACCAAAGGCCCCTTGTTGCTTTCAAGAATGTCAACGCCGCAGATCTCGGCGCCTGCGGCTTTTGCTGCTTCCACTGCGATGTTTTTTGTGTAGGTGTCCAGTTGTGCTGGCTTTCCCGAGCCGCCCGCATGGATGTTTGCCCGCTCCTCGCCTTTCACAGCAGTCCTTTTCATCGCTGCAACAACCCTCTCGCCTACAACGATAGCCCTGATATCGGTACCCTGGGTATCGATGTATTCCTGGATAAGGAAGGGCTGCTTGAGCGACGCCAGCGCATCAAGGATTGAGGAGGCTGATGCGTAGGAATCCGCAAACATGACGCCTCTCCCTTGCGTTCCCTGAGGGAATTTCATGATGATAGGGTAATTGACCTTTTCAAGGATCTTCCTTGCTGCTTCAAGGCTTGGAAATATGTAAGTTGTGGGCATGGGCACCTTTCTCTGGTTGAGCGCAATCTGGGTCAAGAACTTATCATGGCCGATGTCAAATGACCTTGGCTTGAGGGGCATGTAGGCATTCTTGTACCAGATAGAGGTGATTGCGGTAAGGATAGCAGCATACCTGAAGCTGCCTTTGGCATAGATGCAGTCATAGGAAGGGAGAGGCTTTCCCACATACAATATCTCAATCTCTTTTCCTATGGACACCTCGATGCGATTGAGGTTGAGGGTGTCAACAGATTCGAAGTGCTTCTTCATCGCATCAGCTGTCCATTGCGAACTGACGCTTCCTAGGGATATCAGTGCTGCTTTCATTCTGGTAGGGGGTGTGAAGGGTCAATGAGGAATCCTTCTTTAAGGATATTCTGCCCGATGAGGACAGGGTATTTCATGTGCGACCTGTTGGCAAGCGAGAACTCAGCTTTCACCTGCTTGCCTGCCAGGGTAACCGCTGCTTCAATGACAGGACGGACGCTGTTGCCATGAACTGACTTTACCAGGCGGGAGCTTATGATAGGCCCTAAGCCAAGATCTCCAGCCAGCTGGGTATCAATAGAGCTTTTGGTGGCGCCAGTGTCGATTCGGGCAATGAAGGTATTTTTTTTCTTGCCCATGATGGTCACTCGCTCAACAAGGCCGACCACTATCTTTTCAGTATTCCTGCCGTCACTGACAATGGCTGTGGTTGCACTCATGCAGGGAAAAAATAGAGAGAATCCGTTTAAAAGGTTTTTGCATTTTCGGGAACACTTCACCCTCCTGAAAAGCCCTGCAGGGGAGGAAGGAGTCAGGCTCGTGGAAAAGGGGCATTCCAAAAAAATAATCATTAGAAAAAAAGGCATGAGCACTCCTCCCATTGCTTCCACAGCCAGTAGGTAACTTCATCCTTTGTATTGCAGAGCATGGTGCACTTGCTAATTCCGAGGGGGAAAAGAAAAGTGAAAAAAAAGTGGAGAAAGAAAAGAAGAAAGAAAAGTGAAGAAAAAAAGGGCGAAAACAAAAACGGCTCGGGCTGCGCTTGCTGGCAAGGGCATGTGTTGCTGGCATTGCCGCGGCTATCGCCTTAGCATTGAGCGCTGCGCCATCGGGTGTGAAGGATGAGCACGCGTACAGTGCACGACGGAATTTCCATCATCAGGATTTGCAGCACAAACAAAGGAGGAAAGAAAAACAAAGGGCTCGGATGAGAAAGAAGCCACAGGCAATGAGCTTTTAGGGAATGCCTTTTCTCGGGATTGATTCCCACCCCACACTACAATCGGGGTAGGCAAGCTTTGAGGGATATAAAGCAGGCAGTCTAGTTCTCTGAAAAGGCATGAGCACTCCTCCCATCGCTTCCACAGCCAACGCGTATCTTCCTCCCTTTTCGTTTCAGGCCATCATGTCATTGCTAATTCCGAGGGAGAAAAGAAAAATGAAAAAAGTAAAGAAAGAAAAGAAGAAAAAAGAGTGAAGAAAGAAAAGCGAAACCAAAAAAGGCTCGGGCTGCGCTTGCTGGCAAGGGCATGTGTTGCTGGCATTGCCGCAGCCATCGCCCTCAGTATTAAGAGCTGAGCAGGCTATTACCTTAGGCTTGAGCGCTGCACCTGCGGGCATGAAGGATGGGCGAGGGCAGCAGTGCACGACGGAATTTTCAAGAGCAATTTCACCCCAGGCAGGAGGAGAGAGAACAGTAGTGTCGCTTTTGGCAAATAAGCTGTCGGCAATGAGCTTTCAGGGAATGCATTTTTCAGGAATGATGCCCATCGCACAGTAAATCAAGGCAGGTGGGCAGCGAGACTAGCGTCTCTGGCCATGCGACAGGGTCGCAGGCTTCATGATGGTGAAGTATTACCTGCAACCGCAATATTTATAGTACAGTTCAACAAGAAAAAAGCACATGAAGACCAAGACAGTATTTATCTCAGACCTCCACATGTTCTCACGGCGTTCAAAGCCGGAGCAATATCTCCTTGACATCAAGGAAGCAGCAAAGTCGGCAAACACCTTCGTCTTTGGTGGAGACATATTCGACTTCGAATGGACGGTCTTTGACTCTGTTGAAGAGACGGTTGATACAGCAGCCTACTGGCTTGATTCCCTTGTAGCAGGGCATCCATCCTGCTCGTTTCATTTCGTCCTTGGCAACCATGACTTCAACCTTGAGCTTATGGAGCAGCTTGACAGGCTTTCCCAGAAGCACAACCATTTCCAGTGGCACCGCTACTTTGTGCGTATTGGCAATGCATTGTTCCTGCATGGCGATATCTCTGGGAGCATGGAGCACAATGACCTTATTGCGGCAAGAGTGAGATGCCTGGCTCATCAGAAGAAGAGCAAGGCGCTTCATGTGCTGTATGATGCCGTTGTGCATACCAACATGCATAATGTCATAGCAAAAACAGCCAACCCGGCGCAGAAAGTCATCCGCAACATCCATTCTTATGTTATGTCTCTTGGCGAAGGCTATCACACCGGCCTTCGCAGCGTGTATTTTGGCCATACCCATGTTCCGGTAGAAGGGCATGAGTACGGCGGCATCTCCTTCCATAATGGCGGCGCACCCATGAAAGGCATCAGGTTTAAAGTAATTGAGGCAGAAATAGGGCAAAGCAATGGCGCATCTTATGGAAGGGAGGAATAGGGGAGAAAGAAGAAGGGGATTAAAGTTGGGCAGATCTACAATAGTTAGCCATGGGCTTTGGAGTGCACCCCCCTATATGCACACTGAATTAAGTTTCGATACTGCGATTATAAGTCACTTAATTTTTAGATTGTGCCGAAGAACAACAATTATTTTATAGTGGCAGAAATACAGGATTGAATAATAAGTTCCACTACTATGCCAGAAAGACATAACTCTTTTGCATGAAGCCTTCTGTCTTCTGCTATACCCTCGGGGGCAAAATACGAGATATGCACGAAACCATCATCGCAAGGAGACTGATTGGCGAAGCAGAGAAGCAGGGCGATGTAGCTGGTATCACGCTTGAAATAGGGGAGCTTGCTCACGTGCCTTCGCCAGAGCTTGTTGCCTGCATCAGGCAGCTTGTGCCTGGATGGAAGCTTTCATGGAAGGAGATGCCCTCAATGGTCAAATGCTCTGGCTGCGGTTTTACAGGGCACCCGACTGTGCTTGAAAGAGGGCATGACTCTTTTCTCATTGCATGCCCCAAGTGCAGGATGCTGATGCCTGACGTTGTGGCAGGAACAGAGGTGAAGCTGGTGAGCGTGGAGGTGAGGGACTAGATGTGCCTGATGGTTCCTGGAAAAATCATGGAGTTAAAGGGAAACATGGCAACTGTTGACTATGGTTCAGAGCAGCGATCAGCTCAAATTATCACGGGGGAGTATGCTGTGGGAGATTATGTTCTTGTGATGGGTGGCATGGTAATACAGAAGGTGCCTTCACATGAAGCAATTGCGGCACTTGAGAATTACCGAAAAGCTGTTTCTAAGGATGGAGGGGGAAGTGAACCCCCTGTTGATGTGGTTAAGTGATGGAAAAATCATAAAGGATATCCCCTTCTTTTCCTATCCAATAACCCCATACCATTCCAGAAGCATCCTATCAACTCCCTTCACAAAGTCATCTCCCTGGCCGGAAACCACCATGCAGTTTCCCATAAGGGCAACGGATGGGGAGGAGCTGAGCTCAAAAGACACCACAGCCTTATCAGCATCCTCACACGTCACAACAGGCACCCCCTCGCAGGCAGAAGTCTCATTCCTGTCACAGGCACCCTTAGTCTGTTTTCCAAAAGCTACAGCAAAATTCTGCTTGAGCTCGCCGATTGCAAGAGCTATCTGGGTGAAATTGCCTGCTGTAGGGTCAAACGTCATGTAGACGAGCGCAGCATCATCAAACGTGGCATTCAGCACACCCGACACGGGGATCTTGTCAACATCCCTTGGCCCGTACCTGAACGGGATGGTAATCTCAGTCGTCGTATTGGGTATAGCAACCTGAGCAAACCATGATCCGTCAGCAAACACAATGCTATGGCCGTTATAGAGGTAGCCCTCATCAGGCTCAAGTTCTCCTGCATAATTCTGCTCGTTAAGCTCAGAGAGCGTTACGGGGCCAGTTGAGAACAAGAAGCGCATGCCCACAAACGCAACTATAATGATAGCAATGATAGCAATGGCCCACAGCAGGGTCTTGTCTGACCCCCCCGATGGCTCATCCTTACCCTGGCTATTTGGCTCATCCTCTTTCTCTTCCTGCGAAACGGGCCTGGCTATTGCGCTCTCCCTTTGCTCAAGCTTCCTCACCTGCTCATCAAATTCTTTCTGCGTGATGATGCCTTGCACAAGGCTCTCCTCCAGCTCTTTTCGTGTCTGCATCGTCATTTCACTCAATCACGCCAAGCATGAGATACAAAATGGCATCTTTCACCCTGAGCGCATCAACGTCACTTGCCACGCCAACCCTCAGGCAATTGCCCTCAATCGCCTGCTCGCTGGCATTGTCAGGGTAAAAATAGATGACAGGGACCGTTGCAGTCGCATTCCCGCAGGTTATCACCTGCCTTCCATAGGGATTCTCAGCGTCAAACCCCTTTCTCAGGTATTTGCCAAAGGCTCCTGACAGCGCCACCTCCAGCTCAAACTCAGCTTCAGCAATCCCCTGCGAATAATTTCCCTGCCATGGTGAGGTGAAATCTATCTGAGCAGTAGTCGCAAGAATCTGAACAAATCCTGGCTCAAGCCTGATGTCATCAACCACGTCAGGCAGGAAATCAAACATGACAGTCCCCTGCTCTGTCTTCAGTTTCCATTCAGGGATGCCCAAGGAGCCTGGCGCTGCCTGCATAAACTTGAATCCATTGTAGGATACCGTCCCGCCAGGTGCGGAAAAACCATAGAAGATGACGCCAAACACGCTCAGGATCATGGTTGCTGCAATAAACCAGACAACGACCTGCTTGTAGAATTCCTGCTTCCTTCTCCTGCTCTTTATGCTCATGACTGTGCGCAAACCTTCTCCATTTTTAAATGTTTATGGAACGAAAGTATGTAGTAAGCTTAGAGGGGAGGAATCGCAAGGGCATTCAGAAAATCATTCACAAATGTTGCAGCCATCGCTTTGGTATTGAGCGCTGCTGCATGCGGGCATGCAAACTCCAATACCATGATGAAAAAACAAAAATCGCTGAGATTCTGCTCTGCGCATCATGCCCTATACATCAAAATACAGGTAGTACTCATAGGGGTGCGGCCGCAGCCTGACAAGAGCCTCCTCTTTCTCGCGCTTGTAATCAACCCAAGTCTCAATGAGGTCATCGGTGAAGACACCGCCCTCAAGCAAGAAGCCATGGTCTGCCTCAAGCGCAGCAAGCGCGCTCGGAAGCGACGTAGGCAGCGACTTGATATTTGCGGTCTCTTTAGCGGGAAGCTCATACAGGTTCGTATCAGTTGGAGCGCCAGGCTCAATCTTTCTCTTGATGCCATCAAGCCCTGCCATCAGCAATGCTGAGAGCGCTAAGTATGGGTTGCAGGAAGGGTCAGGCGACCTGTATTCGATCCTTTTTGACTTTGGGCTGTCAGCATACATTGGTATCCTGATTGCAGCTGAGCGGTTGCGCTTTGAGTAGACAAGATTCACCGGAGCCTCAAATCCAGGAACAAGCCTCTTGTAGGAGTTAGTCGTTGGCGAGCAGATGGCTGCAAGCGCAGGCGCATGGGCAAGGATTCCTCCGATATAATACAAGGCAAGCTTTGACAATCCTGCATATTCGTTTCCTGAAAACAGGTTCTTGCCCCCTTTCCAGATGCTCTGGTGCACATGCATCCCGCTCCCATTGTCCCCAAAGAGGGGCTTAGGCATGAATGTAACGGTCTTGCCGTGCTTTCGTGCGACGTTCCTTACGATGTACTTGTACATCATCACGTTGTCTGCGGTCCTTACGAGAGTGTTGTAGCGCATATCTATCTCGCACTGCCCGGCTGTCGAGACCTCGTGATGGTGGCACTCAACATCAATGCCTGACTTCATCAGCGTCTCAACCATCTCGTTGCGCAGCTCCTGGAGTGAGTCTGTCGGCGCAACGGGAAAATAGCCTTCCTTGTGGCGCGGCTTATAGCCAAGATTCCCTCCCTCTTCAACCCTTCCGGTGTTCCATGCGCCTTCGGCAGAATCAACGAAGTAGAAGCTCTCGTGTGAGCCTACCCTATAACGGACATCATCAAACACGAAGAATTCAGCTTCCGGCCCAAAATAAGCCGCATCGCCTATGCCGCTCTCCTTGAGGTATTTCTCTGCCTTCTCAGCTACGTAGCGGGGGTCGCGGGAATATCGCTGCTTGGATATGGGGTCATTGATGTCGCAGATGATGCTCACGGTATCCTTTGAGAATGGGTCCTTGACCGCAGTAGAAAGGTCAGGAATCAGCACCATATCAGACTCGTTGATGGCCTGAAATCCCCGGATTGAGCTTCCGTCAAACCCGATGCCATATTCTATTGCGTGCTCGTCAAGCTGTGCCATGGGCTGGGTGAAGTGCTGCCACATCGAAACAAGGTCAGTGAACTTCAGGTCAAACAGCCTGATGCCTTCTTTTGCCGCGTATTCATGCAATGCTTTTAGCTCCATTTTTTCCTCAACTCCTCCCTATATTTCGATAATAGCCATTTGCTTTAGTTTCCTGAGCTCATCAGAGCTTCCGCCGATAGCGCCAACACCTGTTTCGCCTGAGCTGATTCTGATGCAATCCTCAAGCGGAAGCACGAATATCTTGCCATCGCCAATCTTTCCCGTCCTTGCGCTCCGGACTATGGTTTTGATGGCCTTCTCAACAAAGCTCTTATTCACTGCTATCAGAAGCATCACCTTGCGATGCAGCTTCACCTCCTCAATGACGCCCCTGTACTCCTTGGTGTAGCCCTTCTGCTGGCCGCATCCTCTCACATCAAGGACGGTCATCATGTGGACGCCCTCATTATGCAGGCCATCTTTGACGTCCCTGAACTTTTCAGGCCGAATTACTGCAAGGATTGCTTTCATTTGGTAGCACCTCAGTCGTTTGTTGCGGTGATGGCAAAGTCCGCATAGGCTTCAGCATTGTGCTCCGAGAGATCCAGCCCTTTTAACTCATCCTCACGCTTCACCCTCAGGCCAAATGCCATGTCTACAGCCTTGAAGAACAGGATCATGGATCCAAACACAAAAACAAAGACCGTGACAACGCCTAGCATCTGGCTTACCAGCTGCCCTGCTCCGCCGCCAAAGAACAGGCCAGAGACACCGCCGAACCCTGATTCAGCAAACAATCCTACGGCAATAGTTCCCCATGCTCCGCAGACGCCATGCGCTGACACCGCTCCAACAGGATCATCTACCTTGAGCCTGTCAAGCAGCGAGACTGAAAACACATACAGGATGCCCGCGATGCTTCCGATGATGACTGCTGAACTCGGGCTGACATTGGCGCAGCCGGCAGTTATTGCAACAAGCCCTGCAACTGCCCCGCCAAGAGTGAGTGCAACATCAGGCTTCTTATAGCGTATCCATGAGGTGAGCATGGTAGCAACGGTTGCCGCAGCTCCAGCCAGCGTCGTTGTGACGGCAATCACCGCAATGCCTGCATTTGTCCCGGAAACCGTTGAGCCAGGGTTGAAGCCATACCAGCCGAACCATAGGATGAACACCCCGAGTGCAGCAAGTGGCAGGTTATGGCCATTGATGGGCTTTATGCTCTTCCCTACATACTTCCCTATCCTTGGGCCAAGGATGATGGCGCCAGCCAGAGCTGACCATCCACCTACGCTATGCACCACAGTTGAGCCAGCAAAGTCTATGAGCGGGATGCCAAGCGACGCAAGCCAGCCGCCGCCCCAGATCCAATGGCCGACTATAGGATAGACAAGGGCCGTGATGAAAATAGTATAGAACAGGTAGCCGCTGAACTTGATGCGCTCAGCGACAGCTCCTGAGACGATGGTTGCTGCGGTTGCCGCAAACATGACATGGAACATCCAGAACACGTACTGCCATGCATCGCTCCCGACAGTGCTGAAGAAGAATCCTTCTGCTCCGAACAGCATGTTGCCTGCGCCGAACATGACCCCAAAGCCTATGGCCCAGAACATCAATGCGCCAATGGAGAAGTCAATAAGATTCTTCATGATGATGTTGCATGCCGATTTTGCCCGCGTAAGCCCAACCTCAAGCATGGCAAATCCTGCCTGCATGAAGAAGACAAGAAACGCTGCAACCAGTGTCCAGATAAAGTCTATGGCAATCGCATTTGACTCGGCTGTGGGGCCATCAGCGGAAACAAGAAGCGGCAGTGCCAGCAGAAGCAGCATGGGCAACAATACAAGTCGTTTCATCGGTTCACCTCATGGATTCAGTCCATTCACGGACAGCAAAGAGGCCATTCTAAACAATATATATGCTTATTTCCATCTTTTCTTAATATTGTTAAAAAAATAGAGGGAAAAATATACAAAAATGCAAGCACAAAGCATTTAAACTGCAGAAACTGAACATATTTCACCATGGATCTCGACGATACCGATACCAGCATCATCAATGAGCTCATCAGGGACGCTAAAGCTCCCCTCAGAAAGCTTGCCGTAGCCCTTGGTGTCTCCTTTGTGACGGTTATGAACCGCATCAGAAAGCTGGAGAAGGCAGGCATCATCACAAAATACTCGGCGAACATTGACTTTGAGAAGCTTGGCTATGGTGTCCACGTCATCATTGATGTCAAGATATCAAAAGGCAAGCTCTTTGAGCTTGAGAAGAAGCTGGCAAAGCAGCCCGACGTCTATGCAGTCTATGATACCACCGGTGAGTTTGACGCAACGCTTCTTGCTTTATTTAAGTCAACACGGGCGCTTGATGCCTTTGTCAAGAAGATCCAGACATGGGATTTTGTCGAGCGCACAAGCACCAAGCTCATCCTGAATACCATAAAGGAAGACCAGATCAGGGTGTAAATGGGAACTCTCCTGCCAAATGGGAATCGTGTCTGCTTTCAAAAAGGCAATTTCGGTTGCAAGACCAAAAGAGGATGTAGCGCTTAGCCTTTCCGATGCCCCTTCCTTCCTGAAAAGTCTTGAGGAAGAGCGGCTTGCGCGTGCCAAAGCGCACATCATCCCGCTTGCAGCAAGGCTGGAGGATGCAAAGCAGAGGCTTTCATTGCAGATAGGAGCGCTGGACAGAGCGCAACTGAAGAATGAGGGCATCCCCCCAAAAGTAAAGCAGGTGATGCAGGGAAACAGAAATATCTATGTTCAGCGGCTGCAGGGGCTTGTCGAACGCCTCAGTCCGCTTGGCGATATGGCGAGCCTTTCTTCATTTTGCTCAGAATTTGATGCCTTTCTTGATGGATTTGTGAAAAGTACGGCGAGGAGCCATTATATCATGCAGGAGTGCTTCGTGAATGAGGCTGGAGCGATTGGCGTCACCATCCATGAAATAGATAAGATGGTGAAGCATATTGAAACAGAGGTGAGGGATGCGGGCATTGAGAGGATTCGGCATGCCAAAGTAATGCATAGGGAGATAACTGATAACATAAAAGAGAGGGAGCTAATGAGGGAATCTGTTGACGCGTTGAGCAGGGAGATTTCACTGGCTGATGCTGATATCAGAAAAACTCAGGAAGAGTTCGCCTCACTCAGAAAAAGCGAAGGTTTCAGGGCATCCGAGAGCATACGCAAGAGCATAGAATCATTGCTTGAAGAGAAGAAGCAGGCGCGGCAGGCCATTATCAACATGTTTTCAGGCATCACTCCGGCACTGAGGAAATATGGAAGGCAGTCTTTTGATGGAATTCTTGCCTCATCGTATGCTGATGACCCTGTGGAGGCATTGCTGTCTGATGAAGGGCTGCAAATTGCGGCAATCCTCGAGAAGATGAGGGAGGCAGTGGAAAAGGATTCTCTTTCCTTCAGGGACAGGAAAAAGGGAAGGATCCTTCGTGACCTTGCTTCGCTTGGCAGGGAGGCTCTTGCTCGGGCAAAAATGGCGCACGGGGATGCAGAGGAGAAAGCTGATGAGATGAGCAAAGAGCTTTCAGGGATTCCTGAGCCTGCCAGGTTGAAGGAATTGCAGGAGATTGTCGAGAGGCTGACTCAGAAAAAAGAGCAAAAAGAAAAAAGATGCGCTGAAGCACGCGAAGCAGTTGCTAAAGCATCCATTGCAGCCAAGATTGAGGGGCTCTCGCGAGAGCTTTCGGAGTTGTCAGGAAAGACGGTCATCCTTTCCTGGAGGGGGCTTGTGCCTGAGATTCATGGTAATACTTCAGCTTGCTGAATCTGCCTGCCTCTTTGCAGTTTTGATGGGCATCGCTCCCGAGAAAAGGCATTCCCTAAAAGCTCATTGCCTATGGCTTCTTTCTCATCCCATCCCTTTATTTTTCTTTCATCCTTTGTTGTTGCTGCAAATATTGATGTTGTGAATTCAGTCGTGCACTGCATTGCCGCCCATCCTTCATACCCAAAGGTACAGCGCTCAATACTGAGGTGATGGCTGCAACAGATGCACTGCTGGCCAGCTGAGGCTTTTTTGTTTTCACTTCTTTTCCTTCACTTTTTTTCTTCTTTTCTTTCTTCGTTTTTCTTTTCCCCCTCGGAATTTCAAAGTGCGCTATGCCCTGCAATACAAAGGAGGAAGTCACGCATTGGCTGTTGAAGCGATGGGAGGAGTGCTCATGCCTTTTTTTCTGATGAGCTTTGGGGGAATGCCAAATGGGAAATGTCCCTAACCTTACTTGCTGAAACTTTCAGGTGAGTGAAGGAGTACGAATCATGCTTATAGCAAAATGCAGGTGAGAATGCTTTTATAGCTAACGTTGCCTCCTTTCAGGGATGATACATAACAGACAGCAGGCATTCGCCTCGCTGAAAAAGAGCATCCTCTCAAGGACAGACAAGAGCAGGAAAGGCTCAATAGACGCTCCCATCCTCCCTCTCATTGAGGCACTCAATACCATTCCCTGCTACTGCACGACAAGCTCCTGCTCAGGACGGACCCTCATCATCGTGATGGCCTCTTACAGAAAGGATGCTGCCGCATGGGCATTTGTGACGCACAACAAGGCTGCGCCTGGTGACGTGCTCTCCTGCCTCTCCCCCTTGCCGAAAGGCGAAGCATGGTTCCGCTTTGAGCCTGCGATCCTGCACGTGGCATGCGCAGCCATTGCTGATGCCCAAAGGCTGGTCAACGTTGCCCGTGATGCAGGGTTCAAACGCTCGGGAATTCAGGGTTCAGAGCGCAAGATTGTGGTTGAAATCCTCTCAACTGAGTTTATTGCAGCACCCATAGGAAAGGATGGGAATCTTCTTGTTCCTGAGAGCTATCTCTCAGTGCTTGTTGCTGACGCAAACAGAAAGATGGAGAGGAATTGGGGGAAGATAGGGAAGCTCTGTGAAAGGATTCAGAAAGAGAAAGTGACCTCCTCCCCGCACTAAAGTGCGGGGCTTCTGCTACGTTGCTCACGCAAAGACTACGTGGTGGTGGGTCTCCTGATTCTGGATGTACTCTTCCATCGCATTCAAGTCGTTGTATCCAACTGTGCTTGCAAAGCCTCCATGCGACCAAAAATGACCTATTGGATAGCGTAGCCTGAACTTCTCCTTGTTCCTAAAGATGATGTACGATGAGTGTCCTTTCAGGAGGCGGAAGGCTTCAGAGTCAGTCATACCATGAGGAAGTGTCACGATAGTATGGACATGGTCAGGCATCACCTCAAGAAGATGGATGGTGATGCCGTGTTCTGAAGCGGCCTTGCGAATAGCCGCAGCAACAAGATTTTTATAAAATCGTAGGCAGAATACCCACAAATTCAACAAAAATCAGAGATTTTTGAGTGCAAGAAAGGTCGCTATCGCTCCCTAATTTTTAGTGTGGCTACTAATCCATTCTACGAGCTCTCTCTGTTCTTTAATGGTCTCCGGAGGTGGCTTCTTGAGATACATTTCAAAGAGAAGTTC
>Ga0208373_1003847_pt1 | contig 14238 bp, 6 predicted proteins | sample RifOxyC2_FD_184036 | JGI IMG/M metagenome (GOLD analysis project Ga0208373, IMG submission 184036) | Soil microbial communities from Rifle, Colorado - Rifle Oxygen_injection C2 (SPAdes) | ecosystem: Environmental > Terrestrial > Deep subsurface > Rock core/Sediment | place: Rifle, Colorado...
AGATGGCCGCTTCGTTCCCTCTGGCGAAAGGGGATGTCCTGCTTCAGAAGGACTATGAGGAGGCAAAAGAGAAGCTGCTGTCGAAAGCTCAGGAGCTGGGGTATCTGGATGCGGCTTTTTTTGTCCATGAGATTCTCGTTGCCAAAGAGGCCCTGACCGCGCGGATAAGTCTGGATATGGAAACGGGAAACCGGTATTATTTCGATGGCACGAAAATAGAAGGCGCCCCGGACTATCCGGATAAGTTCCTGCGCCGCTATCTTACTTTCAGAGAGGGCGATCTGTTTTCTTACGAGCGGATAGGCGAGACCCAACTCAATTTTATCAATTCGGAGCGTTTCCAGGAGGTAAATATATTCCCCCAAAAAGAGGAGGCAACGGACTCAGGGATTCCGGTTCTTGTTTCGCTAAAGCCGGGGGCAAGCCGAACCCTTCGCCAGGGCATAGGTTACGGTACGGACACCGGGGGGAGGTTCAGCCTGCGTTACCGTGATCTGAATGTCTTTAACCTTGGTCATGAGCTGCAATCAAATTTGTATGTTTCCGAGTTCCTTCAGGGTTTGGCAACAAGCTATATCGTGCCGGATGAGATCGACATCAATAGTTACAACGCCGTGCAACTGAAACTCCAACGGGAAGATGTATCCTCCTACAAAACCGAATTTGCTGCCCTTGAGCTTGATAAAACCATCAGTCCGGGGAAAAAAGTGCTGCTGACCGGCTATCTGAAATTTCAGCAGGAGAACTACACGATAGGGTTTCAGAACTCGAACGCCCGTCTCGTTATGCCGGGGGTGCGTTTTTCGGGAAATTTTTATGACAACGCCTCGCACCCGGAGAAGGGTTATCATTGTGCCCTTGAGGTACGCGGAACGGAACAGTGGTTGGGTTCAAGCATGGGATTGCTGCAGATCATCTCCGAAGGAGGTTTAATTTTGCCGTTGCCGTGGCGGTTTTTTTTCCATACGCGGGGAAAGGTGGGGACTTCGCTTTTAAGCGATCCGCTGAGTGATCTGCCCCCATCACTGCGTTTTTTTGCCGGCGGGGATCAGAGCGTACGCGGCTACTCCTACCAGTCGCTCGGTCCTACGGATGAAAGCGGTCAGGTTGTCGGGGGAAAGCATCTGCTCTTCGGCAGTCTGGAGGTTGAGAAGCGGATGTGGGAAAACTGGGGCGCTTTTGTCTTTTACGATACCGGCAACGCCTTTGATTCATTCAACGATTTACAAATGGCCCAAGGGGCCGGGGTTGGCCTGCACTACTACACGCCGGTCGGGGCGCTTAATTTTTCAGTTGCCCGTCAGATTAACGTTGACGATCCTGGATTTCGCATCCACTTCACCGTTGGTATCGGATTTTGAAACGATTAGCGTTTTATGGAACCATTATAATTGCCGTCGCGGTTCTGATAATCGCCGGGTGGCGGGGGGCGACATGGCTTCTTTGCACCAGTGACGGGGCTCGCTGGGCGCTGGATTCCGTTTCCCGTCACACGCCGGTGAAGATATCCGTGCGCAAGGTAGAGGGGAAGCTCCTCGATCACCTGCGTCTCGGCGGGGTTCGGCTGGTTATAGAATCTTTTGAGGTGGAGCTGCGGAGTCTGGAATACCATTTACGGCCCCACAGGCTTTTGTCGGGGATGGCGGCAATTGAAGACCTGACCCTTTCCGGGGTGCGGGTGCAGGACAACAGCGCCGAAAAGCAGGCGCCGGATCTCTCCTGGCCGAAGGTTTCCGGGATCATGGCGGCATTGGACATATCCATTAAAAAACTGCATATCGATGACATTTCGTATTTTTCTCCTTCCCGTAAGCTGCTTGTAAAAGACATGGCGGTAAACGGTTCTGTCTTGTGGCGTCACAGCAGCCTTTCCTTCAGCAACCTCATTATCAAAACCCCTTACGGGACGTGCCGGGGAGAAGCAGAGGCAGGGTTTTACCAGCCGACTCTGCGTTTTGACCTCGATTTTGCGACGCTGCGGACTTTTGACAAAATGGACAGGTTCTCTGCTCAGGGTCGTTTTAAGCCGGGGCAACGTCCGGAACAGCTTGCGGGGAGTGTTAACTTCGCAGGTTCTTCAGCGGGCGTCAAGCGCCTGGAGCTGACCGGCGAGGTCGGAATGACCTTGCAATCATTTAATTTAAGGAATCTGAGGCTTAGCCGGTTCGACAGTAAGGGTGTGGTCGTCGGCGGGGGGAGTGTTCAGCTGACTGCTGAAGAGCCCTTGCTTTCGTTTAAACTGTCATTGACCGATGTTGATATGGCCGCCGAAATAAAGATTCCCACGAAAATCAGGGGGTCAATTACCTTAGACGGAACTACTTCCCGTTACCATGGCATCTTTGCCCTCGAAAACAACAATAATGGATGGCAAAAGGCGCTGGTGACAGGGGATTACCGGGGAAATGAGCGGTCGCTTGAGATCAGTGCCATGAAAGCCTCCCTTTTGGCCGGAAAGGTGCAGGGGGCGGTATCAATAGATTGGCAAAAAGGTTTTTTTGTGAATGGTTCCCTGCATGGCAAAGATCTCGACCCGGCGCGTTTCAATGCTGACTGGGCGGGGCTGATAAACTTTGACCTTGCCGGTGATGTAACGTGGGAAAATGGCGGCAAGCCGAGGGGCGCGATGAAGGGCCGGCTTCGGGAAAGCCGCCTGCATGATCAGCTCTTGCAGGGTGAAGTCAAGGCCCGATTCGGCGATGGCGATATCAACGTCGAAAAGCTGACCCTGAAGGGGAACGGTTTTGCCGTCAAGGGCTCAGGTTCAATTAAGAAAAAATTGGTCTTCAGCGCCCGGATAGACGATTTTGGAAAGCTTGTTCCCGGTGCGGCGGGAAAGTTTAACCTCAACGGCCACGTTCTCTACCTGGATGGGCATCTGTCCGGCTCGGCAACGGGTAAGGGTAATAAAATCCGTATCGGCGAGATCGGGATTGAAAAAGCGGAGCTGGATGGTTATCTGGGGAGCAAAAAGGATTCACCGCTGTTTTTTAATGCCGGCCTCAGGGATATTGCCTATAAAGATTTGCATATTGATTCCGCATCGTTGAAGGTTGATGGCACTGCCTCTCGCCAGGAAATAGCCGTGGCGCTCAAAATGAAAAAAACAGTGATGCTCGCTTCTTTCTCGGGGGTGCTGCATGACCGGCTGTGGCAGGGAAGCGTCGAGAGCTTTTCAGGCCGGGATGAGGTTGGAGCATGGAAACTTCTCCAGCCGGCTTTCGTGGCCGTGAGCCCCCAAAAAATCGCTGTTTCCCCCGTAATTTTAACCAGTGATAAGCAAGAACGGCTTGAAATAAAAGGTGAATTTACAAAAGATCCTGGAGGCGGGTTTTTCGGCGCCGTCGGGAGCGCGCTGAACAGCAAACGCCTTGGTTTTCTATTGCCGCCGGAGCTTAAAAAAGGGCTTAAGTATGGCGGATTGATCACCGGGAAAATGGACGGAAAGATCCTTTCCGACGGGCATCTAAGCACAACGGGGCAGGCATCCGTTGCCTCGGGAATGCTTAACTGGCGCCAAAAAACGGAGGCCCTTGACCTTCATTTTCCCCTGGCGGAGCTCTCGTGGAGCAGCCAGGAGCTGCAAGGCCGTCCGACCGCGGTTCATCTGACCGGCCGTGCTGATGTAAAGGGGAGTGTTACCATTGCGGGAACGCCAATCAAGGTGCCGCAGGGGTCCGTCCGCTTCAACGGAAACGGGCAGGGGATAGGCGGATCAGCGGAAATTTCTCTTGAAGGAGGCGGGCTTTTAACCGCCGGTTTTTCATCGGCAGCGCCGTTTAATTTTTCCTTGCCGGAAACAGGCGAATTGAAAGCGCACTGGGCTGATATAAATTCCGAACTCTTTCGTTTTTTACTGCCGGAAAACATGAACCTGGCGGGGCGTCTGACCGGAACGGCGAATGGCAATCTTCTGGCGGGGCGGCGCTTATCTTTAAGAGGAACTGCCCTTCTGTCCCCGCCCGCCGGCGCAAGCGAAGGCAAGGTCAGTTTTCTGAGGAAGGATGGGGAGGTAAATGCAAATTTTCGCTCCGCCTCCCTATCATGGGATTGGCAGGAAAAGGCGTTTGGCGGCGATCTCTCCGCGATACTTGTTGATTATGGAAGCTTTAAGGGGAGCTTCCGGCTGCCGATTTCGGCAAGCCTGCCCGTTATTTTTGATAAAAAGGGCCCGCTTTTGGTTTCGCTGAACGGCAGATTCAAGGAAAATGGATTGTTGTCCTTTCTGTTCCCGGGATTGATAAAAGAAAGCCATGGCGAGATAGACGCAAATGTAGTTGTCGAGGGGAACTGGGAAAATCCGACAGGCAGAGGGCGTCTGACCATAGCCAAGGCAGGGGCTTATATCCCCTCTGCGGGTATTGACGTTAAAGATGTTAACCTTTCGCTGGCATTGGAAAATAATCTTGTCCGGGTGGAGTCGTTTTACGCCAAGTCAGGCCCCGGCATGATAAAGGGGAATGGCCTCATCAGGATTGCCGGGTGGCGTGTTGCCGGCTATGAGGGCGTTCTCGAGGGTACCGATTTTCAGATTGTCTATACCCCGGAACTGCAGGTAAGGGCCAATCCGCTCCTGACGTTCAGCGGCACTACGGAAAAGCTGATCCTCCGTGGCGAAGTTAAGTTGCCGGAATTGCTTGTTTTCGGCCCTCCCGCTGGAAATTTCATCCGGCCGAGTTCCGATGTTATCTTTGAAGTAAAGCGGCAAAGCGATGGGAAGGCCCTGACGCCGGTTTTTGATGCAAAAGTGCGTCTGACGCTGGGCGACCGCTCGCTGTTAAAGATGGCGGGGATCGACGCAAGGCTTGCCGGCAGTATCGATCTGGAATTTCGGAACCTTGAGGCAATCACCAGCAAGGGTGAGATACGGGTGGTTGAAGGGACCTATAAGGCCTATGGCGTGGCCTTGCAGATTATTCGCGGACGACTTTTTTATGCCGGGGGCCCCATTAATCAACCGGCGCTTGACATTCTTGCCCTTCGTTCGGTAGCGGATGTAAAGGCGGGCGTAACGATAGGAGGGCGCCTGCGAACGCCGGTGACAAAGCTATACTCGGAACCGGCCATGTCCGACGTGGATATCCTTTCCTATGTCGTTTTTGGCCATCCGCTTTCCAGCCGCAGCAATGCCGAACAGATCGGCATGTTGACGCAGGCGGCCGGTCTGCTTCTTTCCCGTGGAAAAGCCTCGGGTATCCAGGATAAACTGAAAAAGCAATTCGGCTTGAGCACCCTCGATATCGAGTCTAAAAACAGCGGGCCGGCGGGGAGTATCGGTTATAAAAAAATAAACGGGGGCATATCGCCGGTTGGGGCTGCGTCAGGCAATGCCAGCGACGCCTCCGACACCCTTGTCGCTGTCGGCAAGTATCTCACCCCCCAGCTCTATTTAAGCTATGGAAGGTCGCTGTTTTCCGGCAGCAATATTTTCAGCCTCCGTTACAGCATAAACAAAAAATGGCAGATCGAGACGGTGACGGGGACTGAAAGCGGCGTTGATCTCTATTACAAGATAGATTTAAAATGATGGAGGCCAAACAGCCGCAGGAAAACATCAGGACGCCGTTTTTCCCGCCTTTTTCAACTTTTTTGCATCTTTTTTCTCTTTCGGGGATTTACCTGGTTTCTTTTTTGTATCTTTTTTGACATCTTTATCCTTACCCATGGCTCTTCCTCCTCTTTTATCTTTTTTTTACATCACGGTTGGCTGTTTTAATACCCCAAATGCACCTGTGTATGCAATAAAAATATTCTCCGGCTCAAAGGCTCAAAGTTACAAATTGCAATATTGTTGCTCTTGAAGTAATCTGGCCACATGAACGCGAGCGAAGAGATAAGGGCTTTGACTGCCCTTGAGATCAATCTGGAAAGAACCCGGGTGGCTGTTGAAATCCCTGACCGCTATGGTGAACTGCTCGCGGTTGCCCAAAGCCGCAATGTGGAGGGAAAACGCAGCTTAATGTTCATAAAGCGCACCGAGGAGATGCTCCAGGAGCTTCATCATCCGTTTGCAAACAAGGGGTATCTGCTTGAACAGTTGAGGGGTCTTTCCACCGGATATTTCAACTATTTCAACAGTCACGAGGGCGGTTTGCCGGCGCTTCAGGCCTTTGCCGATATTTATCTTGACGTCATCTCCTCGGCCGGCAGCGAAGAGATAAAGGACTGCGCGGTTCGCTACTGTCTTGAATATCTCGATACCGTTCTCGAAAAGAGCGGGAAATTCCTCGCCAGGAACATCCCTTTGCTGGTCCGGATGTTTCGCCTCCTTGCCGATCTTGCGCCAACGCATGACCGTTTTTTAAAAAAGTCATCCGGTTGGGCGAAAGCCCTGGCCAAGTCGATTGTGAAGAATGCGAAGCTTAATGTTCCTAAGCAGATAACAGAGAGTCTGAAAGAGGATGCAGCGATAATCCTGTTTTTTTCTTTAAGGGCGACCTATTCGTACTGGCTGGAGCGACCGGACCCCGCAGGATGGTTCGCACCGGAGGGAGAAATAGGCGCAGCAATCGCTTCCTACCGTGAGATAATTGAGCCGCTTTCGCACGAACAGCTCGGCAGAATCCGCTCTCGACTTGAGGAGCTCCAACAGGGGGGCGGGAGCTCTGCGGAGAAAATCTCAGGTTTTCTTGATTTGCCCGACTATGCCCAGATCGCCAATGGTTATTTGGTGATTGCCGATGCGCTGGAAAAGTCAGAGGCCTTCGCGGGACGGCGCTATCTGGTAAAACTTGATTTTCTGTTCAAAATGATGGGTTTGGAGGGGTTTGAGGACCAGCGCAACTCGATTTTTACCGAGATAAACCGGTGTCTGGTAATGGCGCTGAAAGAGGAAAATAAACATGATCTTAATGATTTCGTTCACAAGATATTCATCCTCCTTAAAAAAACTGTAGTTCCTGATCAGTACAAGAGCTCAACTTTTGACTGCATCTCCACCCTGGCCAAAGAGATATTTCTGCTGAACAACCATCCCCTTGTCGATTACTTCATAGACGAGCTTGTGGCGTTCGGTTTTCAGTATCCGGAGGTAAAAGGGGCAACCGCCGAATGGCAGATACAGGTAAATCCGGCCCATATCAGAAACATCCGTTCCTGGCTGGAGATTATCGCCCTGAAGCCGAGATGGACAAAGAAGCTTCTTTCGGCCCTCATAATAAATCTGGAATTGGGGGGCGTTTTTGTCAGGGATACCGATCTTCTGCAAAAGGATATTTCCAGGCTTCTGAATACAGACATCCTGCCGGCTTATAACAAGATAAAGCAGCTTCTTCGCATATTACCTATTTATTTCAGGGAGATCGGCGCCGAGGGGGAACTCCGGACGATCTCTACGGAGGTGGACGAGCTTTCCTCGAGAAAAGACCGGCTTATCTATTTCGTCAGAAAGCAGTCTCACGTCGAAAGCAACAGCCTGCTGGTCCCCTTTATTGAGAATATTTTCCGTTACTGGCAATCGGGGGACAAAAAAATTCTGAAGGGGCATTTGCCGGAGGAGGTTTACCGGGAAATTCATCCCTCCGGCGAGTTTTTTACCGAACTGAACATCATCTTCAAAAAATTGTTTGAGAAAACTCACGGCGAAGCGACTGCGCTGCTTGCCTGGGATGTTCAGAAGATAGAAAAAGAGATAAATTCGATAACGGGGGCAAGCGCCAGGGAGAAAAAGCGCGCCTGTCTGATGATCCGGTTATATCAGCTCCTGCGCAGAAAGTACTTTCATCAAAATGCCGACATCCTGCGGGAACTTGAAAATCACCCCTTCTTGAATCCTGAAAAAATAAGCATTCTTAGGCGCTCCCTGGGAAGGGGAGATTCCTACCGCAGCCTCAGCCTTGTTCTGGAAATGCTTGCTGTTTTGAAAAACAGGATTCTTTCCCCGCAAAAGACCGAATATTTTGAGGACATATACTATAAAAGGCATATCGCTGCCGGGATTCCTTCGATGTACGGAACCTACCGCGAAGAAAAATTTGAGGCCATGGGGCTGACGTTTCGGCTGGAGAGCTTTGCCACAACCCTTTTTGAGAAGTTGCTCGAATCGCTCAACCTGAAATTCATAACCAAAAGCACCCTGATCAAAACCCATAAATATCTCTGGCTGTATATAAAGGCCCTCAACCTGGAGGGGGTGGCCACGGAGGGATTGGTCGGGAAACTCAGGCTGCTTACCAGCGCCTTGCAGATAAGACAATTCACCATTGAACAATATTTCGACATTTTTCAGTTTATTGCCAGGGGTATTCAGGATATCACCCGTGATTACTATATTGATGTTCACCACTCCAACCTTGCCGTAATTGTCAATCAGCGTGCCGGGGCAGGCGAGGGGGTGGGGGCGGATTTGAAGGGGCAAAAGGACGCGGAAAGGTTTTATCAATATTCGGAGAGTTTTATCCGTTCAATCATCTCTGCCGCCTTCGGGATGCAGCCGCTGGACTGTTTTGTCAATAGAATAATCGGCGCACTGAGCGGCGATCTGGAAAAATTCAAGGATAACAGGAAAATTCTTAATCAGGTAATGGCCTATACGCCGGAGCTGGCGATATCCTCTCTGTATGTAAAAAACAAAGGGGTGGACAACCAGATCATGATAGGAAACAAGGCTTATATGTTGAAAGAGTTGATTGCGCTTGATCTTCCTGTTCCGCCTGGATTTGTAATTACCACCGAGGTGTTCCGTGGTTACGAAGGCGTTCTTGGCCATAAAAGTATCTATAAAGACCTTAAGCTGAGAGTTTACCGGGAAATCAAGGAGTTGGAACGGATCACCGGTAAAATATTCGGCGATCCGGAAAATCCGCTCCTCTTTTCGGTCCGAAGCGGGGCGACCATCTCGCTTCCGGGGATGATGAAATCATTTCTCAATGTTGGCATCAATGAAAAGATTGCCGAGGGGCTGGCACAGAAAAATCAACACCAGTGGGCCGCCTGGGATTCGTACCGGCGTTTTTTGCAGACATGGGGGATGTTCCGGGGGCTGGAGAGAAACATCTTCGATGAAATCATCAACAGCTACAAGGCGAGCCACAAGGTGACTAAGAAGTTTCAGTTTGAGCCGGCGCAGATGAAACAGCTCGCCCTTGCCTACAAAGACGCCATTCTGCAGCGGGGGATAAAAATACCGGAGAATCCCTATGAACAGCTCCATCACGCGGTGATCGAGGTTTTTGCGTCGTGGAATTCCGAACAGGCGCGGATTTACCGTCATCAGGCGCGCCTTTCCGACGAATGGGGTACAGCGGTGATGGTGCAGGCGATGGTATTCGGCAACCTGCATAAGAATTCAGGCTCGGGCGTCATTTTTACGCGTGACCCGAAAGGCGCATCGCAGGACGTTTCCATAAACGGGGATTTCATCTTTTGGGTCCAGGGAGACGATATTGTTTCCGGCCTTGTGGAGACATTTCCGGTCTCCGAAAAACAGAGAACCGCCGAAAAAAGGGAAGTCGCGATATCGCTGCAGACGCAATTTCCGGAAATATACAACGAACTGGTGCGGATCGCGGAATTATTGATCTATGAAAAGGGTTTCAATCATCAGGAGATTGAATTTACCTTTGAGGATTCGACTAAAGACGGCCTCTACATCCTTCAGACGCGCGATATGGTGCAGCGTGAAAACGAGCATACCAGAATATTTTTAGGCGACAGTGATCTCGAGCAGTCATTTCTGGGTGCCGGCATCGGGGTAAGCGGAGGCGCCCTGACCGGCAGGGCCGTCTATTCCGAAGAGGAGATACAACATTTCCGCGCGAACGACCCGGAAACGGCTCTGATTTTGATCCGCCCCGATACGGTTCCCGACGATGTCGGCATTCTTCTAAAGGCCGACGGAATTCTCACTGCGCGAGGCGGCGGCACCTCCCATGCGGCCGTTACGATTCCCCAGCTCAAAAAAGTCGGCGTGGTCGGCTTCAGCAAGCTGCGCGTCTATGAGACGGAAGGTTACAGCAAGGCGGACGGCAAGACAATCCACGGCGGTGATTTTATTAGCATCGACGGCTGGACCGGGGCCGTTTATATGGGAAAGCACGCCATCAAAGCAGAGTGACGCCGGACGATTACCTGTTAAAGGTTTTTGCTGCCTCTCAAAGATTCAAATTCTTGTGAATATATGTCGTCAGATCGCCGAGACGGTTGGTGTAGCTGCCGTATTCATTGTCGTACCATCCGAATAGCTTTGCGTGAATTACCGGAATACGGATATTCTTTTGCTCCAGCACTTCGCGAACCGCCGCCGGAATGTCCGGGATGTCCGACAGGTCGAGATCGATGAAGGCCGTCCGGATGTGATTGAACTGCCCCTCGATAACGATTGCCGCGTCCATGCCGATCAGGTCGGTGGGGACGTTCTGCTCTTCCGAATAGACAACCAGATGTTCGGGATCATTGGCGGATGCCTTTTTGTAGATGCTGTTGATGCTGTCCCGGTTGAGCGGGGAGGCCCCGCCGTTCTTCGGCGCCGGAAATGTTATGTTCAGGACTATCAATGATTCCGTCGTCGTCGGCACCCGGATCGAGTCCGCCATGAAACCGATGTCTTTCACCTCCGGGATTACCTGGATCAGTGCTTCGGCGGCATTGGTCGAAGTGAGGATGATATTGTTCAGCGTGCTTCGGTTTTTGCGCAGATCCTTTTCGCCGGCCTTCGGCGTTTTATCGAGGATGCTCTGGGTATTTGTCACCGCGTGAATTGTTGACATCGAGGCAGTGAGTATTCTGCTTGTCGCTTCCTCTTCAAGGAGGGGTTTCAGCATGTGCGCAAGCCCCGTGGTCGTACAGGATGCCGCCGAGACAACCTGGTGTTTTTTATGGTCAAAAGCGGTATGGTTGATGCCGTAAATCATTGTTATCGCCGCGTCCGGCATCGGCAGGGCCTTGTTTTTGATCTTGAATGCCGAGGAGTTGATGACAACCTTCGCCCCTCCGGCAAGGTGCCCCCGCAGGGCGCCGTTCTTTTCATCCGCCGGCAGCGTTGGATCCTGAAATTTTCCGGTGCAATCCACAACAACATCAGCGCCGTAGTCCCGCCAGGCGATTTCTGCGGGATTTCTCGCTTCGCGTAAAATTTTTACCGGGATGCCGTCGATAAGAAGTTCACCCTTCTTATCATCGACAATTTTCACAATCCTTTCCGCCTTGATGCCATACAGGAATTTGTGAAGGGGCCCGTAGGTCGCATCTTTTTCAATGGTCTGGGCAATTGTGGAAAGCCCGGTGCCGACCTCCCGCCCCAGATTGACGACGATTTCCTGAAAATATTTTCTGCCGATATGGTGCCAGAGTGAAAGTTTCCCTATTCTTCCCAAGCTGTTTATTCCCAAAACCGGTTTTCTGTTTTCAAAAACCTCTACCTGACTCATAAGCGACCATCCTTTCTTTTAATAAAAAATTAATGGTTGAGTATAGCAAAACGGTCATTTATCATCTTGACCAGTATTCTTGAAAAAGCAGTTCCCGCAAGTGGATTTCCTGAAAATTCTTTCACCGGCTTTTCGCTATGCCCACCCGGGGGCAGTAATCAAAAACCGGGCAGATGCTGCAGTGCGGCGAAACGGGCCGGCAGATGTTTCTCCCGAAGGAGACCATCAGCGTGTTGTATTTTATCCAATACTGCGTCGGCAGTTTTTCCCGGAGGGCAAACTCGGTTTCCTCCGGGTTCTTTGTATGTACATACCCAAGCCGGTTTGATATTCGGTGCACATGTACGTCCACGCAGATCCCCGGTCCGTTGAACCCAAGGGCGACGACGAGATTGGCTGTCTTTCTTCCCACCCCGCGCATCGTGAGGAGCTCGTCAATGCTGTCCGGCACACGGGAGTCGTAACGGTCGATCAGCGTCCGGCAGACGCTGTGAATCGTTTCCGCCTTGTTCCGGTAGAAGCCGACCGGGTAGATCGCCTTCCTTATCTCTTCTTTAGTCAGCTCCACCATTGCGGAGGGAGTCTTGGCGAGGGCAAAGAGCCTTGCGGTGGCAACCGCGGTTACCTCGTCTTTTGTGCGCAGGCTGAGCAGAGTCGAGATAAGTATTTCAAAGGGGTCGTGATTTTCTTCCGCCAGTCTGGTGACAATCGGCAGCTCCTTTTTTTCAAGCTCCGCCTCAATCAGCCCGATGATCGTTCCTATGGCGATATTGTCCATAACTTTCGGGTTTATTCATACCCTTCGTCGTTGGCCAGCATGTCCAGGTGGAGCGTCGCAATGTCTTCAACGTCCAGATCCACCTTCCTGTTCGTATGGCGGAAGTCAACTATCTTTATGTAGCGCTTGCATTTATTGCAGACATCCACCCGATAGTGCTCATCGCCTTCAATGGTGAAGTAGGCGAGGGTCTGCTGTTCCTCATTGCCACAGAAGGGGCATTTGATTGCCTCATACTGCCATTCGAATCCGCACTGATTGCAGAAAAGATAACGGTTTTCGGCCTCTCCCCTGATTTCGCCGATTTTCGGTTCCCGGCCGCAAATGGGACAATAGCCTTCCTGCCAGCCGATTTTATTGACTATGTTACCGTAGCCGGATGCCACTATTTCGAGAGCCGGTCTCAGACTCTCTTCAATGAAAAGTTCCACCAGATCAAACGAGGCGTCCTCTGACCCGTCTGGTTCTGCTTCACTTTCCTCCGGCGCCTGGTCAAACGATTCGTAAATGAGATCGTTGAAGAGGACTTCGCCGCTTGTTATTCTGGCGGCCATTTCTCTGGTCTCCCCCGGCGCCCGCTTTTCCGCTATCTTTAAAAGTTCAAGAAAATAATCCTGCGGTTCGGAAAGATCGTAGTCCGCGAAAGAAAAATCAACGAGCGGGAACCCTCCCTCCACCTTGGCTCTGATCAGTCTCGCATCGACGGCGAATATTTCCCTCCGTATGCGGCGGCGGTATTCCTCGCGGAGGATCAGGATTTCTTCCAGTATATCGAGCAGCTCTACATATTGCGGATTCAAGGAACGATGACTTTGTATCGTCCGCAATGAATCCTTTAAAATCGTTGCCATGTTGTTAATCTCCCTTGCTTTTCTGTATCTGCGCGGCTTATACATCCTTTTCAGGACGGGTTCAAGAGATATTTGTCGGGGGCAAGCGTTTTTCTTTATTGACACTGGCGGCGATCATAATATAAGTAACCGCAGGAGGTGGATTTCATGAAGGGGAAGTTCATCTCCCTGTTAAAGGCCCTTGAACCCAAGTATTAAAAATATCCGCAATAAACGTCAGGAGGAATTATGGGAAAGGTTGCAATCATAGGTGTTGGGCAAAGTACCTTCGTCCGGAGTTATCCCGGATCGATCAGAGAGCTGGCCTTCGAGGGTTTTAAGGAGGCCCTGCAGGACGTCAAAATAAAAACTGCCGACATTGGCGCATCCATCATTTGTTCCGCGCCGGAATACGACAAACAGCGCTCGCCTGCCGGTGTTCTGGCCGAGTATCTCGGTCTTAACCCCCAGCCGACATTTTACGTGGAAAGCCTCTGTTCATCGAGCAGCATGGGTTTGAGAACGGCCTACGCACTCGTTGCTTCCGGACTGCACGACGTGGTGGCGGTGATCGGCTTTCAGAAAATGTCGGAAATCTCTTCCGCCGAATCCCAGGAGCGAATGGGGCGCGGCGCCGATATCCAGTGGGAAAGCCCCTTCGGTACCATGATGCCGGCGTACTACGCCATGCATGCCCAGGCGCACATGGCAAAATATGGGACAACCTCCGAGGATCTGGCCTTGATTCGCGTTAAATCCGGAACCTACGGACAGGACAACGAAAAGGCCGTGTATCGCAAGGGCGTGACGCTGGAAATGTTTTCCCAGCCCGACAGCCCCATGGCCGGTCCCGTGGCCACCCCTTTGCGGGTGGGAGACTGCTGCGCCAACGCGGACGGCAGTTCCTGCCTGATCGTGGCCAATGAGGAGAAGGCGCGGGAATTTTGCAAAAAACCCGTCTGGATCATGGGACTTGGTTCGGCAACCGCGCCGGTAAACATGGCCGGTCGCGACTCCTTTTCCGGTCTTGCCGCCGCGCGCGCGTCTGCCGCGCAGGCCTACAAGATGGCCGGCATTACCGCCAAGGATGTTGACGTGGCAGAGGTGCACGATTGCTTTACCATTGCCGAGATGATGGCCTACGAAGACCTCGGCTTCGCCAAACCGGGGGAAGGTAGGGACCTGATCCGCAGCAAGGAAACCTATAAAGAAGGAAGCATCCCCGTGAATGTGGATGGCGGCCTGCTTTCCAAAGGCCATCCCA
>Ga0208373_1003848_pt1 | contig 14237 bp, 13 predicted proteins | sample RifOxyC2_FD_184036 | JGI IMG/M metagenome (GOLD analysis project Ga0208373, IMG submission 184036) | Soil microbial communities from Rifle, Colorado - Rifle Oxygen_injection C2 (SPAdes) | ecosystem: Environmental > Terrestrial > Deep subsurface > Rock core/Sediment | place: Rifle, Colorado...
AGCTTGAAAGAGGTCTCCCTGTGCTATGAAACCCATGTGAAACCCCTTATTGAACGGAGCTGTGCTCCCTGTCATACCGCCCATTCCGCAGGCGGCGCCTCCCTCAAAGACCTTGCCGCCACCATAAAAAATATGGATGAGTCCATTGCGCTGATTATTAAAGGCAAAATGCCCAAAGGGGACAAGCCCAAAGTGAGCGGTGCAGAAGTCGCGGTCCTGAAGGCATGGAAGGAAAAAGGCGGCAAGAGCTGCGAACAGCAGTAATGTTTACGGAGCAAGTTTTAAAGCGCGAAACCTGTTTTACCGGATCGTATCTCAAACTTGAACGGCTTCATATTGAATTACCGGATGGACGGCACGGGACTCGAGAAATAGTACGGGTTAAAGATGCGGTCGCCGTGTTACCGGTGGATCAGAACGGAATCGTTCATTTGATTCGCCAGCATCGGCCTGCCATCGGTCGCACCATCCTCGAAGTGCCGGCCGGCGTAGTGGACAGCACGGACGCCTCCTTGGAAGCATGCGCGGCCCGTGAGTGTGAGGAGGAGACCGGTATCGTACCTGGCAAGCTGGTCAAACTTCTCACTTATGCCCATGCCGAAGGGTATTCCACGGGATTTATCACCCTGTTTTTAGCCACCGATATAACACCTACCGGACAAACGAAATTGGATGAATCGGAATATGTGGAACAGGCCGCATTTCCCTTTGCCGAGGCGGAAAGAAAGGTTCAAGATGGTGATATCATTGACTCTAAAACCATCCTTTGCCTGCTCCTGAGCAAGTCCCGGATAGAGACCCTTCTGACAAACAAATGATATCATGAAACGGCTGTTGAAAACGTTTGTTTTTACGCTACTCATATCCTTTCAAGGCCTCTATGCCTTTAATGAGGTTCCTGGCTTCTTGATCGATTATCATGTTTATCAGATATGGTTTACCAGCGGTTTTCATTTTTTTAATTTTAACGAAAAGTCAACGGTTGACCGGCTGGATAATCAAGCCTATGATATTACGCTGACACCGCATGTGGCCGGTAAATATAAGATGCGCTATCTTTCTCTGGCTTTTAAAGGCTCCCTGGAAACACGTGTGAACGGTTTAGATAAAAAGAGGAACTGGACCACCGGTATCGGAGATATGGACGCCTATCTTTTTCACTGTTTGAACAACCGTCAAGTCGTGGGCGGACAAATCGTTTTTCCCACCGCTTCCTCTAAAAAAGGGTTCGGTTCGGGCGCCTATCAAGTAGGCGCCTGCTATGCCGCTCATTGGGGTCTATTTTATTCGGGTGAAGCTTTTTACCGCTATGCTTTTAAAAATCAAAATCATTTTCAGCCTGGCTGGAGCAGCGGTGCCACGCTCAGCTATGAAGATCTCATCACTGCCGCATTGTCTTTCACTTATCAGAACGCCAATCGTTCCGCTGTTCCCGGTTATATTGATAAATCGGATTATGCTTTGCGGCTTTGTCTGGGCATTCTGGATGACCGGTTCGGGGTAAGCCGCGCCTTTTTCACCCTTTTTTCCGATGTGTGGGGCAAAAACACCCCCTTGTTAAGCGGTCTTTCGGTTGGGGCCGCTTTTTAAGTATATTTTGAAACCATCATTTAACCGGAGGTATAATATGACAAGACACATTCTAATCATCACGGCCCTGTTCACGGCCGGACTGCTGCTGCCCGGGTGCGGCGGCGGCAAAGTAAGCCGCATTGATTCCGATGAAGCCGTGGATTTAAGCGGCGAATGGAACGACACCGACTCCCGCCTGGTGGCGGAAGAGATGATCCGCGACTGCATGGGACGTCCCTGGACGGAAGCGTATGCAAGTGCAGCCAAGAAACCCACCATCATTGTGGGCACGGTCCGCAACAAAAGCCACGAACATATCAATGTCGAAACCTTTGTGAATGACATGCAGCGCGAGCTCATCAATTCCGGCCGCGTCACCTTTGTTGCAAGCAAGACCGAGCGCAATGACCTGCGCGAAGAAAAGATGGACCAGGAGACGTATGCTTCCGAAGCTTCCAAGAAAAGATTAGGGGAAGAGGTAGGCGCGGATCTCATGCTCATAGGCTCCATCAATACCATTGAGGATGCCATTGAAGGCAAGCGCATCATGTATTATCAGACCGATTTGGAACTCATTAAGGTGGAAAGCAATGAGAAGCTCTGGATTGGTACCAAAAAGATTAAGAAATATATTACGCGCAAGAAATATAAAATGTAATTATAAGGGAGTGCCGGACCATGAAACGATTCCTATTCTCAATCCTACTTGTTTTTATCGTCCTCTGGTCCGGCTGCGCCCGAAATATGTCCTATTTTGATAAGGTGCAATCCCAGGCACGTCAACGTCAGTTCGAATTTGCAGCTGATTTAATCAAACAGAACAGCGACAAATACCCGGAACGGGACCGCGTCTTATATCATCTGGATAGGGGCATGCTTTTTCTGTATGCCGGTAATGCGGATCAGGCAATCGAATATCTTTCCGAGGCCGAGAAAGAAATGGCTGATCTGTTCACCAAAAGCGTTTCCAAACAGGCCGCTTCCCTGGTCACCAACGATTATGTATTGCCTTATGCGGGCCTGGATTATGAGCAGCTCCTGATCAACGCCTTTTTGGCCCTGGCCTATGCATCGCAAGGCAAGACCGACGACGCGCTCGTTGAAATCCGAAAGGTCCAGACCAAGTGCAATATCTTGAAGGAAAAGAACGCCTCAAACAAGGCCATCAAGGACGACGGTTTTCTCCGTTACCTGGCCGGTATCCTTTATGAACAGGACAAAGACTACGACAATGCCTATATTTCATATTATACGGCCTGGAAGGCCTACCAGCTTGAGGCGCAATGTCCCATTCCGCCCACGCTGAAAAGCGTACTGCTCACCTTGGCTAAAAAAACCGGCCGCACGGATGATATTGAAGAATTTAAGAAAAGTTTCGGCACCTTGCCCGAAGAAAGCCCACTCGTCGGCTCCACTGAAATCGTAGCCGTCAGCCTTATCGGCGACGGACCGGTCATTATATCAAAGGAGTTTGCCACCACGGCCGTTGATGTAGAGGGCAAGACCTGGCATCTAAAATTCGCTATTCCCGAATTTAAGCGAACCAGCTCCTTTGTCAATAGTGTGGAACTCTTTTTGCCCGGCGCCATGGGTGTCCCATCTGATCTGGTGGAAGAGAGCCGCAACCTTTGTCAGAATGATTTGGAAGCGCGCATGGGCGGCATCATTGCCAAGACCACGGCCCGTGTGCTGGTAAAAACCATTGCCGCCCATAAGGCCAAGCAAAAACTGTATCAAAGCAGCGGCAACAATCCGCTTTCCAATTTCGTGTTGGGTATGGCCACAGATGTCACTATGGATCAACTCGAACACGCGGACACCCGCGTCTGCCGTCTCTTTCCGGGAGAAGTCCGGATTGCTCGTGTGCCTGTAAAACCAGGGCAATATGATATCACCTTGGGCCTGCGCACCCGCAGTGGTAGCGAAACGACCCCTGCCCGCAAAGTGGACGTAAAAGCGGGTGACAAACGAATTATTGTCTATTCCGATTTGCGCTGAATAATAAAAATTCTGAAACTACATAATCTGAAAGAAAATCGATGCCTTTTCCAGTTCCGCGTCGATATCTTTGTAGATCTTGTCCAGCAGCGGGCGGCTGAAACGAAGCTTATCCCAAACCCCCGTATCCACAATGGGAATGCGATTGTCGCCACCGGATCCCACTCCAAGCGCCCGCGTAAAAATATCAGCCAAATGAATGACCGAAACCATGGTCTCATGTTTGGCACCCTGTTTGGGAAAGTGGTGATACAAGATTGAAAAACGAAGATCCTCGGGCAAATTCCATTTGGTGCCCAACCAACCGCCCACCTCATCGTGAGTGACATCCATGACCTTTTTTTCCGCTTCCATAAGCAGACAGTTCTTCTCGTCACGATATTGGCAAACCTGGGCAAATTCCTCGGGCAGATATTTGAAGGCAATAACCTTGCCGATATCATGAAGCAACCCGGAAATGAATACTTCTTCCTGGAAACGGAAATTGATTTTACGGGCAATCTCCCTGCCGACAACACCGGTGCCGATGGAATGGAGCCAGAATTTCTCCAGATCAAAGCTCTGACTGCCGCCGCGGCCTCCCAACTTTTCAAAGATGGAGGCGGTCAAAACGATGTTTTTGACCGTGTTGAAACCCAGAATGACGATGGCATGGGTAATGGTGTTGATGCGGCCCGGGAATCCGTAAAAGGCGGAATTGACCAATTTCAATACCTTGGAGGCCAGGGATTGGTCCATGGTGATGGCGCGGCCCACCTCTTCGGCCGAGGTACGCGGATTCTGAAGAAGCTGCGTAATTTGCGTAACCACTTTGGGCAATGTAGGAAGCCCGGTGACCGATTCGGTCAGTTCGCGGATACGGTCCTTGGCGCTTTTACCCGTTTCCATGCTGTCGTTCCTGCAAATGACTGAAGGTAGCATCGTAAACAATCTTCATGAGGGGATGATTCAGCGTATCCACAAATATCCGGTCCAGTTGCGGCAATTGAACCTCACGATTAATGGATGCCTGCTCCTCCACCGCCCGTTCCTCTTCCCCTTGGATCGTTACAAAGGGGATACCCCAGTTCTTAAGCCGGGATATCATTGCAGCTTTGAGTTCAATCCCTTCGTTCAACAACACATTCCCGCCTGTACCGATGAGCGGTTTGCTTAAGATCATGCCGTTTTCAATTTTATCAATCTGGATCTTTTTCATTTTTAAAGCGCCAAACCAGAATTTAATTGACTTGACTGTTAATATAATTTATTCTATACTAACGAGTTAGCCGTATATCCCAAAATGGAATTATCGGATTTAATTAAGATAAAAAAATGGGCCGGTCCAGTCAATTGAAATTAATGAAGCGCTTCCTTCTTCACGTCTTGTTAGGCCTGTTTGTAAGCCCCCTTTCCGCGCAAATTACCCGTGTTACTAAAATAGGCGAAACCTGGCCGAGTGCCTCTAAAACCAGTATTCTTGTTTTGATTCTGTTCTTGGTGGTGGGCCTGATTGGATTCGGGAGTGTTATGTTATGGCGTTATCTCCGGCGCAAGGAGGAAAATGCCCGCCTTTCCTGGGAACGGTTCGATATGGCCGCCCTGAATCACAATCTGAACAATCCGGAACAGGAGACCCTTCGTCGTATCATCCACCAGAGCCGCGTACCGGATCCGGAATCGATTTTCAAGAACATCCTTTCCTTTGAAATCGGCATCGCCCGTGACATCAACAATCATGTGTCTGATCGGGAAAGTCTGGCCGGTCTGGCTCAAACCGTAGCCTCTCTTCGGGACAAACTCGGATATTCCCGTTTGCCGGAAGGGACACGCCTCTACTCCTCCCGCGAACTCGGGGTGGGACAGCCCGTGGCCATTACCTTTTCAAAAGATCCTTCGGACGAGCGCATCATGACGAGGGTACACGATGTCTCGGAACTGGAACTGGCCCTCTCTTTGCCGCAAGACAAACAGGAAAGAGTCCCCTCCTTACCCGGCACCCCGCTTTTCTGCAATCTTTTCCAACCCAAGGACGCGGAATACTTCTTCGACAGTCGCCTCTTGCGTAAGGACGGTTCCGGGCACTTCCTTTACATCACCCATGTAGCGGAAATGGGACGACGGCAGCTCCGTGAATTCGTCCGGTTGGATGTGAAAAACGAAGCCGCTTTCCGGGTGGTACGAAGTGATGCGGCACCGCAAGTAGTCAAGGATGCCAAACGAAGCAAGGGACTCGTCATCGACATCGGCGGCGGCGGTCTCAATTTAAGGACCGTGGAGGAGCTCCATATCAATGATGTGCTGCTTCTCAGTTTCAGTTTCTTAGGCGAATCCTTTTTCGGTGTCAAAGGCAAGGTTCTCCGAATCATGGCAAAAACGGTTCACGGTGAACCGGTCTTCCAAAACCATCTGTCCTTCATCGAAATGGAAAACGCGGCCCGGGAAAAAATAATCAAGCTGATTTTTAAAAAGCAGCGGGAGGAAATCCAGTGGAAAACATGACGCCATCGAATCGTTCCATCGTATCGGGTAACAGAGGCTCCGCTCAATCCAATGTGGTTTTAGTCATTTCATTAATCACGCTTCTTGCCTTGGCGTTGATCATCGTCTTTATCGTCAAACGTCAGATTGACGAACGGACGATGAATCGCAAGATTTCGCAAGAAGCGGCCGAATACGGCATGATGATGGCGCTAAAACGGATCGAGTCGGATCCGTCCTGGCATGAAGGCTTTACCAACGTCAAATATAAAGACGGATACTACGAAGTCTCCATCGAAAATGGAACGGACAGCCTCTTTTTAGCCAAAGCGACCGGTTATTGCAATAACCTGAAAAAACGGGTCATCTGCACCTATCACTTACTACCGGATAGCACCGGCAGTTTAAGGCCCAAGACGGTCGGCTGGGAATACCAGTAACTTTTCAGTGTAGAAGCGTTGTCTTTTCCTGGCGGTGTTTCATCTTTTCAACGGCCGAATAAGGAGCACGTGCGCTCCCAATGCCGTGTTCATGCGGCGCACCGTGCGAATCACTGCCGCCCGTTTCGATTAAATCGTACTTGTGACAAAACTGGCGATACTGCCTGACTGCCTGATAAGGCATGCGAGGATGATAAACCTCCAGACCGTCCAATCCTTCCTGAACCAGTGTCTCCAGAATGGAATCATCCTTATTGATATGAGGATGGGCGAGAATGGCGATACCGCCCGCCTCCTTGATCAGGGCAATGGCTTCCGGAGGCGTCAGTTTCTGGATAGGCACATAGAACTCGGAGTTATTGTTAAGGTAGCGATCAAACGCCTCGGCCACATTGTTGACATATTCCTCGGCAATTAGCGCAGCGGCAATATGGGGCCGGCCCAGGGAAAAACCTTTTGAGAATTCCTGGACCCGTTCGAAACGCAAGACAATCCCTTTGGCAGAAAGTTTATCGATTATTTTTCGGGCCCGTTCAATACGGATTTGTCGGATTTCATCGAGTTTGCGGTTGAGGTTGTCGTTATGAATATCAAAAAAATAACCCAGAATATGGAAATCCTGATTATCATGCAGTGAACTTATTTCCACACCGGGAACGACCTCCAACCCTATCCTGCCGGCCAGTTCGGTCAACTCGGCTACGCCTGCAATGCAGTCGTGATCCGTTAACGAAATGGCAGCCATCTGTTTTGTGGAGGCAGCCTCCACAATTTCACGGATGGTGGATAATCCGTCAGAATAGGTTGAATGAATATGGAGGTCTACATAGTTGGATCGGGTTCCATCCCTCAAGCAGGTCCTTTTGTTTTATTCTTTATTTTCTGCACAGAAAGGAGAAGATAAAAAAAACGCCCGTCCGATTCAACCGGTAAAATGAGAAATAGCAGTGCAACGGACATTTGCGTTCTGCCGAAGCATTTATTATATCTTTGGATAAAAGACGATTTCATTTCAATCTTGCTCCCAAAAAAGGAGGTGTCATGAAACGGACATTCCCGGTGACGGCTTTTGATTCGGTTCAAGCGCCAAAACCGCTCCGGTTTATCATGGCTTCTATTTTTAAATTCGCGGATCTGACCGGATGTTGGCGTCTTCCGAGAAAGAACGGCGCAACCGATTCCAAGGAAATGACCCTGCTCGATAAAATGTATTGGGGTTATAAATGCCATCGTCCTGTTCTTCATCCTGAACCCGGGCCGTATGACTTAACCTATTTTGACGACAACAATAAGAAAAACATCTCTCTTCCATCCGGTTTTCAAAAGAAATCCTCTTTCACGCTTGGAGCGGTAGGTGATTTAATTCGCACCGATGCACTTGAAAATTCAAAAGATATTCTTTATGAAAAGGTTCACTCTTTCATCTTTGACAAAGACATCTCCTTTGCCAACCTGGAATCCCAACTGACCACTCAACCGGTCAAAGAGGAGATATTTTCGGACAAAGAAACGCCCTCTGAACATGGAACTAAAGCCCAATTCGACACGGTTAAAGGTCATCTGAACAAGAGATACGCGGTGCTGAATACGGCCTGCAATCACACCTTCGATATGGGTCTGGAAGGGATAGAAACCACGTTAAAACAATTGGATGAGGAGAAAATCATTGCGATTGGCACCAACAGGAACACGATTGAAAAGGAACAAGGAAGAATACTTGAGGTGAAGGGTTTTAAGGTCGGTTTTGTTTCTTGCACCTTCAGCCTGAACAACAGACCTGTTCCTCCGGGTGAAGAATACCGGGTCAATGTGGCACATCTCCTGCCTAAAAAGGGTCGACCCGACCTCTCACTTCTTCTCAAGCAAATCAACCATTGCAAATCGCAAGGTTGCGACATCATTATCGCATCGGTTCATTGGGGTTTTGAATTTGAATTCTATCCTCGGAACAGACAGATTGAAGCAGCCCATGAATTGGTCGAAGCGGGAGCAGACATGTTGATCTGCCATCATCCTCATGTCGTTCAGCCGGTCGAATATTATCAGACAAAACGTGATAAGGACCGCGTGGCCCTGATCGCCTATTCCATGGGCACCTTGACCTGGTCTTTTTCCGAACCGTATCTTGTCTTAAGCCTTATTTTGAATCTCACGTTGGCCAAAGGGCTCATTCGCGGAGAGGAAAAGACGCTGATTGAGCAATGTCACGTCATCCCGGTCTTTCGTTCACGGTCCGTGCAAAACGGTCCGCCTGTGTTAAAAATCGAAAAGCTGGATGATTGTTTGACAGGTCAAGAGGATGACGAGACCAAGGCCTATGTTGCGGAAATCCGCGAAATAGCAACACGGATTTTCGGTGACAAGATCAAAGCATAAAAAGCAATGACGGATACAAAATGACCGTTTTTTTTATCCGAGTGCCACATCCAAAAACATCATAACAGCAAAACCACCCATCGCTGCCAAAGTGACCAAATCAGGATTACCACCGGATTGTGATTCCGGGATCAATTCCTCCACCACGACAAAAATCATGGCACCCGCTGCAAAAGAAAGAGCATAGGGTAAGATAGGTTGCATAAATAGAATAGTAGCAGCACCGATCACAGCCGCCAACGGTTCAACAACACCGGAAGCTTGCCCATAGAAAAAAGCCTTTTGTGTGCTGAACCCTTCGCGACGCAAAGGAATCGACACTGCCGCCCCTTCCGGAAAATTCTGAATACCAATCCCAATGGCTAATGCAATGGCCGCTCCGTAAGTAGCGGAGGGCAAATGCAGACTGAGCGCGCCGAAAGCCACACCGACCGCCAATCCTTCCGGAATATTATGCAGGGTAATAGCCAGCACCAGAAGAATACTTCTCTGCCAGGAAGTCTTGATCCCTTCGGCGGAGGAAGCGGGAAGCCCGAGATGAAGGTGGGGTAAAAATTGGTCTATCAGCCGCAAAAAGAGGCCGCCGCATAGAAAACCCACCACCGCGGGTATCCAGGCTATTTTGCCGGCTGCCTTGGACATTTCAATAGAGGGAAGTAACAACGAAAAAAAACTGGCTGCAATCATGACGCCGGCGGCGAATCCCAGCATCACATCAAGCACCTTCCGGCTGACATTCCTGAAGGGAAAGACCGTTGCCGCACCAAGGGCCGTGATACTCCAGGTGAAACAACCCGCCAGTAAGGCTTGGATGACAGGATGGAGGGAAGAGAAGGTCATTTCTATGTTTTTAATTACTTCGACTTCAACTTATACACACCGTCCCAGTCCGCACCCGGAGGATTAGCTTTGAACTCATTACAGCGGTCGATATACAACTTGCTGGGATTGGTCTTCTGATCCGGTCGCCAGCCCTTTTCCAACGGATAACTCTTTGAGAAAATATCAATGGCCTTGTCCCATTCCTGCTTCTTGTAGAGGGAAAGCCCTTCCGTGAACATCTGCACAATCTCAGTGACATTGGCAGGGGATTTCCCCTTTTCATCCAGCAGTTCATAAATGGAGACCGGTTCGCTCTTACCCATCACAATGATCTTGTCCAGTTCCCGGGTGTCATAGCGATCCATATTAATAAAATCTTTGGTCAAATGGCTGAACATGGTAAATACACCGTATTGTTTAGCCGCAGATTCCAAACGGGCGGCCAGATTCACCGGATCTCCCATCATGGTGTAATTCATGCGCTTTTTGGAACCCATGTTACCGGTAACGATATTACCCGAATTAATGCCGATACGCATGCGCATGATATGGACGATTTCAGGCCATTTATCCCCTTCTGACTTCCATTTATCACGCAGCTCAGCCAATTTGTTCTGCATGCCGATGGCCGTGATACACGCTTTGTCCGCGTGATCGGACAGTTTCATGGGTGCACCGAAGATGGCGATAATAGCATCGCCGATGTATTTATCAAGTGTGCCGCCATGAGCCATGAGAATATCCGTCATGCCTGAAAGATATTCGTTCAACAATTCAACCAGGCGGGTCGGGCTACCGAGCTTCTCGGAAAAGGTGGAAAAACCTTGAATATCCGTAAAGTAAGCGGTACAGACCGATTCTTCACCTCCCAGACTGGGAAACTGCTTGTTCTCATACATCTGATCAATGAGTTCAGGCGAGAGATAATTTTCAAAGGTGGCTTTAAGGAACTTTTTGTCCTTTTCCTCGGTAATGTAGCGGTAGATGAGAATGGCGACAAAGGAGCCGAACATGCCGATGATGGGCCTAACCACATCCACATTGATATTCATATCAAATTGGTGGAGCGCAAAAATGAAATAAGCGAGTGAAAAGAGAACGGTACCCATGATGGAAAAGAGGGGTCTCACAAAAAAGGCCATCAGCGCGGCCAGGAGACAAAGGCCGACAAAGAGCGCCATTTGCTGGGTATCGCCCCATTTAACAATAAAATCATTATTCAGAATATTGTTGATGGCCGTGGCATGGATTTCCAAACCCGCAAAATCCTTGTCCATGGGAGCGCTCACAATATCACCCATGGAAACGGCTTCGGAACCGATGATGAATATCTTGCCACAGAAATAATCCGCCGGCACCCGCTTGGCCAAAATGTCATAAAAGGAAATGGTCTTAAAGGTGGAGGCTTTGAGTCCCTTATAATTAATGGTCATCCGGCCCGACTCATCCACCGGAATCCGGATCGGAGTACCAAACTCCAACGTTTGACCGGGAGACAGGGCATCTAAATCCTTTTCCGTTGCATTGAGAAGTTCGGAAAGGGTCTTCCCTTTCAGTAAAACATATTCCGTCAAAAGAGAATCATTCCGTTTGGCGACCGACATTATGTTGCTTAAGATAAAGGATTCCTTGGGAGAAAGGCCCATGATCGTCCGGCCAGGAATGGCCGTCAATAAAGCCATGGTAGAGAGAGGGACATCTTCAAAAGTAGTTTCACCACTCCCGGTTTCGACAATAGTGAACGTTTCCTCTGCTGTTCGAATCAGTGCGGTTGCGTCACCCACGGCAACCGGCTCATTGAGATTGAGCTTCTTAATTTCGTCCGGAGAGACACCGTTTAATTCCTTCACGGTAGTGAAGGATAAGGTCCCCGCAAAGATGTCACAAGTGATGACCCCCGCCTCATCCTTACTAATGACAATTTTCTCCGTGATGGGCAGGTTTTCGCCATCCTTCATCTTGCGGATTTTCGGTGCTGCACGGAGCAAGGAACGAATCATCAATTCATTTATCCCCGGATAGGAAACGGTCATGGCTCCTTCTTTTTCCCGACGGAGATAAAAGGGCTTACCCAAATCCAGATATTGACCGGGAATAAAGTTAGCCTCTTCCAGACGCTTACCCATCACTTTAAGACAGGTCTGAAGGGAAATGACCGGATAAGTATAACCGCGGAATTTGTGCATCAACGGCAATTTACGGTGAATACCGTCTGCATCCTTGTCAACATTGACAAGGGCAATGCGATCAGCAGCCTCCGCCAGTGCCGGAAAAGCACCGTCCAACACTTTGTAGGTGCGCAGATGCTGAGTAAGTCTTTCTTCCATACGGCAGGCTGACGCCGGGTTGGATTCCAGGCGGTGTTTTTCCGTGGTGCGCGCAATATAATCGGAGCGGTTGGCGTAGTTGCTGGTGTCGTTCATAATCATGGCATGGATCACATTGCCGGCCTGTCGCGTGGACTCGACCAAGTCCCGATCATAATTGACGCCATAGCGGATGGCCTCGGACAAATGCTTCTCGTCCGTGGAATTGAAACCGATGCGGGCCTTCTGATTGTTGATGATGGTCAGAATGCGTTCAGCCTCGCTTTTTCCCCAATCCGCATCATTGAAGTGAATATCAAAGGTGGCAGAAGCATTGTTACCGGATTTGAGATATTCGACCACCTGACCCTGATAACTACGCGGCCATTTGTAATACAAACCCAGCTTATCCGCCAACATGGAGCGTTCGTCAATATCGATGATGATGATATCATCAATACGAGAAACCGCTTGAACACCTTCCGTCACCTGGTTGGAGGCCGGTGCGGCACTGTCGAATTTCAGTTTGAAACGGAGATCATAGGTCTTGTTTTCCAGGGTGGTCCAGAAATCGGTCAGAATATAGCGCATAAAAACCGAGAGCAGAATGGCGACCAAGAGACCGGCCGCCGCACTGATCCCCAGTTTTTTCAGGATCTTTTTCATGATCACTCCTATTTGAAATATTTATCCAAAATAACGCGGCTGGCCAGGAAATAGTCAATCCCGGAAATAACGGTGACAATGGTAACAAAGGTCATGAGTACAAAGGGAACATAATCCCACACCAAAAGCAGGTCAGCATAAATGTCGGGATAAATGGCCGGAAAAACCGAACGGCCCAATTCGCTCAACACCGTGGCCAAAACTAGGATGGTCAGAATGGCCGTTCCTTGAAGCCCGGTCTTCCATTTTCCGGAAGGACGGGCGGCAATGACGATATTTTCCGCTGCCGCCAGCGTACGGAGCACGGAAATGGACGCTTCACGATAATAAATCAGAGCCACCATCCAGACCGGCACATAATTGCTGGCTACAAAGCAGAGAAAAATGGTCAGGGTACAGATCTTGTCTGAAAAAGGATCAAAGTATTTTCCGAATTTGGTCACTTCGTTCCGCTTACGCGCAAAATAACCGTCCAGACCGTCGGTGACCAGAAACATGATGGCAAAGAAAATCGCCGTACATTGCAGAATAAATGAATTATCGCCGAAATTGGAATTACGATCATAAAAATAGACTATCAGAAAAGCAGGACTCATGAGTAATCGGACCAAGGTAATGCGAATAGCCAGATTCAAATTTTTAATACCCCGTTTACGGATAAAATATTTCCAGAGCAATCCAAACCCATCTGCCACAGACATCATCAGCGCAGCCAGCATGGCAAGATTGTCCCAGGGTCTGATGTGAAGCGCCATCATAACCGTGGCCAATGCCAGAAAAAAGCGGTTGAATCGTCGAGTGGAAATCGCTTCAAAGCCGCCATAACCGAGAAGAAAACCGATATCATGGAAAACGACCATGACCTCCTTGCACGTTAATACGAAGGCCCCTAAAAAGAGAAGGATGGGAAAAGCATGATCATTTTGAATAGCCTGAATGACCAGGTAGATCAGAAAGGGAAGAAAAACAAACCGCTCGGCCAACGCCGACAGAATTCGGACGCGCGGTTTACCGGTCATGACCTCCAGGAGAAGAAAGACCAACGTAACACAAAGCAGCGAAACGGAAACCAGATTCATTGGACTCCCTTCAGTAATGTACGGGCATGCGACAGATTCTCTTCGGACAGGCCATTACCCAACATGCGCGCCAGTTCTTCAATCCGATCATTATTTTCCAGCAAGCGCATGGTAATGGCGCTTTTTCCCTGTTTGGCCGACTTTTCAACGGCATAATGATGATCGGCTTCGGCTGCAATCTGGTGGAGATGGGTAATGCAAAGAACCTGATGGTGTTTAGCTACCTTTTTCAGGAGCACGCCGGTCTTGGCCGCAGTCTCTCCTCCAATACCGGAATCGACCTCATCAAAAATAAGGGTGGGCGTCTTGTCCTGACCGGCCAAGGCGCTCTTGATGGCCAAGGTGACGCGCGCCATCTCACCGCCCGAGGCGATACGACAGAGGGATTTTCCGGTCTCACCGATATTCATGGCGGCCATAAACTCCACATCGTCCAGACCGTGCGGAGCGAAATCGTCAAGCAAAGTCAGGCGGGTTGAAAAACCGGCATGAACCATGTTCATGGCTTTGAGCAGGTT
>Ga0208373_1003850_pt1 | contig 14234 bp, 10 predicted proteins | sample RifOxyC2_FD_184036 | JGI IMG/M metagenome (GOLD analysis project Ga0208373, IMG submission 184036) | Soil microbial communities from Rifle, Colorado - Rifle Oxygen_injection C2 (SPAdes) | ecosystem: Environmental > Terrestrial > Deep subsurface > Rock core/Sediment | place: Rifle, Colorado...
AGCGGTATTTTGACCTGCCATGCCATGCGTAAGATAACCCAACATGTCGCTTATAATCTCTTTTTCATAGGTTATCGGCGAGGCTATAAAAGCAAAATCTCCATACAAAACGATGCCAACATTATCCTCTAGTCTCTCTTTTATAAACTTTGTCGCTATTTTTTGCGTTATTTCAAATCGACTTAAGCGTTCCCCGCCGCTTATCTCATTCTCTGCATCAAATCCCGATGCATTCATAGATCCGCTTGCGTCAATCGCCAAAACTATATCTTTTCCGTCACGGTTAAGCGGATTTATCTTATCGACCATTATAGGAGAAGCAAGAGCGATGCATAAAAGTACAAAAACAGCGATTTTTAAAAGCCACTCAAGCTTTAAAAAACTCTTTTTTGCAGATAAAAAGTGCAAATGCACAAAATATTTAGTTTGCATCTGTTCCTTGCATCTGTACATGCAGTATATAATGGGAGCTAAAAGCAGTATGATAAAGGGATATTCAAAGCTAAAAAAATTCATTTTAATATTTTAAATCTGCACTACAATATGCCGCATATTAAACCTAAAGATATAACACTAAGAAGTACCGCTACAACAACGCGGATAAAATTTATAGAGACTTTTTTTAATAATTTGTTCCCGACAAACGTTCCCAAAAAAGCCGCACCTATCGCAATTGCCACCATACTCCACTCTATATCGGCATCAAGAAAAAAACTATCTTTATATATTATCATCCTCGCACTATCGACCATTACCGCAAGCACTACGCCCGTTGCGACAAACTGCTCTTTGCTAAGACCTGCTTTTAGCAAGAACATACTTCTAAATGCACCTTGATTTCCGGATAAACCGCCGAAAAAACCGCTTAACATACCGCCAAAAGGAAGCCATTTTTTATCAAGTGCTATTTGAGAGAAAAAAGGCAATGACTCCAAGAGTACAAAAAAGAGTATCAAAAGTCCGATGGAGAGCTTAAGCGGCGTTATAAAAAAAGTTTTTCCAAAGAGAGCATACTCATAAAGCGTTCCCATGTTCGACAAAGAACCAAGCAGATAAGCACCCAAAAAAGCAAACAGTACCGCTGGAGCGCCGAAATATATCAGCGTCTTTATATCTGCACTTTTTGCTACTAAAAAAAACTTGAGTATATTATTTGCGAAATGAACTACGGCAGTTATGGCAACTGCGATTGCAGGCGGAAAGAAAAGAGCTACAATCGGCATAAGAAGCGTACCAAGCCCAAAGCCGCTAAAAAAGGTAAGAAGCGCTGCAAAAAACGATGCAGATGCCACTATGATTATTTCCACAATATCTCTTTTTTGATAAATTTGTCACATTTTAACTTATTAAGAATAAATTTGTTTAGAAAATATTTGCTTTTACAGAATATTTCTTAAAAATTTATGATTTTACACGCAAAATAATAATCAAAGAAGAAACTATCTTCCCTCTGCATGTAAAAGCTTTGTATTTTTTTTGAGCGTTCTTAAAGTTATAAAGAGTATCAAACCGATTATAAATATGTAGCTCCATAGGGTATCTATAAAAATTCTGTTTTGAACAACATAGTTTCTTATAAGTTCCAATACGACAAATGAAAATATAACCCCGAAAAAACCGTTATACTCTCTTTTTAAAACATTTTTAAAAGAAAATTCCAGCTTAGAAACTCTATAATTTTTAAAAGAGGGGATAAATGTCTGGGTGTTTTTGCAATACTCCTCATACGCCTCTTTGTACTTTTGGGACAAAAACGACTCTTCCGCTTGAATTATCTTTTCATAATATAGCCAGAAAAAAAGCACGAAAATCAAAACCGTCGCAAAATCATAAGTAAACATAACTACACCAAGCATCATAAAAAAATTCCCCAAATAAAGCGGATTTCTGGTGGTAGAATATATTCCATCGATGTTTAAGCTATCTGCGAGTTGTCTTTTTGTGTTTCTGCCTGATGTTCCGATAGGAGTGTGCCCTATGGTATATGCTCTTATGCCAAGTCCAAACATAGATATGCCAAAGCAAAACATTTCATAGATTAAATCATACGAATGGATGCCAAACGGATATGTTCTATTTAAAGTTGCAGGTATTAAAACAAAAAGCATCAAAAGCGGAATATAGCTTCTATACCTAAAAAGCCAATTGCCTACGCTTACATTTGTTTCATGTAGTCTCATTTATTCCTCCTAATAAAAAGAGGATTTTATGATTTCAATATGAAATATATATGAACTCTAGAGCTTTTGATAAAGCAAAACAACCCAAATCAATTCTACTCAATTATAATAAATCCCACTTTTTGATTTACATGGCAAGCGTTGCAGTGATTTTTTACACTAACAAATCCATCCTCTATTTTTGCGCTGTTTTTTGATTGAAGAAGATTCTCAAACTCACCGTAAATGCTATGGAGAAAAAATGCCTCGCTGGACTTTTTTCGCTCCGGTCTTCTTATGTAACCGTTTTCTATCGCCGTTTTTATCTTTTGCCAATGATACAGAGCAAGTTCATAGTTTTTACCGCCAATAGCTTTTTTGACGTTTTCATACCTATAGCCGACTTCCATCATTGCCGTATCAAATCCCCTGAATTGTTTTTCAACTGCCATAAATCGCCCTTCGGTTGAATTGATATTCATAACCCAAGAATAGTGTGTTGAATAACTATTTTGAGTTGCAAAAAGTATAGTTGACGATAGCATTGCCATTAAAAAAAATTTCATATTTTGACCCTTGTTTTTTTTTAAATTATAATCAAAAATGCTGTAAAAATTACGTTTATGACACTTTTTTACCATGAAATATATCTAAATTTTCATCATACTCTTTTGTAGATACCCCAAAAAGTCCCAAAAGTGTGTGAAAAATATTGTCATGGGAATACTCTTGTGTTTTTAAACCCTCAAGCATCCCTTTTTTGTCTTGCATCTTTTGACTAAAATACAAAACCGCAGGCACATGCTTTTGGCAAGTCGGCGCTATCATATATGGCAAACCATGCAGATATATGCCGTTTTCTCCAAGAGACTCTCCGTGGTCGGAGACATACATCATAAATGTCTCATACATCTGTTCATTATTTTTAAGAAACTTTATGCTCTTGTCTAAAAAGTAATCCGTATAGAGTATAGTGTTGTTGTATGTGTTCGTAATCTCTTCTTGCGTACACTTCTCTAAATCCTGAGTATCACATGTAGGTGTGAATTTTTTAAAACTCTCAGGATATCTTTTGTAGTATGTCGGTCCGTGACTCCCCTCTTGATGCAAAACGATAAGAGTATCTTCGTATGAAGCGTCTATGCTTTGCTGCAGACCTTCAAGCATAACCTCATCGTAGCTATCGCCTCCAAAATATTTTACATTTTTTATCCTATCGGCAACACCCTTTGAGCCTCCCGAATTATTGTCTCTCCAAACAACCCTGACTCCGCTTTTGTTTAGTACATCGACTACATTTTCATAGTACTTTTTATCATCATCATAGTCACATCTTGCAAATTTAGAGAACATACACGGAAGCGAAATCGCAGTTGCCGTACCGCATGAATAAAAATTAGCAAGATTAACAATCCCGTTTTGAGTGCCCAAAAGCGGATTTGTTTCGTTTACATAACCGTTTAGAGAAAAATTCTCCGCTCTTGCAGTCTCTCCCACGACAAATATAAACAGCTTTTTTTTCTCTTTTACATCTCTTTTAGCATCACTTGCTATGGGTGTGATAACTTTTGGAGCCTGAAACTCTCTTTTTGCATATTTGACAAATGAATATATCGGATATGAGGGGTTTAGATATTGTCTAAGTTCGCCGTGATTTCTAAAAAAAGAGCTGTAACTCTTGCTTAGCAACATGTAAGAAGCTCCCGCAATCAAAAGAGTTGCAAAAATCATAAAGGCTCTATTTAACAGCTCCGTTTTATAACTTTTATAATCTATCTTATACTTTAAAATAAGAAAAAAAGGCAGTACAAAAAATAGGAACATGTACATAAACAGTTTCGGTGTCAAAAGGTCAAAAGCTTCCGCACTGTCCGTCTCAAACGCATTTGCAATCATATCTTTATCTAAGATAGTTCCAAATGTATTCATAAAATAGCTGCTAAATGAAGAAACAAGAAGCAAAACAACAAGAATGCCAAAAAAACTTCTTTTATAAGTTGCAAACAGCACTATATTTAGTACAAGAACAAGAAGCAAAAAGAGAACAAAAGGTGCGGTTATTATTACTGCGGTATTGTTTTCCAAAAAAGCGAATTCATACAGCTTCTTAAAAAATGTAAAATTTGAAAATAAAACAAAAAAGCCTGCTACTAAAAAAATAACTTTTTGAGAATCTGTAAATAAAATGCTCTTAACCATAAAAACCTCACTAAAAAATATAGTGAAATTTTAGATTTGCAAAATGAATTATGTATGAAATGTTATAGTGACGGCGGTGTATTGATTTTCAACGCTTTGGATAGATATCTTGAAATTATGAATATCAAGTATGGTTTTTATAATGCTAAGACCAAGCCCGCTGCCGCTTGCGTTGCTTCTTACTTTATCCACCCTGTAAAATCTATCAAAAACATGCTCTATCTCATTTTGTGGGATGCCCAAACCGAAATCTTTGATGACAAGCCTATCTTTTGTGAGCGATACTTCGATTTTTGTATCGGTATGTGAATATTTTATGGCATTTTCAAGCAAATTGCTTATAACAATTTTTAAAAAAGTAGCGTTTCCAGATATACGAACATCTTCCAAACCTAAAAGTTCAATGCAAATATTTTTGTTTTTTGCGAGAAGTCGCTTCTCCTCTACAACTTCGCCCACTATCGTATCCATAGAAATGGCGGTAAAACTATCTTTTATAATATTTTCATCGGTATTTGATAAAAAAAGTATCTTCTCAATAGTATCTTGCAGATGAAGCGCTTCACTCTGTACGATTTTTAGGATATTTTTATACTCCTCTACGCTTCTCTCTTTTCTCAGCCCCACATCTACTTCGCCTTTTATGATTGTAAGAGGCGTTTTAAGCTCATGCGAAGCATTGTGTCCAAACTCCCGTACTCTTTTATAGGATTGTTGGATTTTCCTGATGAGATTGTTAAATGTCTCTATAAGCTCGTCTATCTCTTGGGCAACATGCGTTTTTTGGATGTTAAAAGAGAAGTGGTCAACTTCTATATTTTTTACCTCGTTTAGAACTATTTTTGTCTGCATGAGTGATTTTGAGATGATAATATTTGTCGCTATAAGCATCATCATCATCAAAAGCGGCAAGCCGATAAGCAGCATCAAAACAGTGTTTTTGATATGCGCAGAATAAACATCGTAAGGCATAGCACACTGCACTATAATCATTTCAGAATCGCTATCATCGAGTATGGCGGCGGCTACTTTTATGTTGGCATCAGTTAAGGCACTGTTTTGTTGAGTAAAGAAATATATCTCATCTTTTTTAAAACTCTTTATATCAATCTCTTTATAGTCCAATGAATGACTCTTAAGATCACTGGAACGCTCCAAAATAGCAGTCGTGCCGTTTGAAATTTTTATAATCTGAACATAAAGAGTTTCAATGCCAAACTCATTTTTAACTCCGTTGATTCCATGCTTAAAATGTTCATCGTCATACTCATAAACAAGGTCTTTTATAGCCATAGTCAAGATGGATTCTATGGATTGATGGTATGAATTTTGCAATGAGTTTATAAGCACAAACCCAAATATGCTAAAAATAGCACCTAAAAATATACCGAGCCAAAAAAGCAGTTTAAATCTGATATTTTTAAGTATCTTTTTCACTTATTTTATACCCTTGATGTTTATATGTTTTGATAAGTTTTAGCGTATGGTTTTTGTCTATCTTTTTACGCAATCTGTAGATATATACATTTACGACATTGCTTTGTGTTGCGTTGTCTAGGTTGCTTATGCTGTTTAAAATTGCACTCTCACCGACAACTCTATCTCTGTTTCTCATCAGATACTCTAAAATAGCATACTCTTTTGCCGTTAACTCTATCTCTTGCGCGGCTCTAAAGAGCGTTTTTGTCGTTGTGTTTAACTCCAAGTCGGCTATTTTGAGGATATTGTCGCTTTGTTCTTTTTTGCGTAGCTGTACTTTTATGCGTGCCAACAGCTCATCAAAATCAAAAGGCTTTGTTATGTAGTCGTCTGCTCCGAGATTTAGAAATGTTACTTTGTCGAAAATAGCATTTTTTGCACTTAGCATGATGATAGGAGTCGTAACTTTTGCATCTCTTATTTTTTTACACACCTCATAGCCGTCAATCCCGTGAATCATGATGTCCAAGATAATTGTGTCATAACCGTTCGTCTGCGCCAAATAGAGAGCTTCATCCCCGTTTTGTGTTACATCTACGCTAAAGCACTCCTCTTCTAAACCTTTTTTCAAAAAAGAGGCTATTTTTGTATCGTCTTCAACAATTAAAATTTTCATTAAATAGCAAACCTTTTTTCTCTTTTATCCCTTTAATAATATATTTTGTAGATGAATAGAATATGAATGAATAAGATTTTATAACAATTTAGAAATTTGGCTATATTTTTCTTGACATATAAATTCTATTTGTCTATAATTCGCGTCCACAAACACTGTGTTTGTAAATGTCTTGTTAGCTCAGCTGGTAGAGCATCTCACTTTTAATGAGGTGGCCGATGGTTCGAATCCATCACAGGACACCATTTTTAAAAAACGCTAATTAAGTGGCCCCGTCGTCTAGCGGTCAGGATCCATGGTTTTCATCCATGTTACAGGAGTTCGATTCTCCTCGGGGTCACCACTTTTTATCCTCTCTTAATAAAAAAAAGATGCTACAATAAAAAATCATAATAATTTCAAACCTAAGAAGAGTACTGTTGAATAAAAAAAATATTATAAAATACTTCCTAATTTTCATCTCTCTAAGTGCTGTTGCACTCTTTATCTCGGACACTCAATATAAGAGTCATGAAAAAGAGATTTTAGAGCAGGAAAAAGAATTTCTCTCCGTAACATACAATACAATTACAAAGTCATATAAAACACATTCGGAAATTTATTTTACTGCCAAAATCAATACTCCTCTCGTGCAAGACCTTATGAAAAAAGCAAACAGTTTAAATGCTGCTGAAAAAAAAAGTGCAAGAGATGAGCTATACGCAACACTCATAGACAGCTACAACTCTATGAAACTTTTTAAAATAAAGCAGCTTCACTTTCATCTTCCAAATAACGAGAGTTTTTTAAGATTTCATAGACCGGATAAGTTTGGAGACAACTTAAGTGACATACGTGATACGGTTGCTTATGTAAATAAACACAAAGAGCCTGTTTCAGGATTTGAAGAAGGTAAGATTTATAACGGATATCGTTTTATCTATCCGATAATTGAAGGAAAAAATCACTACGGAAGTGTTGAGATTTCAGTCTCCATGTATGAAATTATCGAACACATGAGAAGAGAAGCTAACGCAAATGTTGATTTTATAATTAAAAAAGATATTGTTCAAGACAAGGTTTTTAAAGATGAGCTAAAAAATTATACTCCAAGCAGTATCAGCAGCGATTATCTCTGTGAAAACAGCATCTCTCACGATAAAAATACTCTTATTGAAACTTTAATCGGCAAATATAAAGATTTAAACACTAAGCTCTCACGAGATTTGACATTTAACTTCTCTTCATGCCACGACGATAGACTTTATATCACGACCTTCATTCCTATCTACAATAAATATTCAAAACAAAATGTGGCATACATTGTAGTCTCTCGTCCAAATATATCTCTTGAATATCATCATAAAAAAAGTATTGTGGTTGATTTTGTCATTATTTTGCTGCTTGCTCTATTAACCTACACCTACTATAAAATACGAAAAAGCAACAAAGAACTAAAAAGAAAAAATGACACTTTCGAGGAGATGCAGCATATTGCGAAAATAGGCTCATGGGAATTTGACGCCAAAACAAGCAAGATTACATGGAGCAATGAAGTATATAATATTTTTAATATACCGCAATCCGTTGAGCCGACTTATGAGATATTCTTAAGCTGCATCCATCCTGATGATAGAGAAAAAGTGGATGAAACTTTTGCTAAATCCATAAAAGAAAAAAGCACATATCAGCTTCAACATAAAATTATAAAGTCAGATGCGTCTATCGGTTATGTGAACGAAACGGGATATCACATCTATGATGACAAAGGTGAGCTTGTCCATACCGTTGGAACAGTTCACGACATTACCAATATTATTCAGTATGAGGAGAAGATAAACCGTATAAAAAATGAGCTGGAATCCATCGTCGAAAATATTCCCGATATCTTATTTAGATGTAAAATAGATGATGACATGACCATGTTGTTTGTAAACAGTGCCATAGGCAAAATCACAGGCTATAAACCTGATGGTTTTATACAAAATAGCGTTAGAAGCTACAGAAGCATAATTCATCATGAGGATAAAGAGAGCGTTTTGCTTGAGATCCAAAAAGCTCTAAAGGAGAGTAATATCTATACTTTAGAGTATAGAATTATAAACTCTATCGGAGACACTCTTTGGGTTCGCGAGAGTGCTAAAAAAATAGTAGATGATGAAGGAAATGAGATTATTGAGGGTCTTATAACAAATATAACGGATCAAAGAAATGCTATGAATAAACTTCGTAAATTCATAGATATACAAGACAATATAGTCGTTTTAACCGATGGTGAAAAGATACTCTTTGCAAATAAAAAGTTTTTTGATTTTTTTGGATATGAAAATTTAGAAGAGTTTTTAAAAGAGCATAACTGTATTTGTGAAAGATTTTTAAAAAATGATACTTTTTTCCACTTAGGCAAAGTACTTCCTAAAGAGGAAAATTGGGTTAGAAGCCTTATAAATCTACAAGGTAGGGAACGGGTTGTTTCTATGATAAATAAAGACAACCAAGCTCATGCTTTTGCCGTCTCAATAAACAATTATGACCCTCAAAGCTATATCGTAAATTTCAGCGATATAAGCGATACAATGTTTGAGAAACTTCGGCTTAAAGAAAAAGCGATTCGGGATCAGCTTACAAATGCCTATAATAGAACATATTTTGAGTCTTCCATTCAAAGTATTCTTAGCAACAATGAAAAGCGAAACGGCAAAACAGGCATAATCATATTTGACATAGACTATTTTAAAAGCGTTAACGACAATTACGGGCATGGAGTAGGCGATTTAGTTTTAAAAACTTTGGTTGAAGTAATAAACAATTTTATAAGAAAAGATGACAAACTTATAAGATGGGGTGGTGAAGAATTTATAATACTTCTCTATGCAAAATCGCTGGAAGATGTAAAAATACAAGCTGAACATTTAAGAGTCGTTATACAAAATCATAAGTTTGATCAGATACCAAGCTTAACATGCAGTTTTGGCATCACGCTACATGAAAGTGAAACATCAATTGAGGAGAGTATTAAAAAAGCTGACGAGAAGCTCTATATTGCTAAAAAAAATGGTAGAAACAGAGTTGAATATTAAAAATGTTACATTTTATTAAAAGGATTAAAAAATGCTATCCATAGGAAAAAGAATTACAATTCTTGTAATGACGATATCTTTTATTTTGTTAGTAAGTAGTTTTTTCATTTTAAACCACTTTAAATCAGAGATAGTAAGCGGCGTTTATGAGGATGAAAAGAACACTCTTCTCTCAAAAATCAAAGATAGAATGGGTGCGAAATTTGATGTCGGAATCACAAATGCGGTCGCAATAGCAAATAGTGCAAACATCATTAAAGCTCTTGAAGAAAATGACAGAGAGTTAGCGATTGCGACTCTAAAATCTGTGGGTGAACTTTATAAAAGTGAAACAAATTTTAAAAACGTAAAAATTCATATTCACGATAAAGATCTCAAATCATTTCTTAGAAACTGGAATGTAGAGAAGTTTGGAGATGATCTAAGCGGATTTAGACATACGCTAAAGAGTTTAAAATCGACTAAAAAGTCTATGGCAGCAATCGAAGTAGGAAGAAACGGACTTACGATCAGAGGCTTGACTCCGATTATAAAAGATGGAAAGTATATAGGTTCATTAGAGTTTATGCAGGCTTTTGAGTCTGTTATAAATCAATTTGCTTCTCAAAAAGAGAATCTTTTAATCCTAATGAATGAGAAACTTTTAGATATTGCAACTTTGGCAGATACAAAGAGCAGAATCTCAAACTACATCTTAAGCCAAAAAACCGTTGATGAAAACTTCTTCAAATCTGCTCAAAAAATTGACACTAAAGAACTTTTGGCAAATGGCTATAGTTTGGATGATAAATACTTTTATACTTACTCTGACATTAAAGATTTCCAAGGCAACTCAATCGGTATCTATCTTTTAGCAAAAGAGAGAGCAAGTGTCGAAAAAGCGATTGAGGGAGCAAGCAGCATTATAAGAAGTGCTTTGGCTTTAGTAATCGGATTGATTATAGTCATAACAATTGCGATTTTAATTACAATCAGAAAAATAGTGCTAAACCCTCTTGAGACCTTTGAAGAGGGTTTGTTACGCTTTTTTGACTATCTAAATAAAGAGAGCAAAGAAGCAAAACCTATAGATATCCATTCTTTAGACGAAATAGGAAAAATGGCTCAGGTCGTAAATGAAAATATCTTGAGAACAAAGCAGAATATAGAAGAAGACAGAGTTCTAATAGAAGATGTAAAACGGGTCGTTTCTGAGATTGAAAGAGGAAATTTAGTACAAAGCGTTGTTGAAAACACTAAAAATCAAGCCCTAAACGAGCTAAAAGATAATTTAAACAAAATGCTCTCTTCACTTCAAAACAGTGTTTGCAAAAATGTAAATGACCTTATTGCAACTCTAGATCATTTTAAAAATTCAGATTTTACGGCAGATGTTAAAAGTGATAACGGCAAAATTGCTCTTGCCGTCCACAACATGGGTGATACAATTCGCAACATGTTAAAACTCTCAAACCAAAATGCTGATGAACTGTCTCAAAAATCTTTAATCTTAAAAGATAAGATGCAAAACCTAAGTGCGGCATCATCAGAACAAGCGTTCATGCTAAGAGATCTCTCTCATGCCATGGAGTCGACTAACAGCTCAATTATAGACGTTTCTCAAAAAGCAAAACAAGTGGCTTCTCAGTCTATGGATATAAAATCTGTTATAAATGTTATCTCAGATATTGCGGATCAAACAAACCTGTTGGCACTTAATGCCGCTATTGAAGCTGCACGGGCAGGAGAACATGGAAGAGGTTTTGCCGTTGTTGCAGATGAAGTGAGAAAACTTGCAGAAAATACTCAAAAAAGTTTACATGAGATAAATGTAAGCATAGAAACACTATCTCAAGCCATCTTAGAGATAGGAACAGCGATAGAAGAGCAAGTTGAAGACATAAATCATGCGACTGATTCTATAAAAGATATCGATAAAACTACAACACAAAATGCCTCTTACACCAAAGAGATTGAAAATATTGCTATAGAGCTAGAGAGCATGTCTGCAGAGACATTGTCACAGATGCATACAAAGAAATTTTAATTCTCTTTGTACTCTATTTGTATCGTCGTATGAGCTATGACAAATCTATTTTCTAAAAGCTCACTTACTTCTTGAATTGTTTTATTATAAAACTCTTCATTACTTCTATCTAGCACCACATGGCATGTTAGATAGTAGTAGTTATGCGAAATCTCCCAGCAATGAATATCATGTATATCTTCTATGTAATCAAACTCAGCTAAAATTGCCTCTTTAATACATGAAACATCATAAGGAGAACCCTCTAAAAGCACATGTACGGAATCACTGAGCAGCCCTTTCGCCCATTTTGCTATAACGACGGCTACAACTAGAGCCAAAATGGTATCAAGGATATAAAACTGCGTAAAATAGATAATAATAGCGCCAAAAATAATGGCAACAGATGAGAAAGTGTCCGCCGCCATATGCAAGAATGCAGATTTTATGTTGATGTTGTCATGGTCTGCTTTTAGTAAAATAAGCCCCGTAATTATATTTACGACAAGCCCCAATGCGGCTATCATTATCGTACCAGAAGCAAGTATCTCCTGTGGATTTAAAAATCTTACAATCGCTTCATATATGATCCAAATAACCGACAACGCTATGGTAAGCCCATTGATAAATGCAGCCAATACCTCAGCTCTAAAATATCCAAATGATTTTTGGTCATTAATCTCTTTTGTGGAAATAATAAGGGCAAAAAGAGACAATCCCAAAGCAAAAGCATGAGTAAACATATGAATCGCATCACTGATAAGTGCCAGTGAGTTTACATAAATTCCACCTGCTATCTCAACTATCATCACTATAAATGTAATCGCAAAAGAGATGCTTAGAAGTTTTTTATCGCTAGTATTGTGGTGGTGGTGTTCATGACTATGCTCATGAGAATGACTTGAAATCGGATGATGCGTATTGTGATATTTGCAAACCATAATATTTTCCTGCAATGTTTTTTTTTAAAATAGAGTTAGTTTAAACTATAGTTTATCGGGACATTTAAGTTAACTTCTTTATTTGGCTTTGGAAGTTTTCCAGAGAGATCTTCTATGGTTTTAATTGCTGCACGACTTAGAACTTCACTGCTTGATTCAACTATTTTTATATTTGAAACTTTTGCATCCACACCTAGGCAAAATTTCACTACAACAAGCCCCGTTATTCCTTTTCTTCTCGCTGAAATCGGATAGGAGAGATTCTCTTGTATGAGCTGCGCTATTTTTTGTGTATTTACTTTTATGTATTCATCTTCAGGAGTCTCATGTTTAAGCAGCGGTTCTTCTTTTTGTATCTCAAAATGTTCTTTTTTAACTACGCTCTCTTTAGCGATACTCTCTTTTGCAGCGGGAATCTCTTGAGGCACAATCTCTTGAACGTTCTGTGCCTGCTTAATTTTTGACTCTTCTTTTTGAAGCGGCTTAACTACAGGCTTTGTATCAGCGGTTTCGACTTTTTTTTGCACTATTTTTTTTGGTTCTTCCACTTTCTTGGGCTTCTCTTCTATGGTGTCTTGAGCTTTTTGTGGCTCTTTAATTTCCGATACCATGGGAGAGATCTCTACATTACAAAGTTTAAGACAAACTTTTTCTTCCTCTTCTTTTTCTACAGCACTATAGCTTTTCCATGCAAAAAAAAGCATTATAAACACAACAGAGTGAATAATAAGAGAAATAAAAAATGAACGGCTATGTCTAATCATAAGAGCAATAGTAACAAAAAAACTATTACTCTTTTGTTAAACTCTATATAGCTCTTTTAAATTCAGGATATGCTTCTACTCCGCACTCATTTATATCCATGCCCTCAAGCTGATTATCATCACTTGCTCTAAATACGGAGATCTTATTAATAAGATATAAAGCAATATAAGAGATACTAAATGTAAAAATTCCAATAAGTACTACGCCTTTTAGCTGTGCCATAAATGAGATACTCTCTACAAAAATCCCAGCTGCCAAAGTTCCCCATATACCGTTTACCAAGTGAACAGAGAGTGCTCCTACTGGGTCATCAAGCTTAAATTTATCAAATACCGGAACTGCAAAAACTACCAAAGCACCGCCTACTAAACCTATAAATATCGGCGTATACATGTCATAATAATTTGCCGCTGCGGTAATCGCAACCAGACCGCCTAGCGCACCGTTAAGAATCATAGTAATATCAAGAAGCTTGTATCTTACATACATAATAATTCCCGCAATTATCGCACCTGCAAGTCCCGCAGTATTTGTATTCATAATAGTTTTAGCTACAAGATTGGCATTTTCAACACTTGAGATAGAGCCTACGCTTCCGCCGTTAAAACCGAACCAGCCTATCCAAAGCAAAAGAGCTCCAAGAACGACAAGCGGAATATTTGAAGCAGGAATGACTCTTATTTTTCCCTCTACATAACGACCTTTTCTTGCTCCTATAATTATTATCGCTGCCAAAAGTGCCCATCCGCCGGTTGAGTGGATAACAGTAGAACCTGCCAAATCATACATCTCAATATCAAAAAGTGTTCCCTTAATCATATCTGCGCCCCAGCTTACATTTACTACAAGCGGATAGATGACAGCACCCATAACAATAGTGAAAACAGCCAAAGGAATAATGCGGACACGCTCGCTCACACCACCGCTCATAATATTTACCGTTTTGCCTACAAATGCCATTTGAAACATAAATACTGCCCAAATACTGTTTGTTACGCTATCCCAACTCCC
>Ga0208373_1003852_pt1 | contig 14221 bp, 16 predicted proteins | sample RifOxyC2_FD_184036 | JGI IMG/M metagenome (GOLD analysis project Ga0208373, IMG submission 184036) | Soil microbial communities from Rifle, Colorado - Rifle Oxygen_injection C2 (SPAdes) | ecosystem: Environmental > Terrestrial > Deep subsurface > Rock core/Sediment | place: Rifle, Colorado...
TCGTGGAAACCATTAAATATTCAACCGATGCCGTTGTCGGCGCCGAGGTTAAAAATTTTTCCATGACTCTGGGTCTGGGAATTAAAGCCGTAATTTTTGACCAGGACAAGCTTAAAAAACTGGCCGAAGCCAGCCTGCCGGACAGCTATCAGACTGATAACACCCTGCTGAAAATCCAGCCGGATAGCTTTACTTACGAAATTACCCTACTTGACGCCAATCCGGAAAACCTGCTCGCCCAAGTCAAAGGCGATTATCTGATAAACATCGCCAGTTTAAATCTGGAAAAATCCGAACTTACCGGCAAGTCCAAAAAAGAAGCGGAAACTTATCTGAACAGTTTAAGCGACGTCCGGCAAGCCGACGTTTCCCTGCCCTTCTGGACCAAATATCTGCCGGCCATGGAAGACAAGATAAACGTTAAGATTGAACAATAATGGGAAGATTGGATTATTAGAACATTAGGATTTCTAACATTGACCCTTTTAAAATTTTAAGATATGATTTCCATGCCTGAATGATTGGGCCGGTTTACCGACCGGCCTCCCCTAAAAGGACGATATTTACAAATATCGCTAAGTTCAGCTGACAATTTAATAATGAGTGGCCGCCGACGGAGGCGGCAAAACAGGTGGAACCGCGGGGGTAAAAAAATTCCTTCGTCCTGAAAATATCAAAATTGGTATTTTAAGGATGAAGGTTTTTTAAATGGAAAATTGATGACTGATGATTAAAAAATCCTTAATCATTAACCCTTAACCTTATGAATCAAAAACAATTAGACCTTCAGCGCCACTCGCTCGCCCATCTCTTAGCCGCGGCCGTTTTAAGTTTGTGGCCCAAGGCCAGATTCGGCGTGGGACCGGTGATTGAGAACGGCTTTTATTACGACGTGGAAATACCGGACTGCCAGCTGACGGAAACCGACCTGTTAAAAATTGAAAAGCGGATGAAAAAATTAAAGGAACAAAAACTGGAATTCCAACGGCGGGAAATGTCCGTTGATGAAGCCGTCGCGCTGTTTAAAAAACTGGGACAGACTTATAAAGTTGAACTGTTAAACGACTTGAAAACCAAAGGCACCACCCGCCTGGATACTGCCGAGGCCGAAATTTTGTCCGAAGGTAAAAGCAAAATCTCGGTTTATCAGACCGGTGAGTTTATTGATCTCTGCCGCGGACCTCACCTTAAAAACACCAAGGAACTGACGGCGGCTTTTAAACTGGATAGGTTGGCCGGAGCTTACTGGCGCGGCAACGAGGAAAATCCAATGCTCACCCGCCTCTACGGCCTGGCTTTTACTTCCCAGCCGGAACTGGACGAATACCTGGCCATGATGGAAGAAGCCAAAAAACGCGACCATCGCAAACTGGGCCGGGATTTGGATTTGTTCGTTTTTTCCGAGACCGTCGGTAAAGGCCTGCCGCTTTGGACCGAAAAAGGAACCATCATTAGAAGAGAGCTGGAAAATTTCATTATTGAAGAAGAAACAAAACGCGGTTATAAACATGTGATGACTCCGGACATGGCTCGTCTGGCTTTATACGAAAAATCCGGTCATTATCCTTACTATAAAGAATCCATGTATCCGCCAATGGAAATTGATGAGGATAAATTCATGCTCCGGCCCATGGCCTGCCCGCATCATTTTGAACTTTACTTATCCCGTCCCCGAAGCTATCGCGAACTTCCTTTAAGAATCGCGGAATTGGCCAAATTGTATCGTTATGAAAAATCCGGCGAATTAACCGGCCTGATGAGAGTCAGGAATTTCTGTCTGGCTGATGCCCATATAATCTGCGCCGATGAAAAACAGGCTAAAGAAGAAATCAACGGCGTTTTAAACCTGATTGAGCATATAGCCGACATCTTCGGTTTAACAGCCGGCAAAAATTACTCTTACCGCCTGTCTTTGGGTGACAGAAAAAATGAAAAGAAATACTTTAAGGATGATAAGGCCTGGGATGCCGGAGAAAAAATCCTCAAAGAAGTGTTAAAGGAACGTAAAACCAAATTTGTTGAAGCTCCGGACGAAGCCGCCTTCTATGGGCCTAAAATTGATTTCCAGATGAAAAACGTCATGAATAAAGAAGATACCGCCTTCACGGTTCAGTATGATTTTGTCATGCCTAAAAGATTCAACCTGAATTACATCAATCAAAAAGGCAATGAACAGGAAACCATTGTCATTCATCGTTCTTCCATCGGCGCCATAGAACGCAGTATCGCCTTTCTGATTGAGCATTACGCCGGCGCTTTCCCGCTCTGGCTCTGTCCGGTTCAAGTTAAGATTGTTTCGGTCGGAGCCGACCATAAAAAATACTGTGAAGAACTCTCAAACAAGCTGGCCGAAGCCGGCATTAGGGTGGAAACGGATTTATCCAACGAAACCGTCGGCCATAAAATCCGCAAGGCGGTTAATGAAAAAGTTCCCTATATGCTGGTTATCGGCGATAAGGAATTAAAATCGGACAAACTAATGGTCAGGGTCCGCGGCCAAGAAAAACTACTGGAAATTCCGGCCGACAAGTTTATTGACAAAGCCAAAGAGCTAATTAAGGAAAAATCTTTGGAATTGTAAGTCTACGAATTACGAATCTTTTACCAATATACTAATTTGGTAAACTGACTTAAAACTTAATAATTCAATATCAGCCATTAAATCCCATTCGTATATTCGTAGTGATTGGTAATTTGTAGGGTTAGTGTAATAAAAAACCCGGCTCCTGAAAAATGGGGGCATTCCCACCCAAATGGTACAAAGATATATAATACAGTTGTCTAACCATTAATCTTTGTACTATTATGTATCTACTAAAGCAGGTCCCTTCGGAGGCCCAGATTAAGAAGTGTTTGCGAAAAGCTGTCTTTGGTAAGAATATCTTTTGCCCAGAATGCCGAAGTCAACAAGTAGTTTGTTATGAAAACAGATACCGTTGCAAAAGATGCCGGTTTAAATTTTCCCTCTTAAGCCATACGTGGCTTAAAGGCACAAAATTAAGTTATCAGAATCTCTGGCTCATCTTATGGTGTTGGCAGAAACAAGTTCCAGTTAAGCAGACAATGAATTTAATGCGTTTGTCAGAGAAAGCCATTAGGCACTGGTTTGACCTCCTGCGTTCAAATTTGCCTGAATTAAGCGTTATTTTAGAAAAAAAGGTGCAGATGGACGAGGCCTACTCCAAGGGCAGGTCAGTACTCCTGGCTAAACAGATAGGCACCCGTAATTTAGCTTGGGAAGTTTTAACTAAAAACTCCGTTAATCAAAATGACGCCGTTAATTTTATGATGCAATACATTAAACCCAGAAGTAAATTTCAAACAGACGGGGCGGCTATCTACAAAAACGGCAAGAAGTACTGGATGTTAAGGCACAAGGTCGATATTCACAAAAAATTTGAGTTTGGACTGACTAGCGAAATCGAGGGTATGTTCGGCAATATGAGGACGTTCATCAGAAGAATGTACCATCATACCACCCCTGAAAAGCTTCCTGAATACGTAAGTGAATTTTGCATCAGATTTTCCTTACCGGAAATCTTCATTTCACCCAATGAATACTTAACTAAAACATTATCTCTTGTACCAACTAGGTAGGTATGCCCTTTTATTTGGGCTTGACAAAAATCTAATAATCTACTAAAATGTTGCCCGCGATGTTTTTAATGAAATCGCCGGTAAATATGCCGTAGAAGACATCTACGGCCCGAGGAAAGAAGAGTTTTTAACTGCGGTCAGGGCGAGAATTTCTTCCCAAGTTGAACCAATCGGCGTTAATCTGGAACAACTTGGATTTCTGACTGCGCCGCGGTTGCCAACCAATGTCATGAACGCCCTCAACGCCAAAATCGCCGCTACTCAACAGGCGATTCAGGCCGAGAACGAGCTGCGCAAGGCCCAGGCCGAGGCTCAAAAGGCCATTGCCAAAGCCGAAGGCGAGGCCAAGGCCAATGAACTGCTGGCAAAGTCAATTTCCACGTCTCTGATCCAATGGCGTCAGCTTGAGAACACTCAACAAGCCATTGCTAAATGGAATGGCAAAGCGCCAGAATTTTGGGGCGGAAGCGGTTCTGGGTTCATGTTCAACATTCCTTTCAATCAACCCGGTCCGACTCCCGTCAAAACTCCTTAAACTCAACAAGAGGGGCTCACACTACTTCGGTAGTCGAGTCCCTCTATTTTTTTATTTTAAAAACAAAACCACCGCCATATTTAGCCGCTTTACAATCACTTGACAATTATTTTTAAATGGTTTACAATTACTTTACAATTATGATTACAATTGAACAAATACTGCAATTAGCAAATAGCGAAAAAGTGTTAAAAACCAGTGAAATCGCTAAAAAATTTCATATTTCAAGACAATATGCCAATCTTTTGGTATCACAGTTAGTTAGCTCCCGTAAGCTAATTAAAACCGGCTCTACCAGAAACGCTAAATACATCTTACCGGCATACGCTTCAAGTCATGCGAATTTATTGCCCGCAAAAATTACAAAAAATCTGGTTAATAAAAATCTTGAAGAGCATAAAGTTTTAGCTTCTCTGGAAAAATCCTTTCCTTTAATAGAAAAACTTAACGAAAATATAAAAAGCATCTTTACCTATGCTTTCTCCGAAATGCTAAATAATGCCATAGAGCATTCTCAATCAAAAAATATTGAAGTTGAAGTATCAATTAATAATAAAATACTATCTTTTATCGTGAATGATTCGGGAGTCGGAGTTTTTAGAAATATAATGGAAAAAAGAAAACTAAAATCCGAATTAGAAGCGATTCAAGATTTACTTAAAGGCAAAACAACCACCGCGCCCAAATTACATTCCGGCGAGGGCATCTTTTTTACGTCCAAAGTCGGCGAGCTGTTTATTTTGGACAGCCATGACTATCAATTGATTATTAATAATAAAATCAAAGACATTTTTCTGGTAAAGCCGAAAAAAAACAAACGGGGTACCAGGGTTACTTTTAAAATATCAACTGAAAGCACGCATCACTTAAATGACGTTTTTAAGAAATACGCTAATCCCGACTCTGAAAGCGGTTATGGTTTTGATAAAACGGAAATAAAAATTAAATTATACACCATGAGCGGGGTTTACATATCACGTTCTCAAGCGCGCAGGGTTTTAACCGGTCTTGATAAGTTTACTTCAATAGTTTTTGATTTTGACAAAGTGCCGATGATTGGACAGGCTTTTGCCGATGAGATATTCCGGGTCTTTCAAACTCAACATCCGAAAATAAAAATTGAATATACCAATGCTAATGAGGCGGTAAAGTTTATGATAGACAGGGCTGTTAACAGTTAGTAGATAAACAAAAAACTCTGACGGACCCCCTCTTACGAGGGGGCTGGCCAGAGCGTTTATAAATAAAATATAGCTCATTTTCAAAAATAAGTCAAGGATAAAAAAACCCGCCCTGTCGAATGACGGGGCGGCTTTGGGGGAAGAATGATTAATTAACACTGCCGGGAGATTTTTCCCCTATTTTCCAAATGCCTTTTTCTCTAAAAGCCGGGATGTTCTGGCGGCGTGCCGCATTAGTTAAGGCTGGGGCGGACTTTTTGTTTCTTTTAATATAATCCGATAAAGTAATTATTTTTTCACCTTTAAGATATGTTATCCGCTTATGTAAAGACTCAATTAAAGCCAGTGAGATAACCTTTTCCATGATTTTAGTATTTTTAGCGTCACGATAATCATTAAAAGACTTATAATAATCTTTTTTTTCTCGATCCCTGATAATTATCATGGGGAAACCAAGGCATTGAAGCTGAAAACAAATAAGGACTCGGCCAATTCGGCCATTACCGTCATTAAAAGGATGAATAGTTTCAAAATCCAAATGAAATTTGGCTATTTTATCCAAAAAATAAGTGTCCAAATCGCTGGCGTAGTCCAAAATTATTGATTCAATCATTCGTTGTACATGTTCCGGAGCCGGTGCTATATGAGTTCCCACTCGTACATATTCACCCTTTTGCCTAAAACGTCCGGCAATATTATCATCGATCCCGCCTATCAACATTTTATGAAATAATAAAATTAATTCTTGATTTAATTCTTTTTCTTTTGATTTACGGATATAATTAATAACCCTGGCTAAATTTTTAGCTTCAAAAATTTCTCTGACGGAAACATTTCTGGAAACTTCCAAATCTAAAAGAATTTTCTCGGTTTCTTTCAGTGTCAAGGTGGAATTTTCAATGGCATTGGAATTATAAACACTTTCAGGTATTTCAGCTTCATTAATTATGGCTAAAAGGGATTCCTTACCTTTAAGTAAAATATCATATTCGGCTTTAAGAGTTTTTATTCTTTTTTTAATAGGGTTAGTTATTGGCATATTATTACTTTATATAAATATTATATACTATTCACTATTTTTTGTCAATATTTAGTGAATTTAAACAAAAAACCGAACTAATTCACGCTTTTTATCAAGATTTAACTGAAAAACATCCGCTAAATAATGAAGTATGGTTTTTTATTTTATCTCGCCTAAAGAGGCGGATCATCTCGCCTAAAGAGGCGGAATTAAATAAATCATTCTTTTTCGGGCCCCTGTCCCGAACGTAGGGACGGTTTTGGCAAAAGAATGATTTTTGTGGTCAAGTTTAGCTCGATGGGGTCGCTTCCGCCAAGCAAATATAATCAATATCTTTAAAAATCAAGAGTATATACAGGGGCTAAAGGCGATGTTTGCGGAATTGGCTGACTTGGCTTGACAAAACATATAAAAGTGCTATCGTTAAATTATTCCCTTCGGGGTGTTAAAAATTAACTTTCAATCATATGAAAGCAATTTTGAACCACCCCGGCGTTCAGAATTAGTAGAAAGTTATCGCTCCTGGCGTAGCTCATTGTCTACTGTAAAAAAACGATGTAAAACCCAAAGTGGTAGCTCCTCTACTTATTACCATTAGCAACGGGGTATAATTTTCCTATTAGTCGAGGAAAGTAGTGGTCAATGCGAAAAACTCTTGATATACCAAGTAGCTGGCGCCCCCTCTCATCAGAGAAGATGTAAAACTCAGGAAAGCCTGTAGTATTGCTGAATAAACGATTAGACAAAACAGTGAGAAGTATATATCTCACTGTTTTTGTTTAATATTTCAATCTTTTACCTAATTTTAGCTATTTTTTTATATGTGCATAACATTAAGAGAAAATATTAAGATTTTTTGTTATAATGATTGTAGTACACTTGCAAAGAAAAATATTTTGTGGTATAAATAACACTCTATATGCAATACAATTTCAATAAATTCATAAATGCCACTATCTTTTTTGCACAAAATGTCAAACATTTAGGTATTACTAAACTTAATAAATTATTATATTTTAGTGATTTTGAACATTACAGATTATATGGACGCCCTATTTTAGGCGATTATTACACAAGAATGAAAAGGGGGCCAGTGCCCAGTAAATCATATTCTATATTTAACGCTAATTTTAGAGATAAAACAGATGACTCATTAAAAGAATCAATTGATGTTAGGATTGAAATATCTCTCTTTAATATTCTTTTTAAGAAAATAATAGCAAAAAAAGAATTAGATAAATCAGTTTTTAGTAAATCTGAAATTGAAGTAATGGAAAAAGTGGCCAAAGAATATCCTAACTCAAGTGCGAATGAATTAAGTTATAAATCTCATAAAGAAAAGCCTTGGCTAGAAACTCCGTCTTTAGGAATAATAGATTATAAGTTAGCTCTTGAACAATCTGAATCTATTCCACAAGAGTATGCTATATACAGGGAAACGGAAGACAGATTACTTGAAGATGCTCTGAGGAGTTAAATAATGATTCAAATACCTGAAGAATTAGGGATTGAACATCTCCGTAAAAACTTTAAAAAAGGAGATGTTTTATTTTATAAAAATTTTGAAGGAAAAGAAAAATATAGAGATTCCTATTTCGTTTTATTAACCAATTGTATAAATGATGAATTTTTAGTAGTTAGAGCTACTAAAAATATCCATTATTATAATAACCCTACTAATAGATTAAAACACGATATTGTTTTGATTAAAAAAGGCGAAACGACTATATTCACATTAGATACAATAATTGATTTAACCTGGACAAGAGTTTTTACTATTAACGAAATGAAAAAATTATTAGGGACGCTAATAGTAAAAAAGGGTTGTCTACCAATGCAAATAATAAAAAGAATAAATGAAAGTGTCTTAATGGCAGTAACGATTGAAGAAGGGTGGCAGAAAATTATATTAGAATGTAAATAAACGAACATCTAATCATTATTTCCTCTTAGCTAACCAATATCCAAAAGCTCCTGCCCCTCCCCCAACTAATAACCAAGTTAAAACATTAGATTCTTCCTCGGAAGAATTTTTATTATCTTCATTAGAGCGTGAATTTATCGTTTGAGCAGACACAGAATTATTATTTATCGGAATGGTATTATTCGTATCTGCTTGAACTTTGGGTGCTTCGTATTCAGGCGCAGGTCTTGTTGTACCAGTGCCACCCTCCCCGTAAGTGCTCTTAATTGGCTCTTCTGGCTGTGGTAACGCTTTGGCTTGATGACAATGGTATTCGCCATAATCTAAACCCCATGATGGACAATTGGTTCTACAAGTATGGCAACCAGACGCATCAGTATTCCCCGGATGAGCCAATACATTTTTAACTAATAAAAAACTGCCTAAAAAGGCAATGACAATTAAAATAATCCCTAATTCTTGACCCTGTTTCATGGATTTAATATACAACTTAATAAAAATATGTCAAAAAAACTGACAGCTTGGATAAAGGCAAACTTGTCAGCTCTATGATGCGGGATATTAAAATTATCAGGGATAGGATTGAATTTAAGTGGCGGGAAGGGTTTAATAAATTTATTTAATCTTTTGAGAGCTTAAGATTTCCTCCCCAACTCTCTTGTTTAATTGTATTAACCATAAAGCATATTCATAAGTTAACTCAATCTGGTTATGTTGTTCATGTATTTTAACGGCCAATCCTTGTTGGATTAATTTATTGAACTCTTTTTTAATCTCCTTATTTACAGACCCATCATTATGAACTATTATATTTCTAATTTTTTGAGATGTATTTAAATCGGTTTTTAATTGTTTATCTTTAGGAAATTGATCGTCCAGCTTTTTACTTAAATAAAATAAGGCCCTTGAAATACCATGACCCTTTAAATCTCTGTAACCGAAATCCTCCTCTTCTGCTCTAAAAATAAAGTCACAAAAATCATTTAAGCTTTTCTCTATAAAAATGAATACGGAGACTACAAATGATCTATATAATAACTCCTCTAATTTATCTATTTCATATACTTCATCTGCTCCCCAATCTCCATGTCTATCTAAGGTCTCCTGATCGATTTCTCCTTTTTTTACAGATTCCTCAAAAGCCTTATACTCTTTATTTAGTTTAGTAATCTTTAAATCAATTGTGGATTTAATCAGCTCTAAATAACTATCAAAATAGTCACTTTCCATATCAAAAATAGAGTACCAAAGGTCAACTGTATTAAAAATATTTAAATTATTAGTGATAACCATATTTTTATTCTTCCCTAATCTTACACAAAAAGTAAAAAGTTTACCAACTATACCTACTTGGGATAGGGTCTAAAACCAAAAAACAAGGCCATTAAAACCCTGTTTTTAAATATATTAAATTTAACTTACTTTAAAATAAAATAATCAATCTTCTTTTTATACAAATCGGCAAATGACTTTAACTCAATAACGTCAATTCTTTGCTGGCCGTGTTCTATTTTGGAAATATAAGACTGCGTCTTTTTTAATTTGGCCGCTACCTGCTTCTGCGTTAAACCGGCTTCTCGGCGGGCCTTTTTAAGTTTCCCGAGAAGGGAGCGATATTCCGGAAGATATATTGTTTTACCCATGCTTATATGCTATATTCCATATTGGAATATTCAAACTTAGAATTTTTACACTTACCAGAAATAAAGTCAAACGATATGCCCCCGGCTAAAGAAACTATTCAACAAATCTTAAACCTCATAAAAAACGTCAAAAGACAGCAACCGGCCTATAATGTGGCGGATTGCCAGAGTCCCCTGTGTTTTGACCTTGATTTTGACGATATTACCGATGAGGAAAAGAAAAAGATCGCCGGGATCGCTCTGCACGTTTTTGACGATTTTGTAACCAAAAAACTGCTACCGGCCGAAAAAGAAGTTATGCTCCGGCTGGGGGAAAACGTGATGTTGGGGTCTTTTTTGGCTGTCAGATTGGGCCAGCCGGAATCGTCCGCGGAAATCATGCGGCAGCTGATAGAAGCCCGGCTGGGTTTGCTTAAAGAAAACGTTGATTTTGACCCCAAGGAGTTCTTGCACGGCCAGTTTATTGATTATCTGGAATTCTGTGAACAGCACGGCCAGGAAATCGCCTTAAAAAGGGAGGTGGTTTAGGAAATAAAAAAACCCCATCATTTGACAGGGTCTTTAATATCTGAAATTAAACAAATTTAAGACTGCCTAAAATTAAATTCAATACCGTTAATATCACCCAATAAATCCAGAGTGGCAATTACTGATTTGTTTTGAGTATTAAGCAAGATCACTTTATTTTTATAATTCTTAATAATATTTACCACAAACTCATCCCCCCAGCCAGGGGAAAAAGTATTCACCCCAGTAAAATTAATCTCAATCTCCTCATTATTATATATCCCATTTAACGATGGCTTAAAAGCAATAAAAGCTCCTCTGCCGTCATCGCGAGAAGTAAGTGTTGAGCCAAATTTTTTTAATTCAATAATCATAATAATATAATTATAAATTTTTATTTCAATAAATCGTCCAATTCACAAGAAATAAGAGCTGATTTATTAAGCAAAATCTGTTCTTTTGTATTTAAATTATCGGCAGTCATCCTGATAATTTTAGTGATAATATTATCTCCAAACATTATCCAATTAGTTTTTTTGAAATAACTTTCAGTCTTCTGATAAAAGAGTGTGGCATACTGTTTCAGCTTGTCATGCGGTGCCGGTCTTGAACTCCCACTATTACTGGAAAAATTAATTTTCCCTTCTATTTTTTTATCTACCTCAATCAACAGGTCGCCCTCCCGGAACTCAATCCAGTAATCGCTGATGGCGTAAACAACCCTGACTAATCCGCCATCCTCCGTATTATACCAATAAATAAATGAGAAATTATCCGAGTGAAAATCCTGATGAATGGCAATACGTTCAAGTCCCTTAATGGTGCGGATTTTATATTCATCCAAAAGTCTTAAATAACTCTCGCGCCAATTTCTAAGCCAGTTTGCGATAAATGTCGGGTCTATGAATAAGGGCGATAAATCATTTTTAAGATTTTCATCACTTACTTTGTTCATCTGTAACGTAAGCTTATTAAAAAGAGCGCGGGGATCTTTCACGTCAATACCTTTGGCTATTAAATAATCAAAATCTGGTACGACTTTTTTGCCCATATACCAAAGTAAATCATAAATGTCGCGCCCTTTTTCCTCATAAACGGCGTCTCCCGCTCCACGAGTACCCCGCAGAAAAATAGCGGCGAGTTTGCTGGCCATAAGCGCAGACATATTATAGGTCAAAATAATAAATGAGAGCTGATCGCGATTTATTGGCCTGCGTTCGGTTACGGTTTTCGGGGCGACAAAATGATTAAGATCAATTTTTACATGCACCTGATTTGACGAATGACCAAGACTTAATTCTTCACCAACGTGAAATTTTAAAAGTAACCCTCTGTTAGTCATTATTTTTATTGTGAAAAAATCTATACTGGCACCATAAGTATTGACAAAATAATCTTCAACTTCTTTTTTTAATTCTTCCAAAAAATTATTTGTTACTGAATGAGAAACTTCAAAATCCAAATCCACAGACATGCGATCAAGACCGTGAATTATGCGAAGTGCTGAACCGCCATACATAATCCATTTATTATACTCTGGATGATGATAAACAAAATTAAGTACATAATACTGTAATATTTCTTTTACTTTATTCTGTTTTACATTAGGATCAATGGCCGCGTAACCGGCTAGTTCATCATTGAGGCTTTCTTTTAAAATTTTTAATATCTGTTCACTCATATGAATTTCTTAATCATTGAATAAAATTTTTCCTGTTCCGCTTTATCCATTTCATCAAAATCAATCCGTAATTCTTCTATTAATTTTTTGACCTTTTCTATCTTAAGACCACGAAACTGATGAGTTCTGAAATATATTAAATCAAATAACGCTTTTGAAGGCAAAGCTATAAAAAAATCAAATTTTCCCTTGACTAAAAGAAAGTCTGAAAAAAGATCTTTTTTAATTGACTGATATGTAAAATTTCCAGCTTTGGTCTGATAATTCCTGGTAACCTTAGTGGTAATTGAAGTTATAGAGTAAATCGCTTCGGTGACGAGATTATAATACTGCAAAGCGACCCACGAACTCACATAAGACGGGGTGCGAATAATATTGGCAAGATAAAAGGAGTAAGAGACGTCCATCCTGTTTTTTTCAAAAAAATCAGTAGATACATATAACCCCTTCTTGAGCTGTAAAATTTCTTTGTATTTCAAAAAGCGACTGATATAGGTGTTTATCGTCGTATTCTTAAGCCCAAACTGCTCACCAAGCTGAAATACTGTGTTTTTATTAAAGTAGGGCAATGATTTTAGCTGTTCTAAAAGGTTTTTTTTACTTTTCATAACTATGACATAAGTGTATCATATATGAAATACGATGTCAAACACATCTATTTCCAAGAGGAAACTAACAAAATTAAGTAAAATATAGGCAATCCTGCCTATTTGGTTCAAAAGCAGGCGGAGCCCTTTAACATGGCAAGCCTGAACCTGATTGATCAACAAACCGCCCTTACACTTGGGACGGTTTTTTATTTTCAAAACAAAAACAGAGCGGTAAAACTCTGTTTTTAGATGGCCCGATTAGACTCGAGGCTGGGATTGAGCTAAATTGCACTCAGCGCAATAAGATGGACGGGGACAAAAATTATTTTAAAAGTTTCAATAATTTCTTTCTTTCAAAATCCTTATCTAATAGAAAATTGGCTATGCTATCTACAATTTCACTCTTAATGTAAACGTGTCTTGGAATAGTAGTCTTTTTGCCATTATGAACGCAATTTGCCAAATCATACTTAGTGCCGCGCTCAAGCGCCAATCCTAATTTTCTTAAAGCCTTAAGAATTTTCTTTCTTTTGGCGGGGAAATAAAAATCGCCCATCTAATTTTTTTATCAAGTTCTTTTAAGTATTAAAGTTCCTTGAAGATACTGGCTGGGGATTTTAATTCCTAACTGCTGCCGTAATTGCTCGGGAGGAAAAAATGTTGGCATATACGACTGATAACTTCTGGGAATCTGGAGGTAAGTAAAAACAGCGTCATGAACCATTTCAAAAAGTTCCTGGCCAGTTTCGGCCTGTGTTACACAACCGGGAAAATTTTCTACCTTAGCAATATAACCGCCATCTTGAGAAGCCTTTAGAGAAATTTGCAATTCTTCAGGAAAACGCCATTTATAAGCCAATAAAACTTGGGGTGTAATTTCTTCCTTTTTAAATAGATTTAACATATATTTTTATCTTACTAGTATTTGATTTACTTGTAAAATTGTATTTACCGGCCTCCACTGCATAATCTGCGGACAGAGCTTGGAAATTCCCCCGAAGGGGGTCTGGGGTAGCTACTGGGAATCGAACCCAGATCATCGGGACCACAACCCGATGCACTAACCGTTGTGCTATAGCTACCACGTCTTATTTTTGTAACTATCCATTCCATTTGGCAATCGAGCCAAGCTCGCTGGTGCCCTGGCAAGGAATCGAACCTTGATCCGCGGCTTAGAAGGCCGCTGTTCTATCCGTTGAACTACCAGGGCAAATTACGATTGTTCTAAAATAACCCGAATTAAAATAACATTTTTAAAGTTAAAAGTCAAGGCGCGAAAAAAAACTTTCCGCCCTGTTTTATGGTTAAAACGTAAAAAATTGATAAATTCCTCAAATTTAGTTATAATTATTTTATACTAAGCTGAAAAATAAATTTTCCAAAGGCATGAGACAAGACAAAAATCATAAGGGTTTCACTCTGCTAGAACTGGTGGTGGTGGTCGGCATTATCGGCCTCTTAACCACTCTGGCTTTCGTCAGCTTAAACGGTTCCGGCGCCAAAGGCCGCGACGCCAAGCGCAAGTCGGACATTAAAAACATC
>Ga0208373_1003853_pt1 | contig 14221 bp, 16 predicted proteins | sample RifOxyC2_FD_184036 | JGI IMG/M metagenome (GOLD analysis project Ga0208373, IMG submission 184036) | Soil microbial communities from Rifle, Colorado - Rifle Oxygen_injection C2 (SPAdes) | ecosystem: Environmental > Terrestrial > Deep subsurface > Rock core/Sediment | place: Rifle, Colorado...
ATGCTAAACAATTCCGCCACGCTCCGACCAAAGTCAGAGCGTCTGCCCTCACCCCATCGCAATTCCATTCTATTTTTGTTTGGCGGGGGGAATTCTTTTTTTTGGTATGGGCGATGGGGTGAGGGATGTATGCATTATACTGCACTCTTGCAAAAGAATGCAAGTTTTGCTATTATATATCTATGTCATCAGGTAAAAAGCTTGGGGAAAACTTAAGAAGACTACGCTTAAAAAAGAACATGTCGCAAGGAGACCTTGCGATCGCTTTGAGCGTAGATAGAGCGTATATAAGCAATATTGAAAATGGTCGTATGAACCCCACTCTTTCGACTTTAGAAAAAATCTCCAAAGCACTGGGAATTTCTAGTAGTGAGCTTTTGAAATAATTTTATGAAAAAGACATCTTCAAATAAAAACTTAAAGAAAGCAAACACTGCGAAAAGTGATGAGTTTTATACACAAATATCTGATATTGAAAAAGAGTTAGGAAATTATAAAAAGCACTTAAAAAATAAAGTTATATTTTGTAATTGTGATGATCCAGAGGAAAGTCATTTTTGGAAATATTTTGCTGAAAATTTTGAACATCTTGGATTAAAGAAGCTAGTTTCCACTCATTACAAAGATGCAAATTTATTTACGAAAGAATCACCTTATAAATTGGAAATTGTAAAAGATGCAAATAAAGATGGGAAAATAAATAAACTAGATACTATCAAAACCCCACTAAAACAAAATGGTGATTTTAGAAGTTCTGAGTGTATTGAAATTCTAAAAGAAGCAGACATTGTTGTTACGAATCCGCCTTTTTCTTTGTTTAGAGAATATCTAGCTCAATTATTTGAATATAAAAAGAAATTCATTATTATCGGCAACTTAAACGCCATAACTTATAAAGAAACTTTTAAATTGATCAAGGAGAACAAAATTTGGCTTGGTCAAAGTATACACAGCGGAGATAGAGAGTTTAGAGTGCCAGAATATTATCCTTTAAATTCTGCTAGCAATAGAATTGATGAAAATGGAAATAAATATATTAGAGTTAAAGGTGTTCGCTGGTTTACCAATTTGGACTATAAAGAACGCCATGAAGACTTAATACTTTATAAAACATATCGTGGGCATGAAAGTGAATATCCTAAATATGATAACTATAATGCTATCAATGTTGATATAACGAAAGATATTCCTGTGGACTATAAGGGTGCTATTGGTGTTCCTATTACTTTTTTGGATAAATATAATCCTGACCAGTTTGAAATAGTAGGACTTGGTAATAGTCGTGATAACTTTACACCAAATAAAAACTACTTTAATCCTTATAAAGTCATGAGAGATGGCGAAAAAAAGAATGGTAATGCTATAAATTGTGTATTGGCTATTGAATCACAGACAAAACCAGATGACATTTATTATATAAGTAAAAATAGTAAATATCTCATAGCACCATATGCGAGAATTTTAATAAAAAATAAGAAAATATAAAATTATGAAAATACAACTTAAAGAAATCACAATTAAAGAAGTCTCAAATAAATACCTAAATGACAACGAGGAAGGCGTTGTTGGATATGGTGGAAAGTTAAATATTCGTCCAAAATATCAACGAGAATTCGTATATAAGGATAAACAAAGAGATGCGGTGATTGAAACTGTTAGAAAGAATTTTCCGCTTAATGTAATGTATTGGGTTAAAAATGAAGATGGTACTTTTGAAGTATTAGACGGACAACAAAGAACTATAAGTGTTTGTGAATATATAGCGGGTAAATTCTCATTAAATTTTCAATATTTTCACACTCTTACAGATGTTGAAAAAGAGCAAATTCTTGATTATAAATTGATGGTTTATTTCTGCGAGGGAAACGATAAAGAAAAATTAGATTGGTTTAAAACTATAAACATAGCGGGAGAAAAACTATACGACCAAGAATTAAGAAATGCTATTTATACTGGTACTTGGCTGACTGATGCAAAAAGATATTTTAGTAAATCAGGTTCTCCTGCTTATGGTATGGGAAGTGATTATTTGAGTGGTTCACCAATTCGTCAAGATTATTTAGAAACCACAATTAGCTGGATTAGTGACGAAAAAATTGAACAATATATGGCAGATCATCAGCATAAACCTAATGCAAATGAATTATGGCTATATTTTCAAAATGTTATAAGTTGGATAAAAGTAGTTTTTCCTAATTATCGTAAAGAAATGAAAGGTGTTTCTTTTGGAACTCTATATAACGAATTCAAAGATAAAGAATTTGATTCTAAAAAACTGGAAAAAGAAATAACAAAGTTGATGCAGGATGAAGATGTGACTAAAAAGTCTGGTATTTACGAGTATGTTTTAACTAGAAATGAAAAATACTTAAGTATTCGTGCTTTTACAGATAAACAAAAGAGAGAGGCATACGAAAAACAAAAAGGCATTTGCGTAAAATGCAAAAAACATTTTGAAATAGAAGAAATGGAAGCAGACCATGCAACACCTTGGCACGAGGGCGGAAAAACAATTTCAAAAAATTGTCAGATGTTATGTAAAGATGACAACCGAAGAAAATCTGGGAAATAAAAAATTATGGAAGACAATGAGGAAAAATATATAGAACACAAAGATCCAAATAAGATTTATATTAGCAAGAGAATAGATCATACTACAACGCACCCAGAAACTGGCGAAGAAATTAATATTCCACTTAGATATGTTAGTAAGGTTATAAATTCGGAGAAGATTTTAGGTGAAGTGAAAGAAAGAGGTATTTTACAATTAAGAATAACGGATTCTGGTAAACAAGAAATCCTTGCAAAAGTTTTAGAAATTAACAATAAAATTTATGTTTTAACACTCCAAAGATATACGACAAAATCTAGTTCTCCCCATAAAGTGCATTTTTCTTTTATTGGCAACGAGATTTTAGAGTTAAAAAATTTTATTGACTCAATTATCCTATTAAATTTTCCAGATGAACATAAAACCAAAGTTGAAAGTGCTGATTTATTAAAAATTAAAAAGATATTTTATGAAAATCCCGATGTTGACTTAATTGAACAAATTTTAAAAAATAATGTTACTAATAAAGATATCGTCGCTTTGGGATATAGAAAAAATCAATTAGAGATTTTTAGAAAGTTACTTGAAGAAGAAAATTATTTAGCTGAATACAAAGAAAAAATAATCAAAAATACACAATTAAAAGACGAGTTAGTGTGGCAATATTTTTTTAATAAAAACCCTTGGATTTTTGGCTACGGTCTAGATTATAGATTTATGGGTATATTACAGAAAGAATTTTCTGCCTCTGGCACAGAGGCTGATGGTAGTGGGCAAATCAATGGGGATTTTTTGATTGGGGATAAAAAATTTACAATCTTCATAGAATTAAAAAAGCCAAATACTTACTTATTTAAAAATAGTAGTTTGCGCTCAGGTGTATGGAAACTTTCAACCAATTTAATGGAAGCAAAATCACAAATATTAGAACAAAAAGCGAGCGGACAAATAAAAATAGAAAGTGAAACTATCCATAATAGTGATGGAAAAGAAATCAAGCAAAAATCTTATGATTCAAAAGTAGTTTTAATAATAGGTCATTGGGATCAAATAAAAGATGATACTGACCTAATAAGGAAAACAAAAATTAAAACTTTTGAGTTATTTAGACGAGATTCAAGAAATATTGAAATCATTACATATGATGAGCTTTATGAACGAGCGAAGTATATTGTTAACTCAAGTGACAATTAAAAGGGTCATTGTAACTGGCGTGCATATTATAATTTTAGAAAGGAATTTGAAAAATAATATATGAAAAAAGAAAGAGAAATAATAACTGAAGATTTTGTTCAAAGTAGTTTAATAAAATATCTTAAACTAAATGGTTGGAGTAAATCTTTACAAAGTGCTGAATTATGGGAACAAGGAGTTGATATAAAAGTTCGCAATGATAAGTTTTCAAGATATTGGCTTATTGAAGCAAAAGGAGATCCTTCTATAAAAGTAAAAAGTCCCTCAGGGAGTCAAAGTAGTAGTTTTAACTCCGCACTTGGACAAATAATAACTAGGATGCATCGAAACGGTGTGAGGGGTTATAAGTATGGATATAAATATGGAATTGCTTTTCCGATTTCTTTTCGAACAATGGTTATAAGAAAAATACCGTTTGATGTAATGGATAAATTAAACTTATACTTATTCTTCGTTAATAATGTAGGTAATGTTGAAGAAATAGATTGGAAAAAATTTAAAAAAATAATTAAATCAAAAAAAATTATATAATAATATGGATGACGAAGTATTTGAAAAAGCAAAAGAAGAGGATATGAGCAAAGATGAAGCGGAGGAGCTTCAAGAACTTATGGACGAAACTGGGTTAGATATTGACGAAGCTCATGAACTTTGGCAAGAGTTATAAGTATAAACAAGTTTAATTTGTTTCTGCTATAATTAACCTCATGAATCAATTTAATCGACCGCCACAATCACAGCAAGAAATAAAAGAACAAAAAAAACAAGAATATATTGCTTTAGCTCGAGAATTAAGTGAAGCTCGTGAAAGATTTTCTTTTTCTGGTGTTAATCCAGAATCTTATTCGGAGCTAAAAGCTGTCACGGAAGAATTTCCTGAATATAGTGCTCCCATAGATGAGCTTGTTGAGAGATTAAAGGTACAAGGAATGAAAGTAGTTCTCAGAAAAGATCCAAAAAGTGGAAATGTTTTTGTCTTGCCTTTAAATAGCGAGGATGTAGAAATGGATAATTTGTTTCCACGGCATTTAATGATGGCAGAAGGTATGGATGAAAGATTAAAAAGATTAATATTATTAAATAAAGAACTTAAGGATAAATAATATGCCCGACGACGAAAAACCATCAGAAAACCCAACTCCAGAACAAAACTCTATTCCACCGAGCCCCCAAGAGCCCACGGCTGATGCACCTATTCTACCTGTAGATTCCGAGCCTACCGAAGTGCCTTCTGAAGCCCCGGAAGCTTCTAGGGAGGGTTTTAGTGATGAAAGTAATAATATAACACTTCCAAATTCTACCTCTACGGAAAGCTCAAATGAGGGAAAAACCGAGGAAAAACCAGCCGAAAATGAACCTAGTCCAGAGCCAGTTTCTGAACCAATAGAAACTCCCGAATCCGGAACGGCTCAAATCTCCACAAATGAGCCGTTAAAATCGAAGCCCGAGGAATTACCTCCGTCCGCTTCGCTACCCGAGGAAAAACCTCCGGCTTCACCCGAACTTAAATCTCAAACTTTAACATCAACGGAGGCAATGCCTCCAGTTGTATCTTCTTTTAATCATATGCGCAAACTTCAGGTTAAAGAGCAATTGGCAATTAAAAATAAAAAGCGGAAGAAATTAGATCTCGTTATGACTTTGTTTCTTAAAAAATCTAAAATTACCAACGACGAAGTCGAGAAATTTCTTCACGTGTCTGATGCAACTGCAACTCGGTATTTATCTATTCTCGAGAAAGAGGGAAAAATAAAACAGAATGGAAAAACTGGACACATGGTTTCGTATTCTAGAATTTAGTTTTTAACTTTTTAACTCAGGGAGTCCTCGCCGTTTCTTTTTTATCCACGGCGAGGATTTTTGCGCGCGAATGGGAGGGTGGGTCAAGCGCATTTGCATTTTGCGCCTCGGGCATTTCCGCTAGGGTGGCCATGACTAAAGGACGAGTGCCTCAGTGCTGTTGCAATACAGAAATCTAAAAGCGAAAGCGACACCACAAACGTAGATATGAAAACAGGAGAGGGGTTAAGCGTAACCGCTGGGGAGAGGAGCATCCTCTCCCCAACAAGAGGCGAGCATTTTAATTTATGAACGGCTCATCTCTCCAGATTTGAGCCGTTCCTTGTAAAATGCCGCCACCTACAATAGGCACTCGTAGCCCTAGCGGAATTGCCCGAGGCGAATGCCGAGGGTGCATTTTCCTTTAGACTGGACATAACACAATATGATATTATGAACGAAGGCACGATATTGAAATTTAGTTTTGCATTTGATTCCGCCGCTTCTTCTTTGAAGAAGCCTGACCTCACCCCATCGCCCATACCAAAAAAAAGAATTCCCCCCGCCAAACAAAAATAGAATGGAATTGCGATGGGGTGAGGGCAGACGCTCTGACTTTGGTCGGAGCGTGGCGGAATTGTTTAGCATTACCACATTATCGGAGCGTAGTAATTAATTTCGAAAAAGGAGGCACGCGGAGCGTGCGCATTAGGAATTTTTACTAAAATAGGTTCTAGCTGATTTTAATAAGGACTCAAAGCTATGGAAAAAGATACAAATGATATTCAAAAAGAAATAGAGAAATTAGAAACAGAGATGCAGAATCCGGATTTTTGGAATGATAAAAATAAAGCACAATTTGTGTTGCGAGAACTTGCAGAACTTAAAAACAAAAAAGAAGGCTTAGGGAAATATGATAAAGGTAATGCAATAGTAACGATAATTTCTGGAGCAGGGGGAGATGATGCTGAAGATTTTTCCAGTATGCTTTTATCTATGTATATGAAGTATGTAAATAAAAAGGGTTGGGATATTTCTTTTATTCATGAACACAAGAATGATCACGGTGGATATAGAAATGTTTCTTTTGAAATAAAGGGAAAAAATGCTTATGGGACTTTGAAGAATGAGGGAGGGGTGCATCGGCTCGTTCGCATTTCTCCTTTTAATGCGAAAAAATTAAGGCATACTTCCTTTTCTTTGGTTGAAGTTTTGCCAAAATTTTCCAAACTTGAGGAAAAGGATATTTTAATACCAGAAGCTGATTTAAAAATAGAATTTGCTCGTTCAAGTGGGCCGGGAGGGCAAAATGTGAATAAAAGGGAAACAGCTGTTCGGATAGTTCATATGCCGACGGGCATCGCTGTGCATGCTTCAGGTGAACGTTCGCAAGAACAAAATAGGGAACAGGCCTTAAGCATTCTTCGAGCAAAAATTTTCAAAAAAGCGCAAGAAGAGAAACACAGCGTAGAAGAGAGTATGAAAATAAATAAAGGTATGGAAATAGAATGGGGGAATCAAATTCGTTCTTATGTGCTTCATCCGTATAAAATGGCCAAAGACCATAGGACTGATGCTGAAACTTCAAATGTGGATGCAGTTTTGGATGGCGACCTTGATATTTTCATCGAGGCAGAGAAAAGTTTGTAAAATGTGGTATAATTTCTTTAGGGAAATTTATGATTTATTTCAACAATGTCTCGAAGGTTTATAAGGATGCGGTGGCGTTAAATGACGTTACTCTTACTATTTCTGCAGGGGAATTTGTTTCTATCGTTGGAGCTTCAGGTGCAGGCAAAACGACCTTGACCAAAATGATTTTGGCGGATGATTTTCCTACTGAGGGGACAGTTTTTTTTGAATCTATAAATGTTCACAAATTAAAAAATAAAGATTTGACTAAGCTTCGTCGTCGTATGGGTGTGGTGTTTCAGGATTTTAAACTTTTATCAAATAAAACTGCTTATGAAAATATCGCTTTTGCCATGGAAGCAGTCGGTAAGACTGATGAAGAGATAGCTTCTGACGTTCCGCACGTTTTGGAGCTGGTGGATTTGAGCCATCGGTTATTTCATTTTCCGGATCAGATGTCTGGCGGGGAGAAACAAAGGCTCGCTATCGCTCGCGCTATTATCAATCAACCAGAGCTTATTATTGCCGACGAGCCGACAGGGAATTTGGATCCTATAAATACTCATGAAATAGTTCAGATTTTAAAAAAGATAAATGACCTCGGCACGACTGTTATCTTAGCCACTCATAATCGTGGGATAATAGATTCAGTCGGGAAAAGAGTTATTACTATGGAAAATGGTAAAGTTATTCGAGATACAAAAAGTAGTAAATAGTGATACAATTAAATTTTATGACAGAACTAAAAAGAATAATAAAATCAGGGTTTATAAATTTTCAAAGAGGCGGGTCTGTTTCTTTTGCTTCTGTTTTAGTGGTTACGATTACTCTTTCTGTTATTGCCACTATTCTTTTTTTTCAAGCAGTTCTTTATTTTTCTCTTGATTTAATAAAGAATAAAGTAGACGTTACGATTTATTTTAATGTAGGCGCTCCCGAAAACAAGATTATGTCTTTAAAAGAATCTCTTTTAAAGTTGGCTGAAGTAAAAGATGTTTCTTTTAGTTCAGCGGAAGATAATGTAAAGAAATTTCGCGAACTTCATGCGAATGATTATTCCACAATTGCAGCGTTGGATGAAATAGGGAGCAATCCACTAGGCGCTACTTTAAATATTCGAACAAAAGAAATTTCTCAATATGAAGACATTGCAAATTTCTTAAAGTCCGACAATGCTCTCGCTTCTAATTCGTCTGATATTATAAATCATTCAAATTATCACAATAATAAATTAGTGATAGATAGGTTGCACACGATGATTTCCGGTGCACAGAAACTTGGCTTCTTGCTTACTCTATTTTTGATAATTTCTTCTATTATTATTACCTTCAATACCATCCGCCTCACTATCTTTATATCCAAAGAAGAGATAGGTGTAATGCGCCTTGTTGGAGCTTCTAAAATGCGTGTCCGAGGGCCTTTTATGATAGAAGGGGTGATTTATGGCATTATCGCTACTATCGTAACCTTAATCATTTTTTGGCCCATTACAGCCTGGTTTGGGTACAATATGACTGAGTTTTTAGGTCTAAATCTGTATAGTTATTATTTTTCAAATTTCTTCCAAATTTTTGCAATTATTTTATTTTCAGGTATACTCTTGGGAGTAATTTCCAGCGCTTTAGCAGTTAGAAAATACCTTAATAAGTAGTAAAGTAGAAAGTTTTTAAAGTTATAAATATGCAAAAGAAATCAATAAAATATATTTTTGTCGTTGGTGGAGTGATGTCCGGAGTCGGAAAGGGTATTGCTTCCTCTTCCATCGGCAAAATACTTCAGGCTCGTGGCTTCGAAGTCACAGCTCTTAAGATAGACCCTTATGTGAATGTTGACGCAGGCACTATGAACCCCACCGAACACGGTGAGGTTTTCGTTTTGGATGACGGCACGGAGTGCGATCAGGATATGGGCAATTATGAGCGTTTCTTAAATCGTGACCTTACAGGAAAAAATTACATGACAACAGGTAGCGTTTATCTTTCGGTTATTCAAAAAGAACGCAATTTGGAGTTTGGGGGTAAATGTGTGTCTGTAGTCCCTAATATTCCACTTGAAATTATCAGTCGATTAAAATGTGCAGCTGAGGTTGCAAAGGCAGACATTGTTATTACCGAAGTAGGGGGCACTGTCGGAGAATATCAAAATATTTTGTTTCTTGAGGCGATTAGAATGCTGAAAGTGCATAATCCCGGCGATGTTTTGGTTGTACTTGTAAGCTTTGTTCCAGCATTAGGAGCCGGAGGAAATGAATTAAAAACCAAGCCCACCCAGTATGCGGCACGATCGCTCAATTCCGCAGGTCTTCAAGCGGATATTATTATTGCGAGAGCAAAGATGGCGCTGGATGCAAAACGTAAAGAGAAAATTGCTGAAAATTGCAATATCAGCGAAAAAGATGTTATTTCTGCTCCAGATGAGAAAAATATATATGAAATTCCGCTTAATTTTGAGAAAGATAATTTGAGCACTGTTATTCTAAAAAAACTAAATATCAAACCACGTGCAACAGATTTAAAAGAATGGCGGAAGTTAATAGAAAAAATGGAAAATGCAAAATATACTTCGCAAATTGCAATTGTAGGAAAGTATTTCGGCAGCGGAGATTTCTTTCTTACTGATTCTTATATCTCAGTCCTTGAGGCTATTAAACATGCCGGAGCGGTTGTTGGGGTAAATCCTTCCGTTAAATGGATAGATTCTGAAGAATTCGAGAAACAGCCACAAAAATTAAAAGAGCTTTCCGTTTATGACGGTATTATAATTCCCGGCGGTTTCGGTAGTCGGGGAATAGAAGGAAAAATTTCAGTTATAAAATATTGTCGAGAAAATAAAATTCCATATTTTGGTTTGTGTTATGGTATGCAACTCGCAGTCACCGAATACGCGCGTCATATGGCTGGTATGAAAGTAGCAAATACGACTGAAATTAATTCAAAAACTCCTTTCCCAGTCGTTGACATTATGCCGGAACAAAAAAAGAATTTGAAAGATAAAAACTTTGGCGCCACTATGCGTTTGGGAGCTTATCCTGCTGTTTTGAAAAAGGGAAGTGTCGCTTTTAGTGCTTATGGTGTATCTGAAATTTCTGAACGTCACCGACATCGTTATGAAGTCAATCCTGAATTTATAGGAAAATTAGAAGAAGCTGGTTTGGTATTTTCTGGAACTTCACCAGATGGCAGACTGATGGAAATTGCTGAGCTTCCACATAGCAAACATCCTTTCTTTTTAGGAACTCAATTTCATCCAGAATTAAAATCTAGACCACTTAATCCACATCCTCTTTTCGTGGCTTTTATGAAAGCTTGTGTTGGGAAGAAGTAATGTCTATAGATTTTTTGTTAAAAATAAGGTATTATTTATGTTCACCTAAAGGGTGAATTATGCTTACTCTTTCAGAATATTTTCCAAAAAATACTGAATATTTCTATTCGTATCCTATAGGAGATACTTTACATTTCTATAATGCCGGTGATCCAATAAATGAAGAATTAATTTCTGCACGTCTTTTAGCATGTGTTGGAGAAGATATAAAAGTTATTATTTATGATAGTACTTTAAAAGATGGGTCTTTAGATTTGCTTAGAAAGTATTCAGATATTCCATTTGTAAAAGAGAATCAAATTATAGTTTTACCAAAAAATATAAATGAAGAAGTGTTAGGTTTAGAAAGAAATGAATTAATCACAAAAGCCTTGCTTAATAAAACTTCTTCTGGAAATTTAATTATGGCTCAACCGATTTTAGATAATCGTTTAATTAAAGATTATCAAATTGACCCCAATCTTTCTATTTGGTTGAATGACAAAAAAAATCTTGATCAATATGTTTCTTCTGAATTATTACCAGAGAGATATGTGCAATTTATAAATGGACAAGAACTTTTTAAATCCAAAGTTAAAATACCTTTGCCTTGTGTTGTAAAAATATCTGCTTCCAGTTCCGGAGAGGGAATTAGGATATGCAAAAATATTAAAGACCTAAAACAGACAAAAATTGATTTTAAAGAACGCACAGGAACTATTTTTATTGAAAAATTCATTACTTATGTTCACAACATAGGTTTTCAGTTCGGGATACCTTATGGAAAACCTATTTTTTTTCCATCGCACATAATTGGTTATAATCATCAAATTACTGCCATAGATGGCGAGTTTTTGGGTGGATTTATATTTCAAAATGAATGGGATGAAAAGTTGGAACAAATAAAAAAAATCATTGAAATAGAAATTTTACCAAAAATTCAAGCAATGGGTTGGTATGGTGTGGGAGGTTTTGATGTGTTGATAAATAAAGAAGGAGAATTCTTTATTATTGATAGTAATTTCCGAACTACCGGTATGACGGCTTATATCTTTCTAACTAGACATAATTTGATTCCAAAATCTATGGTCAGTTTTACTGCTACTTTCAAAGGTTCGGAAGATGAGTTCATAAAAAAAATTCTATCTCTTAATAAAGGAAAAAATAAAATTTTGACTATTATTTCCTTAACAAAAAAAGATGATGAATATAGATTTAATGCTGCACTTTTATTTGAAAAAAAGGGAGAATTGCCAAGTTTGGCAAATAAACTAATAGAAATTGGGGTAAAATCTGAGGTTTTAGAGATGCTAGAAAAGGGAATAAAATAAATGAATTTTTGCTAAAAACTAGATTTTGTATTATTGTGAATAATACATTGCGGGATCGGCTAAAGGTAGGCCGTCGCTCTCTGAAAGCGAAAATTTTGGTTCGAATCCAAGTCCCGCAGCTAGCATTATAAATTTTATAAAAATTCTGCTATGATGTCTTGGTAATGAAAAAGAAACTTGCTTGGATTTTTTTAATTTTACTTCTTTTAGCATCTATATTGCTCTTTGTTTTTCCAGAGCTTTTAGGTAGCAGTATTTCGTATATGAAAGGGGAGGAAATTATTAAAGATATAAAAGCTATTATTAAACCTATTCCACCACTCGATACTGTGGCTTATGATAAAAAGTTGATTGAAATAGCAAATAATCCGCCGGACCCTATCGTATATGAAACTATCAAAACTGTTACAAAAGATGAAAATGGAAAGTCTGTAACTAAAACTTCCAAAGTCCCCGTAGATCCTCAGCCAGTCGTGACGCATCTTTGGCCAGTGAAAACAGCTTATCCGAATGCTGGCGCGATATTGCCGTTCAAGCGTATTGTCGCTTATTATGGAAATTTGTATTCAAAAGGGATGGGAGTTTTAGGAGAATATCCGGAAAGTGAAATGCTTGCGAAGTTGGATGTAGAAGTAAAAAAGTGGGAAATAGCAGATCCCAGCACTCCTGTTTTGCCAGCGCTTCATTATATAGCGTTAGTGGCACAAGCAAGTCCGGGGGATGACGGAAAATACAGGGCTCGAATGCCATATTCTGAAATAGATAAAGTTTTAGAAATAGCAAAAAAAATACAAGCAATTGTTTTTTTAGATATTCAAGTAGGATTTTCTAATGTGCAAACAGAAATTCCTCTTTTGAAAAAATATCTTAAAATGCCTCAAGTGCATTTAGGTATTGATCCAGAATTTTCCATGAAAGGTACCATTCGTCCGGGGAAAGTCGTCGGCACTGTAGATGCATCCGATATAAATTTTGCAGTAAATTATTTATCAGAAATTGTAAAAGAAAATAAATTAACACCAAAGATTTTAGTTATTCATCGTTATACGCAAAAGATGGTTACAAATTATGACAAGATAATTCCGTTGCCGGAAGTGCAAATAGTGATGGATATGGATGGTTGGGGGACAATGGCAAGGAAGATAGGCACTTACAAGAATTTTATTTATCCGGAGCCTGTTCAATTTACAGGTTTTAAGTTGTTTTATAAAAATGATATCTGGGAGCCGAACACTGTTTTGATGACACCGGAAGATATTCTAAAATTAAACCCAAGACCTAGCTATATTCAATATCAATAAAAATTTATGTTAATATATGAATATGGATCCCGTTAGAAGCCGCGGTCGCAGTTTAATCTAAAATATGTTGATGAAAAATATAAAATTTAATAATATAATTAAGTATAGTCACGGTTTATTGACCGCGACCTGCTTCTAAACGGGATGGATTCTAAAGATGAGAAAAAGGTTTGGAATATTATGAAAAGAGCGCAGAGTTTTGCTCATGCTTTTCGTGGTATTAGACTCTTTTTTGAAATGACTCCAAATGCTTTTATTCATGTTTTCGTTACAGTGTTAGTCGTTATCGCTGGTTTTTACTTTAAAGTTTCTTCGTTTGAATGGCTCGTTTTAGTATTAACAATAGGTTTTGTTTTTGTTGCGGAAGTCTTTAATACAGCAATTGAGATAGATATAAACCTCACTTCGCCGGAGTATCATCCTTATGCGCGAGATACAAAAGATGTATCGGCTGGAGCTGTGCTCCTCGCTTCTATTATTTCTGTAATTATCGGTTTAATTATTTTTTTACCAAAAGTTTTAAGTATGATACAATTTTAAAATGAATCCCGTTAGAAGCCGCGATCGCAATTTAAAAACAAATAATAATAATATGAAAATAAATATAGGGGAAATTAATAACTTAATATATCAGACACGCGAGTTGATCGCGATCTGCTTCTAACGGGATGAATAATAACGTAAAGATTTTTTTTGGAGTAATTGCTGTATTGATTGTAGGCTTAGCTGTTGTTTTTATTGTGCAATCAAATGCCGAGCCCACAGGTCCTGGTAAATATGATGAATTTGCAACATGTCTAAAAGATAAAGGCGCTATTTTTTATGGAGCTTTTTGGTGCTCACATTGCAAAGCCACAAAGAAACTTTTTGGAGCATCCACAAAATTATTGCCTTATGTAGAATGTTCCACTCCTGATGCATCTGGACAAACGCAAGAATGCACAGATAAAAATATTACCAGTTATCCAACTTGGGTTTTTGCCGATAAAACAGAATTAAAAGGGGAAGTTACATTTCAACAATTAGCTGACAAGACGAGTTGCGTATTGCCTATATTATCACAATCCCGTTAGAAGCCGCGATCGCAATATAAATATAAACAAAAATATGAAAACAAATATAGATAAAAT
>Ga0208373_1003857_pt1 | contig 14216 bp, 17 predicted proteins | sample RifOxyC2_FD_184036 | JGI IMG/M metagenome (GOLD analysis project Ga0208373, IMG submission 184036) | Soil microbial communities from Rifle, Colorado - Rifle Oxygen_injection C2 (SPAdes) | ecosystem: Environmental > Terrestrial > Deep subsurface > Rock core/Sediment | place: Rifle, Colorado...
GCCACTAGCAGAGGGGCTGCATGTTATGCGACGAGGCAAACTCACGGCTTCCTCAAACACGCTGTTCGCAGCCCCCTTTTACTTGACTTGGTTTTATTATATATCTGATGGGTTTAATATACCAACACAGTATATGGGGTTCGATGATTTTTGCTTAATTAGACTTAAAAGGACTGCAAAAATCATCTCTCCCAAATTTTGGAAACACTTATATAATTTAAAAGGAAGTTTCCAAAACTTCCCATATACCGAAACGCATATGTGAAATAAATTTTTTATCTTTTCCTTTGTGGTTGAGTATTACTTGCAGTAATGGCAAAAGTTTTATTTTTAATAATTAATAAGGGGAAAAGCGGAGGTCGCTTCGCTCCAGTAAATAATAAAAAACTATGTTAAACAAATTAAAAAATGAAAAATTTTGGATAAATTTAGCAATGATCTCTCTATTCTGGCCATTTTTTTATGTGATCCCCACAGAGTTATTACATGGTAATACTAATTTTTCTGAAATTATAGGTTTTGCTTTTATGCTTTTTGCCCTTGGGGTAATTATGCAAGGTGTCTTATCAATAATTGTAATTAAGGTAGTTTTCTTCTTCTTAAAAAAGTTTAAGCCAAATATTTTTAAACAAACATCAACCCCCGCTGAGCCAGAAGCGGCTGAAAATACAAAGAATAAAAAAATGGCTCTTGGCTTAAAATTGTTCATCATCTTTATAGCTACTATTTTGATTTTTAGTTATGGAATGGCATTACTTCCTGCACTATTCAGGTAAACAGTATTTTGCATATATTATTTAAAAATTATATAAGAAGTTTTGGGCAAAGAGCATTCACCCCTTTAATTCCCCTCTGCTCTTTGCCCAAAACAAAAAATAAAACTTTCTTTTTTTCGAAAAAGGGCTAGTATTATAGTAAAGAGATAAAAAATTTACTAAGCACAACAATCGCTATCTGGCTACAAAAAAATTCCTTTAATAGATTAAATAGGAATAAATTTTTCTTCCAACCCAAATTTTTGAAATGATTAATAATATAATATGGAATTTCAAAAACTTCAGACAGCTTTCACGTTATGTGAAATACAATACAGAACTTGGGCTAATATCGTTGATTACATTCTATGAATAAACAAAAAAAGTGAAAAAAATACGAGGGGGAATTTTAGCCACTGTTGGTTATGTTTTATCTCCTCTTTCTTGGTATAACGATATATTTGTAAATATTCCACTTGTATATATCTTTGCTTTTCCATTTGGTTTAATATCAAAAACACTATTAATGCCGTCAATGATATTTGGATACTGGCTTACCAACGTTTTAGGTTTTATGTTAATGCATCATGGTGTTAATGATATTATTTCCAAAGAACAAAAAAAACATACTCGCAAAGAAATAATAAAAGACGTTTTAATTTCTATAATTTATACATTGATAGTAATAGTATTAATCAATGTGGGGTGGCTAAAATTCCCCCTCGAATATTTCCAATAAAAGGGGTAAAGGGGGTCAAGTCTTTAATTATAAGGTTTTTCATAACATAATTAGTACCAATTCTTTAATCTCTACATTAGCAATAAACCCCAAAACTAATCCTCTCACCAAAAATACGGTATTGGAGTCAAACCTTGTAACCAATGAATAAACATTTATAATTAAATATAAAATATGAAAACCAGAATACTTATATTTTCATTTTTTCTAATATTTATTATAGTTGGTTGTTCTAATTTAAAAACCCAACAAAACGAGACAAATAATTCTACAAATATTATTAATAAAAATTCTATCAATACAAATATTTCTCCGACTAACCAAAATTTAGATAATACAAAAATTGTTAACTCACTTAGAGGATATTTAATATATAAAACTAAATCATGTGCTTTTAGAAGAATTGATCCCCCATATTTGCCAGAAGCGCCTTGCGCACCAGATTCGGGGTATGTAGTACTATCTGACAGTAAAGATAATCTAAAAACAAATCCTCTTGATGAAAAAACTATACTAAATCAAAATCAAATTTTAGTTTATTCTGTTCCCGATTCAGTTATTGATAAAATTGTTTTAGGAAATATTTATGAATTTAAAGGTTCTGTAAAAAAATATAATGATATTGTTTCTATTAAATATCTAGGTATCAAAAATATCGTTAATTGCAAAGAGCTGGAAAATGAAATAAACACATTAGTTAAAAAAGCTAATTACTGTGAAATTGACTCTGATTGCACGTATAAACCAAATCTTGGATTTGTTAAGGGGTGCGATAGACTTTTTAATATTAACGAAGATTTAACTGAAATAATACTTAAAGAAAAAATGTTTTTTGATTATAGATGTCAGTCTGTTGAAATTTCATGTATTCCACACAATAGAATCAATTTAAAATGTGAAAACAACAAATGCGTTTCAATCTCAAATAATTAACTATTTTGGTATATATTGGGGTATTGGGATATTTCTTTATTCTTGTATAATATTAAATATTTGATAGAATTAAATTAAAGAAAAAAGAAGCAAGAAAATATTCGCATAAGCTACACAATTTGGTACATTATCAACAGTTTATTGCGTATAATAAACCAGTTGTGCGAAATAATCAAATTATTTTTGCTACGCAAAAATTGTTGGGGCAAATTTATTTAATCTTTAACCTTATGAAGCTTTATCATGGATCGCCAAATAGTTTTGACACAATTCGTAAAAGCCAGGCGCAAGCCGGCGATGGCATCAAAGTTCCCGATGATGAATTATTAAACGCAATTTATCTAACACCAAATTATGAGTTTGCCTTGGCCATCGCCTCAATGCCGAAAGGTGCTACCGATATTGATGAAGCCACTCGAACAATCAAGTTCGAAAATCCAGAAGCGTTCGACCCGGAAAAAGAAGTTTATGTTTATGAAATTGACAGTGAGGCGATCCCAAAAGAAAATTTAAAAGAGGTTGATGAGCTTCAAATCGCTGTTTTAAACATCCCCGAGCTTAAGCCATCAATGAAACATATACACAAAGCTGGTGATGTTGAAAAATATTATGAAATAAAAAGAGAAGTTAAAGAAGTAAAAAATGAGACGAAACTATCACCCGAGTTCAAGATTAAATAAATTTGCCCCAACAACTCGCTATCGCTCGTTAATTTAATTACATCACATAACAGTATATGCGGCTACGCTAGTGAAAGAAATATTATTTTAATTTTTTTATGGAAATAAAACGTTCCACAAAGCTACATAAAGAGCTATTCAAAAAATGGCAGAAAGAAGGACGCATGGAAAAAATTACCTGCAGAGAGATTAGAAACGGAAAACATTATGTCGACACAAAGGTTTTATCGTTCTCGTTTTTTTATGGAAAGATAAAAGAACCAGCTGGGAAATTTAATTGTTTCAACATAAATAAACGCAATAAATCTTGTGAGTGTGGATATGCCGTTAATCCTAAATATCACGGCAAGGGTATTGGCACCAAAATGATAAAATACTGCGTTAGTTATGTCTTCAAAAATTACGATTTAAACAAGATTTACTGTCAAACCGGCTCTTTCAATAAACCATCTGTAAAAATTTTAAATAATTTTGGCTTTCATCGCGATGGTGTATTAAGAGAACATCATGAGCTTGATGGCAAATTTTGGGATGACTACATTTTTAGTATTTTAAGGTCTGAGTGGGAACAATGGTATAAAAAAAATTAAAAATAATATTTCTTTCACTAGCTCCGACCCAAATTTCTGCTCCTTTTTTATTATTAACTTAATAAGGAAGCGGAACAGAAACTTCGCATATACTAAATGTTATATGCAATAATAAAAAATTTCTTTTATTAATTAAATATTTTTGACAATTCAATTATTATGAAAAAGATTATAACAATTATTATTTTTACTATAATATTCTCGGGTTGCAGTTTAAATAGTAATTCAAACAAAAAACTAACAACAATCGAAGGTAAATTTACTATAAATAATCTTAAAGCGCCATATGGAATGGTAAATGGAATAATCGTCTCTGGATACGAATGTGAAGAAGTGCCTGATTGGTGTAAACCGCCGAAATGTAAAATGTCTACAAAAGGTTGTGAGTATGCTAATAAAAACGTAAAAATAACTGGATACCTAGAAGACAATGATTGTATTCCCGGAAATCAATGCATGAAAGCAAACGTTATTGAAGTAAAATCAATATCCATCATTGATTAAAAAAAATTGAATTGTCAAAAATATTATTAAAAGGATTAAATTTTTTATTACAGCATATAACACCTGCATATACAGTTCCAGAAATTTACATAATCCAAACTTTCTCTTACGCATTCACTTCAGAGAAATATAATAATGAGCGCAAATTTTTTCCACCCAAATTTTTGTTTCTCCTTTCTTAATGATAGAATTAATGTAGAGAACCAAAAACTTCGCTTCATCGGGAAACGTTATATAAAATATGCTTTTCTTTTTACGGCTAACGCCTTACACTTTTCTATAATGAACAAATTTTATTTTTAATTTTTAAAGAGGGGGGTAAAACTTTAACAAATACATTATGCTTACATACATACTATTCATCATTGGCTTTGTAATACTAATTAAGGGGGCAAATCTTCTTGTTGATGGTGCCGCTTCAATTGCAAATAAGTTAAAAATTTCTTCTATAGTTATCGGTTTAACGATTGTGGCATTTGGTACTTCTGCACCGGAATTCATAGTAAATATTTTTGCTTCTGTTCAAGGAAACACCGAAATTGCAATTGGCAACATTTTAGGAAGTAATATCGCAAATATACTTTTAATACTCGGAATATCAGCAATTATCTACCCACTTGCAACTCAAAAAAATACTGTCTGGAAGGAAATACCACTAAGTCTTCTCGCAGCAATTATACTTGGAGTATTAGCAAATGACACCCTCATCGATGGTGGTATATACTCCGGTCTTACCCGCATTGATGGGATTGTCCTTCTATCGTTTTTTATAATATTTCTTTATTACACATTTGGGATAGCAAAAGTTAGCGGAGAAAATAATGATTTAGAAATTAAACAATTAAGTAATTTAAAATCCACAATATATATCATCGGCGGTCTATTAGGACTTATAATTGGTGGAAAATGGATTGTGGACGGAGCAATAAAAATAGCAGAACTCTTTAATGTAAGCCAATCATTGATCGGACTAACGGTGGTAGCGATTGGAACATCATTACCGGAACTTGCAACATCAGCTGTCGCTGCCTATAAAAGACAAACAGATATTGCCATAGGAAACATAGTCGGATCAAATATTTTTAACATATTTTGGATATTAGGAGCTAGTGCGCTAATTCGTCCATTACCATTCAGTAGAAATTCCGACTTGGATATAATAATGACAATTTTAGCCAGCTTAATCCTATTTATAATAATGTTTGTAGGTAAAAAACATACTATAGAAAGGTGGCAGGGTATTTTAATGGTCTTGCTATATATTGGCTATGTGGCATTTTTAATCAGTAGTAAATAAGGAGTCTTGGCTTCGGGGCATTCACCCCCAGCCCCTCTACCCCTAAGCCAAGACAAAAATAAAATTTGTTCATTACAGAAAAGTGGTTCCGCTAAGGCGGAACAAAAAGAAAAGCATACATCATATAACAAATATTCCATTTCAGCAGCCAAGCAACTGAAATGGAAATTTTAAGGTTTCAAGCGCTGACAATAATTAGCTCCATTTCAATCGTTGTTGCGGGTTTTGTGATTTCTGAATCAGACAAAATCAAATATTTACTTCTTGCAATAATAGGGGCCGCTCTTTTCATGGTTGTATTAATTGCGAGCTTAATTATTTATATGCATAGAACACGAAAAAACATAATATCCTTTATGGAGTGTATGCATGAACTTCCGAAATTAAAACCATTTGAACATTTTAAAAGTCCTCAACCAAAGGGTACGGGCTATGCACCGGAAATACTAACAGCTATATTATTTGTTGGTATTTTATTTTTTTTATTGTCATTTATCGATCCAAACATAATAAAGTGATACATCGTCCAACAAGTGATAACCGGAAAATGCCTCGGCTCGTCATTTCCCCAAATTTTCTTTCGCTACGCCCCAGAAAACTTCGGTTATCACTAAGCATGAAATTTGAAAATCTAAAAATAAATTTATAATATGGAATCTGAAATTAAATCAGCCACACTAGATGATTTAAATAATATACAAAAATTCAACCTTTTACTTCTAAAAGAACTTAATAAAAATTGTAATCAAACAAATAACTGCGATTGGTCTCTTTCTAAAAAGGGTGGGGAATATTTCAAAGAAAGAATTATTCAAAACAGTGGCTGCGTTTTTATAGCATTAATAAATAATAAAATCATCGGATATTTAGCGGGTAGTATTCAAGAAAAACAATATTATAGAAAAACAATAAACTCAGCGGAAATAGACAGCTTTTTTGTTTTGAATAAATTTAGAAGAAAATATGTTGGTTCGCAGCTTTTTAAGACCTTTATACAATGGTGTAATTCAAAAAGGATAAAAAGAATCAGCGTTACCACGCCATATGAAAACATACCAGCAATTAAATTTTATAGAAAACAAGGTTTTGCTGATTATGATTTAATTTTAGAATCTATAATAAAATAATTTATTTTAAAATTTTCCGATAATAATTACAAAAAAAACATAACACCTGGATATTTAGCAAAAAATAAAGCAAAATTCAATTTCTATAATTTATAATAATAAAATATAATCAAACTATGAATAAAAAGATTACACTCGGTTTAATCTCCGCCATTCTGGCTATTGGCGGCTATCTGGCCATTAGCAGCCTTTCTGGCGAACGGCCCGGGGGCGGCAACTCACCAGAGCGCATCGTCGCGGACTACCGTGACCTGCTTGCGGCGGCGGAAGGATTGCGATCCTCGGCCGGCAGCGCCTGTGAGAACAAGCAAGATCTGGACACCAAGATCGCATCCCTGGAAGAACAGCTCGCCGATCTGGCGGACAGGAAAAAAGACTGGCTGAACAATGTACCAAAGCTGCCAGATGCCGAACCGGAACAATCGCCCGGCCGGCCGGGATCCGAGGTGCCGGAACTCACCTCGGACGCTCCTCCCCTCCCCGAAGTCGAGATTGAAGTTACCGGATCAGAAGTGCCGGAGCTTTCCTCGGATGTCCCGCCCCTGCCGGACATTGATATAGTAACGACCGACGAAGAATACATTCCTGAATTGCCGGAAATAAATACCGGGCGGCCCGGGTCGGATATGCCGGAGCTTTCCTCGGATGTCCCGCCCCTGCCCGAAATCAATGACGCGGACATTGTCAATCCGGATGTGCCGGCTTTGCCAAAAATTGACAACGCGGACATTATTAATCCGGACGAGCACATTTTCCAGATGGCCGAGTTGGAGCGGCAAATCGGCGATATTTTGCAGGAACTAAAGACAATCTGCCCAGACGAACAAGCGCCGGCCAAAAAAAGGGCTGTTTCCGATAAATGCAGCGATGCCTGCCAGCGACACAGGGATTGCGCCGCCTATACCGAGGATGCTACGCCGGCTGACCTCAAAGACGCGTACGACACCTGCCTGGAAGAATGCGCCGCCTGGCCCAAGGAAATGGTCAAATGTATCAACAAAACCGATATCAAAACCCCCAACGACTGCGTCAGCTTTCTCAATTGCCGACTTCCGCAATATTATGAGGAAAAATACCTTCCATAAACCAATATTTAAAAATTTTTATCGCACCGAAAGCCTACACGCAAATTCGCTGTCGTCTCGCTCCGAAAAAAATTCTTTTATCCCCAATATTATGCAAAACACTAAAAATGCTTTTAAGTGGATAGTCGGTATTCTTCAAAAAAATAAAATTCCTTTTCAATTTTCTGAAGAATTTGCTGCAAAAATTTATGGATCTAATCGTCCTCTCTATGATATTGACATTGAAATGCCCGATAGATACTTTAATAAATTACTTCCGCATATAAAGGATTATTTAGTTTATGGTCCGCAAAGATATTTAGATGAAACTTTCGACCTCCTGCTTATAACTTTAAAATATGAAGGACAAAAAATTGATATTTCCGGCTGCGAAACCGATAAACTTTTTAATCATCAAACAAGACGATGGGAATCTTGCAGCACAGAAATCAATGATGTGGTTGAAAAGAAGTTTTATGGATTAACTGTTCCTGTAATTAAGTGGAAAGATTTAGTGGCATACAAAGAAAAAATCAGAAGACCGATTGACATTGAAGATATAAAAGCTATCCTGCAAAAAAATTGTTAAATAATAATGTATGCCTTTGCCAGCATCTGCCATTGCGCTTCTGTAAAAAAGAAAAATTATACAAAATTCGAATTTATAAATTCGAATTTTTTATCGTATAGGAATTTTCCCCCTAATCCCATATCTGTTATATGGCTTCATCTTGTGGGGGATCTCCCGAAGGGGGATTATTTTTTACTATTTATCAAGAGTAAAAGTGTTTAATATTAGATATTCCATTATTCACCACGCCCCCGCCTGAAGCGGGCATGGAAAGGCGCTGTGTCCGCCTCAGGCGGAGACTTCAAAAAGCCTTTCAGGCTTTTCTTGATTTGCATTAATTTCTGATCTGTATTACAATAAAAATATACCGAACAAATACCGAAACAAAAATTAGCAAAAAATTTGGCTAAAAAAATAAAAATGTGCTAAAATTAAACTAATTAATAAATTTAATTTTATAAAAAACTATGAAAACACAATATGCATTAACTCCTTTTAATACCGTATTACAGGAAAATATATCCTATATTATCCCCAAGGTAAAAGATCTGAATGAAGAAGACAAGCCGCGGGAAAAACTTATCAAATACGGACCGGATATTCTTTCGGTACAAGAACTGCTTGCCATAGTTTTAGGAACCGGCACAAAAAAAGAAGAAGTCATGTCCATGACCTCCAGAATACTGAAAGAATACGGAGAAAAGCCCATTCTCAGCCAAACAAACCCCAAAATATTCCAAAATGAACTGGGAATCCCCGAAACAAAAGCCTGCCAAATCATCGCCTGCTTTGAGTTGGGACGAAGATTCTTTAAAGAAAATAAAACCGGATCAATAACCATTCGCAACGCCAAACAAGCCTTTAATTACCTAAAGGACATGCGCGACCTGCCCAAGGAATATTTGCGCGGCATTTATCTAAACAGCCGCTACAAACTGATTCATGATGAAGTAATATCAGTCGGCACCTTGACCGCCAACATTATCCATCCAAGAGAAATATTTAAACCGGCCATTGAACATTCCGCTGCTGCTATTATTATCGCCCACAACCACCCCTCGGGAAGCCCCACGCCGACTAAGTCCGATATTGAAATCACCAAACAAATAGTAAAAGCCGGAAAAATCCTGGGAATAGACCTTTTAGACCACATCATTATCGCTAAAAATAAATATTCCAGCATCCCCTTAAATTAAAATCGCTAAATATCAATCAAAAAAACAACAATATGAACTATCAAATATCACAAAAAAGCCAAATAATTACTGACAGTATTTTTATCAACACCAAGCAAATCACTTTTATAAAAGACTCCGAAGAAGAAAGAAAATACAGAATACGAAAACACGTAAAAGCTGATGATTATTTCGGCACGCTAGCCACCATCTTCAGCTTAATGGTCCAAGATGACAACCTGGATTATAAAAACACGCAAATCATTGCAAAAATCATAGAAGATTTAATGTATCTTCAAAATAATTATAAAATAATAAAAAAATAAAAAACAGCAATAATTTTTATTGCTGTAATAAATTTCAAATCAACTTTAAAACCTTAAAAACCTCTTTTAGTCCGGCTTGGCTGGTAACCGATAAATACCCTCCTTGATCGCTGATAGAATCGTTTGGGTCTTTATATTTTTTTAATATTTTTTTTGCAATTTTTCCTTCTATTTTCCAATAAAAACCTTCCCTGGTTAATTTATATTTTTTTATCAAAACAGTATTATCCACCACATCAATCATGGTAAATCCGGCTTGCGCCAATTCTTTTTTAATGATCTTTATTTTTTGTTCTGTGCAAAAAACATCTATATTTATCATACTACCTCCACACACAAATACTCACCTCAAAAAAGGTTAACACAAAACACAACAACAGTCAATATAGTTTTTTTAAAAAAAATATATTATAATATTATTAAAGCTCTTAACAAATAGTATCATCAAAAAGGAGAAATAAAGATGGTTAATATTATATTCCCCTTGACTTTAATTATTTTTTGTGCGATTTTTTCTTTTTTAGCCTTATTGTTTTTTTGCAAAAAAATACACGACATATTTGGCGAAGAAGAACCGCCTCCCCCTCCACCCATTAATTATAGCGGTAGACTACTTGATCCCCTGGACAACTCCAACCTGCTCTATCCTTCTGAGATGGAGATTATAGATTATGATTCCCGCAAAAGATTTCAAATGCAAATCAATCAAAATAATAAACAAATTATTAAAAAAGATGGGGCCAACAATCTTTGGAGGTTTGAAAAATGGAACAAAAGATTGAAAAGCGAAGCCCTGTATATGATGAATTTCGGAAACGGACTAAAATTGTATAATATAAAAGATATTGAAGAAAATTTTTCCTTCTTTTTTAGCACCTCCCTGACTATCCCCAACGAATACGATGAAGCTTTATCCAGACTCGCCTCCGGACCAAAAGAAGAATTGAAGCTGATCAATAATGCTGAAAACATCAAAATAGATGACCCGGAAATCGAAAGACTAAAAAAAGAACTCGAAAACATAGCCGGGAAAAACATTGTTGATTTGGAAGTAATCAAAAAAATTATACAAGATAACTCCAAGCTGCATCCGCAAGAAGATACGGAAATCAACCCGGAAGATATGGAAATGATCAAAAGGGCAATTGCCAAAGGGATAAAAAACCTTGAAGCCAAAAAACATCAGACTGACGACAAGAATAAACCAAAAGACGAAAAAAAATAAATCAAAAAAACCGGAAATAATTTTCCGGTTTTTAAATTAACCAATCTCCTTGCTGAGATTTTGATTTTTTACAAATTCGGCATATTTGCCTTTTTTGTTTATTAATTCTTCATGCGTTCCTCTTTCTGCTATTTTTCCATTATCCAAAAAAATTATTTCATCTGCGTACTTTACCATTGACAACCTATGAGTAATTATGATGGTGGTGAAATCCATTTCCTTTTTTATATTATTAATTACTTCCCTAACATCTTTTTCAGTATTAGCATCAAGGTTTGAAGTAGCCTCATCTAGGATTAAAAATTTCGCTCCTCCCATAGTAAGAGCTAAATATGCCCTGGCTATCGCTATCCTTTGCCTTTCTCCGCCGGAAAGATCCTTGCCCCCCTCGCCTATTTTAGTATATATCCCATCGGGGAAATCTTTAGAGCCTAAAGCAGAGGAAAAATTAGAGACGCGCAAAGCTTTTTCAACATCCCTCTCACTGACATGATTACAGCCGTAACGAACATTGTGCAAAATATCCTTATTAAAAATATCAATATCCTGAGGCACAACCGCAAAAAGCTTGCGAAATTTAGGATGGAAAGATTTGATGTTCTTATTATCAATATAAATATCTCCGCCGTTTACATCATAAAGCCTTAAAAAAAGGTTTATAAGAGAAGTCTTTCCAGTACCGGTGCTGCCGACAACGGCCAGGGTATTTCCTTTGGGAATTTCGAGATTAAAATCTGAAAATATTTTTCTGCCGCGTTCCTCATAAAAAAAATCAATATTACAGCAATTAATTTTACCTTCTGCATCGCGCGGCAAAAGAGCTCCCGGAGGATATTCTATGTTTGATTTTTGATCCATCAAATCTTTCATACGGATAACAGAAATCAAATTTATCAATATTCCCTGAAAGGCGTTAATCACAAACCAAATACCTTTATACATAGTGCGCGTAGTGGAAAAAATATAAAACATAATACCCAGGGTAACAACACCATAAACCGATAAATAATAACTCGCTCCAAATGCTACCAAATAACAGCTATAAATTATCACACTGGCAAAAAAACCATGCCAATAAATTATCTTATTAGCTTTAATCGTCAATTCTTTTCTGCGGGATAAAACATCGGAAAATCTTTGCGATTCTTCTCCTTCCTGAACATTTATCTTAACTGTATTAATACAAATAATAGACTCGCAAAATATGCCGTTAGCCTCTTCTTTGGCTATTTCCACATCACGCCACACAACAGCTGATTTCTGATATCCGCGCCACAACACCCAGATAGCGATGGGTAGTGGCAGAAAAAATATTAATCCTAAACGCCAATCCATCCAAAATACCATTGCAGTATTCATGAACAAATAAATAATATTCGGCAATCCATTATAGATATGGTTTAGAATGTTGCCGGAATTGACGCATCCCTTGCTGATTTTAGAAACCTTTTTACCGGTATTTTCACCAAGATGAAAACTAATAGGCAAAAAAAGCAGTCTTTCAAAAGCTGTCTGCGGCCAACTGGCCATTAAATTTTCCCGATATTTTAAAAAACGAATATCCATAATAATTTTTTTTAAAAATTCATTAAAAATTATTATAGATAAAACAAATAATAATAAAAAGGTTACTTCGTGATTAATAATGGATGTTTTTTCCGATGCCTTGGCTAAATCGATGATATTTTTTGCAACATAAACCTGATACAGGCTTAGAAACGTAGAAACAGCCGCCCATCCCAAAAACTCCCACAATCTCTTCCTATGCCCCTCTAAAAGCTCCCAAAGAGCTTTTAAGCCTTTTTTAAAAAAGGCATATTCAAACTTCTGCGCTCCATGTCTCATCTTACCACCTATATGTTTATTTGTTAAAGTGCTTTAAGGTTTTTAATTGTTATAAATTACCACAAAAAAACTATTTGGTCAAAACAAATAGTCAATATTTAAAACCTGTTTATTTATATGATACCCTTATATCCGCGAATAAAACGCCGAATTTTATGGACAAACACCATCATTCTGCATACAGGCATACGCGCAGCTTGGACATTCTTCATAATCTTGCGCGCGGTAGCAGCCGAATGACCTGCAAATGCAGCGACCGTCATTATCAACATAAGCATCCTGAATATCTCCGCAGTCTTTCTGCAGGCATCCGATCTGCGGATCAAAATAATATCCATTTTTACATCCGCTGATATTCAAAGGAGCTTTATATCCTCTTTTTTTAGTCATCTCAAAAGTATTAACAGCCTTTTGAGCGCTATTTTTCAAAGATTCGGTAGTGGTAGCTTTTTGTTTTTCCATACTCTCAATAAAATCATTTATTACATTATCCAAAAAAAACCCGATACTATCTCCCGCCAATGCCCTGCCACTATCCTTGCTTTCTTCCAGCAATTTAAAAGCTTTAGTCTTTAAATTATCGAGATAAGAGGAATCCAAGCTGTATTCTTTTTCAATATCCGATATGCTTTTAGAAATCAACAATTCCACCAGTTCCAACCCTTCAGTTTTTCCCTGATCCATAAAAATCTTGATGATATCAGAATTGATCAACTGAATATTCTCATCATCCGTACCGCTGGTTTGCAGATACAGTAAATTGTTATTTTTGATAATAAAAACAGCCTTATCCGATTCATACATCTGTATCGGGCTTTCTTTGTTTTCTTCTGGATATATTTTATTAATGTTAAGAGCCCCCAAAATACCAGCGACATCGCTAAATTTCATTATTCGGGAAAAATCGCTTGGCCTTAAAGCAGTTGGTGGATTGTCTGCGCTCCCCATATATTCTTCGTTAGACATATTTTTTCCTTCCAAAAATAAAAACTTTTTATGGTGCCGATCATAAAACCATATCTCAAATTTTTTAAAATTTTTTTCTTCTGGAATATAAGCCACCACAAACTGGTCCGGTATACCAAAAGTCGCCCGAATCTGCAATTGTTCTTCCGATAAAATCCCTTTTATAAAATATATCTGATACAAATAAAAACCGAAAAAAACAATGATAATAAAAATAATAAATTTAATAAATCTCATATAAATTAACTCTATGTATTAATTTTAGCATTTTCCGGCATGATATCCAAATTATTGTATTAGTTCACCACATATTGGACAACATAGCCATTATTGATTAAATAATCCACAGGAGTCTCTAAATTTAGCCCCCAATGGAAACGTTTAGTGTTATACCAATTAATCCAATTACCCATTTTTTC
>Ga0208373_1003858_pt1 | contig 14215 bp, 6 predicted proteins | sample RifOxyC2_FD_184036 | JGI IMG/M metagenome (GOLD analysis project Ga0208373, IMG submission 184036) | Soil microbial communities from Rifle, Colorado - Rifle Oxygen_injection C2 (SPAdes) | ecosystem: Environmental > Terrestrial > Deep subsurface > Rock core/Sediment | place: Rifle, Colorado...
GACCCGGGGGCGGTGTAATCCGCGACATAGGCTGTGGCGCCATCAGATATTCCTGAATAGTTATGCACTTCGTCTGCTGTCCATAAACGGAAATAATAGGTGTTATCCTGCGCTAAGCCCGGCACTACCCACACTTGCGGCGCGTAGGGAGCCACATTATAGGTAGATATTACGATGTTTGCGCTGGCGTACACCCAGGTTGCATAGGAATACGTAGCGTACTGGATGAAGTAGGAACACCCCTGCACAAGGTTGTTGGACAGGTTGTCATTGCCAGGTGACATCCAGGCAAGAACTATGTTGCCTGTCCCGCCGATAGATGTTGCTGAAAATGATAGGCCGTTTGACGACTTGATGTCGGCAGGGGCCGTGATATCCGGCACGTAGCAGGTTGTTCTGTTGGATATTGCCGATGTCCAGGGAATTTCGTCTTTCGTCCAGATATGGAAATAGTAACTGGTTTTTATTGTAAGGTCACCGACCGTCCATTCCTGCAGTGTGTTTGCGGTGACGGATGTGGAAATTGTTGTGTTGAACGGGTTGGTTGAGTTCCAGGTGATTGAAGGGGATGTGGATTTCTCAATGACAAATGAGCCGGCAGAAATATTGTTTGTCGTGCCGTCGTCGCCTGTGCAGGTCCAGGTGAGTTCCACCTGGCCGCTGGAGGAGCCGGCGGCGGAGGCAAGGTCGGTAACTGCGTCCGGGGCAACAACATCAGAGGGAACCATCTCGTGCGCGCCTATATCCCAAGTTGAACCAAAAGGACGGGTTGTGCCCAGGATGTCTGTATTAAAAGGAAAGAAAGAATCAGCTGATAGATCTACACCCTGATCAACTGCAAGTGTGTCCGTGCTGGATAATAGATAATAACCGGTTGCGGCATCAAGAAAACTGACGGTTTTATTTCTGTAAGAAGCGTTAGGCGAGGTTGCATCCTGCGAAATATTATTGTTTGATTCCAGATAATTAAAGTTGGATATAGAATAACACCTGGTAGTGCCCTGTATCAGGTTGTTTTTCAGATAGACGTTCCAGCGCGCTGTTGCAGGGCCGTTTAAATAAATACCTGCCACAGTAGTTGTTGAGTAAAAAGCCCTGTCACAACGGCTGAAAGTATTGTTATATATGCAGAATGTTGAACCATAAAGCTGCCAGGAGTCAGTTATTCCGCAGCCCAAATCATAGAAGATGTTATTGAAGATTTTAACCGTGCTGGTCGAACCAAGGACAATGATACCGTTATCACTTCCTGAATTCGGCATGCCGGACTGGGTGTACCTGATAAGGTTATTGCTTATTTCAATGTCACCTGGTACATTACCATCCGTTACGGCAAGATATATGGCGCCATACCCGTATGCATTGCCGGCATCAACCTGGTTTTCTATCTGCAAGCCGTCTATTTTTATGTGATTTACATCAACCCTGATGCAGGAACGGCTATTTCCAGGCGGATTTATCAGCCTGTATTTGGTGTTGTTCCATATACCCGGGTGGCGTGCAGCAGTTGTTGTGTATATTCTTACATAATTATTTTTTGATGTTTTAAACATACTGCCGTAGAATGCCGGGTAACTGTTATCCGCGCCTGTCCAGGAGCCGTCTATTTTAGCGGTGACGATAGCATCTGTGCCGGAATCAGAAACAACTACATACTGGGAGCCCTGGGTTCTATAGATTTGCTCACCGTTTTGAAAAACGCCGTTAATGTTTGTTATTAAAACCTGTGTTGCTGTTACGTGGGCAACAGTCCCTGTGGAGCCGCTGACAGCGCCGTAAACTTTTGACAGGTCTGTTATCGCCCCTGTAATGCCGCCATGGGAAAAAACACGGGTGCTGCTAGAAGTGGCCAGGTCGCAGGTAACAGCCGTGACCCAGGTCGCAAGATTGGTGTAATCTCCCCCGCTTTCTTTAATGGTGCATACAAATTCTGTCGCGCTGAAAACGATCTGTGAATATGCCGTCCAAACGCAAACAGCAAGCATAAAACATAATAATATTTTCTTTGTCATGGTCCTCTCCAGTAAAACCGTCCCATTACACCGCACGGCATATTTGCTTCTTTCGCAAGTTTGACTGCTTCTTCAAACCAGGGGCAGGGTACCATCAAGGTTGACTGGGTCAATATTCCCTGTTTAAACCCCCTGATTATTCCCGTGTTTACGCTGTGGCACATCCCGAAGCCGTCGCTGTTGATAATAAGGTTTTTCATTTTGTCACCGCCAGTTTTCCTGAAGTTTTGTCGCCGCTGGTTTGCGTAATCGTATAAATATAAATCCCTGGTTTTACTCTTTCAGCGGCTTCATTTGTGCCGTCCCAGCTTATCATGTCAGCGACGGGCAATGCCGGCAATTTTTTTATAAGCCTGCCGCTGATGGTGTAAATATTTACTTCCCCGCCTCCAGGCGTTTTTAGCTTGAATTTTGCAGGAATAGCCGTAGATGGTTTGTAAGGGTTTGGATAAAAGTTGGGATTGGACCCGGCAGAAACAATTACTGTCTGCCCGTTGGAATTTGTGACATTACTGTAAAGTAAAGAGCCGTTCTGGGCTTTTACGCTGAAATAATATTTCTGGCCGTTTGCCAGGGTTAACCCTGTGCGGGTTACGTTTGTTGCTGAACTGTTGGATGTCCAATTTACTATGTCTGTCGCGCCTGCGGTTGTGCCTATGGCATACCAGTATCTGGATATTCCTGAGTCTGCGTCAGCAGACGAAGTCCAGTTGGCAGACAATTCGGTGGTGAGCGGTGTAGAGTCCGTGTCAGCTCCCGTTCCGTCACGCACAGTTGCGATATCGCTTGGCGGGGTTGGATCGGTTATTGGTTCCGGAGCCCGTGAAGCCTGGCGCTCTGCCGCATAGGCCCAAATATCAGACCAGTTTGAGGTAGTTTCAAATTGTGCCGGTGTGCTGCCCAATCGCCATAATATCCAGCCTGTTTTAGAGATTGCTGGTATTCCCCTTGAAGGATACGCCGGGTCAGGAACCGCAGTTACCCCCTGCCAGAAATTCGGTTCCCCATAACACATTTCAGTCATCTCCTGCTCAAAACGCCTTTTTTCAGAAACAGGCAATCCGTGAGCACATGTTTCATCCTGTCCAAACTCTGTGCACATAACCGGGACATTAAATGTATTCTGTATCCTTCCCAGTTCGTTGTTAACCTGACCGCCGGCGCTTGCATATAGTTCACCGCATTTTGTATATTCGTGAAAAGTAAAAACAACCTGGTTATAGCCGGGATCAGGCTTGTATTGTTCAGTAGCAGCTAATCCTATTTCCCAGGTGTTTTTTATATTCAAACCCGAGCTCCATCTTGCATTACCGATAAACAGTATATGTTTTGTATCTGACTGTCTTATCCTTTTTATGCATTCCTTGTAATTATTCCTGGCTTTAGCGATTGTTCCCTGCGGCTGACTGCTCGGATAATTATAGATTGGCTCGTTACAAAGTTCATAGCCGGCTACCCAGGGTTCGTCCTTGAAGTAATTCGCTACATAGGCCCAGTCGTCAATCCATCTCACGCACCAGGTGGAAGGGGCTACCACATCCCAGAACGGGCCGAACCAGGTTATGTCATCACGCATGTAATAATGCGAGTCAATTATGGAATAAATCTTTTTTGCCTTTAACATATTTACCAGGGGAGCAAGAAAACTTGACACATAAACTTCCGCGCCTGGGAAGTCTTCTATATTATTAACGCTGATCCTTGTTAAATTGACATACGATGATTTCGCGACCAGCCAGTCCACTTTTGACTGCAGAAGCGCTGAATTTTCAGTCATGCCGATATTTTTCCGGCAGGCGACGCCGCAGCCCATCCAGATACCATTGGGGTCTGAGCATACAGGCGACTTTTTTATGTATTTGCCGTCCACATGAAGCCAGACGTGCTCGTCAGCAGAAAATAGATTGGCGATAGACATGAAACTGCAGGTAAGTAGAGCTACCGCAAATAAAGCATTTGTTTTCATGAATTGTTCTCCAGGGATTTGCGTCATTTTATCGCAGCTAGTTTGCCGGTTACGCTTTCGCCGGAACCGCAGGTGATTTTGTAAATGTAGATTCCCCTGCCGACTTTTTCGCCTTCGGTATTGGTGACGTCCCAGGTTGTTTCTGCTGCTCCCGGGATTTCTTTTAGTTTTTTTACCAAGCGGCCGCTTATTGTGTATATGTTTACTTCTAAACTGCTTGCCCCGGTTACCCTGAATTTCACCACGCCGTTGTTGGAGATTCTATAGGGATTTGGATATGCGTGTATTTCCGCGTTTATCGGGGTTGCCGGAGGAAGCGTTGTGAACGTGTAGTCCACCGAGGCAGTCTCATTGCCGAAGGTGTCCCTGCTTATTACCCTGTAATGATAAACGCTGGTTGCAACTAAATTAGTTATAGCCATGCTGTGGGTTGTTGCTAGTGAAGAATCCAATGTCGTAGTTTTATTGTAATTTGCAGAACTGCCGTATTCCACAAGGCTTGTGGCTGGTTCATCCGTTGTCCAGGTTATTACTGCTGCAGTCTGTGTTATGTTCTGCGCTAATACAAGCGATATTACCGGCGGCGTGGTATCTATTGGCGCTTGTATTAATACTACCTGCCCGTCAGACGTTGTTGCCGAAAGGCTCTGCAGCCCAACATTGTTTTCGGCTTTTATGCTTATATAGTAAGTTAAATTTGCTGTCAATGAAAAACTATTCATGTTGAATGATGTCATTTGGCCATTGTCAAACCATGTTTTGATATTGCCTGAACCCGGTATTGTGCCTATGGCTATCCAATACCTGGCTATTCCGCTTTCCGGGTCGCTTGAAGCAGCCCAGTTTGCGGTAAGAGTGGTTGACGAATACGTGAAAGAGATGTCAGCTCCGCTTCCGTCCCGGACAACGGCCGGCGCTGTCGGCGGTGTTATATCGCCTGTATCAATAGCTATTACATACTGCCCGTTTGAATTTACCGGCAGACTTGCCAGGTTGCTGCTGTTTACCGCCTTTACGCTGAAATAATATGTTGAGCCAGGCGAGAGTGTTAAACTGCTTCTTGTAATTGAAAAATAATTGCTGCCTAGCGATGTCCACGCCGCAACGTTGGTTCCGCCCGGTGTTGTGCCTATCGCATATAGGTAGCCGGAAACACCGCTCTCCGGGTCGCTTGCTTCATCCCAGTTGGCCGAAAGCCTGTCATTTGCCATGGTTGACACTATATCCGCGCCGGTGCCGTCCCTGACACTGGCCATTACCGGCGGAGTGATATCCAGCACAACGACGCCGTTTGAATTGGTCGCATTGCTTTCAAGGGTTGACCCGTTTACCGCTTTCACGGAAAAATAGTATGTTGTCCCTACTGTCAAACTTAATCCTGTTTTTGTGATTGTCAGCACGTTGCCGATTGTCGCCCATCCGGATGTGTTTGTAGAGCTTGGTGAAGTGCCTATTGCATATTTATATGCGGCTACGCCGGACTCGGCATCAGCCGAGGAGGTCCAGTTGGCAGATAGTTGTGTTGTAAGTGTAGTTGCCGATTCATCGGCGCCTGTTCCATCATTTACCGTTGCAATGTTTGTCGGCGGTGATGTATCAACGCCGATCATAGTATATTCGTACGCTCCAATGTCCCACCCCCCTCCCTGCGGCCTTGTCAGAGCGCCTGATTTACCGCTCAGGTTTATCGCTCCGTTGTAGGAGCTCCCGATGTTAGCGCCGTTATTTATAGCTGTTCCTGTTTCAACGGACAAACCATCTGCGTTGGGAATTAAATTTACACCGTATGTGCCGATAAATCCACTGGGCACGTTTGTAGTGTTTTTGAATGCCGGTAATGTAGAATATGCTGAACTTTCCCACGAACTTAAGTTTGCCGAAGTATAATATGGCGTGCCATTCCGGACAAGGTTGCCGCCGCCTGCCCTGTAATAAATATTATTTGAATGCGCGGTTACCCTGGCTGGCGATATTTCATCGTACAGGCATATCCTCGGCCCTGTTCCGGTACTATCGGCGTAAACAATATTATTGGTAAATTCAAGTACTGAAGCTGTCCAAATAGTCCGGTTCAAAGCTGCTTCTCCGTCATTCCAGACACTCTCCCGGCAATTCTTGTAAAATGTATTATTGTATATTTTCATTTTAAAATCTTTGGTGCTAAGCCCGCCGTTGTTTGGCCTGATGCTGATTCCTGCTCCGCCATTGCTGGCTACGATGTTGCCGTAAAAATATACATCCCTAGGACCTACATTAGAAAACCTAGTGCCATCAGAGCCGTTACCCGTAAAAATATTATAACGGACTGTTGCCTGGTAGGACCCGTCGCATTCCCATACTCCATCCATAAAAAAACCCAATCCCGTCGGGAAAGATGCAGAAAGCCCGATATTATCGTGACTGTAATTGTATTCAACCAGCACATTGCTGGTCCAATTTTTCAGGCCTATACCTGCCGCAATACTGGTGGTGCTTGTCCCGCAACCCCAGACTTCACAGCCCCTTATTACTATATTTGTGCACTTGTCATCAGTATTACCGCTGGAAGGATAAACAACAATACCTGACCTGCTGGCCCTGGCAACTTTGCAATTAAGAATTTCCACGTTGCTTAAAGTGGTGCCTGTCTTATGCTCTCCGTTTTCTATGCTTGTCACGCAAATTCCATAGGACCAGTTCGTAGTACTGATTCCCGCGTCATAGACCGCGCAGTTTTCAACTCTTTTGACTGCACCGGTCAAATTTTGTTGGGTATAATTGCCCGGCATAAAACGGATGCCGTTTGTATCTCCGGTTGAGCCGTTGATTTCAAAACCCTTCACTACTGTCGGAATAGTCGGATGGTCAACGTTAATGGTAACGATACCCATCTCACTAAGCATTTTTATTGATGAATAAATTTTCGCCATTGAGCCAACCGGGCCGGAGCCCCAGGTGCACCCGTCGTATGTTATTCCCCCAGTGGCGACATTTAAAACATATTTATTGTATGTACCCGCCCAGGTGCCGGAGTTAATGAAATAAACCGTATCCCCCGGGCTGAGCGCCTGGCTCCCGGTCCATTCGTGCATGCCCGGACAGTGCGCCCAGGGCGCGGCAATGGTGCCCGCGGCATTGTCATTTCCGCCGTTTTGAACGTAATAGCTGGCCCCAAATAAATCTGTAAGCCCTCCGTGGTAAATGGTTAGCAGAATAGCCATAAGCAAAAAGAGATTCAATTTTCTCGTCAGCATTCCCTCCCCAAAATACTTACCGGCTATAATTCAATCCTTCTTCAAGCATTATCTTGTAGTTATTAAACGGGACATAGTTGGCTATCGAATTTCCTGAGCCGAGAGCGTAACCGCCGCCTTCAGAACAAACATCAAGAATATTTCTTACATATGCCCTCAGCTTGTCTTCCGGGGCGCGGCACAGCACATCCATATCAACGCCGCCAAGGATCGTTATTCTTTTCCCGTACTTCTTTTTGAATTCTGTTACCGGGGTTATCGCATCCTCGTAGGAATGCTTTGCGTCTATTTTAACATCGTCAATCAGATCATCCATTATAGCTTCAAGCTGGCCGCAGGAATGCAGGAGGTACAACAAACCGTTATCGTGCGCAAGCTGGGCTGTTTTCTTATGCCAGGGCAATACGTGTTTTCTTAAAAAATCAGGAGGCATAAAGGTTGCTGTCTTAAAACCCATGTCATCGCCCTGGAAAAAGCCGGTGAGTTTATCCAGTCCGGCTATCTTTTTGTAAAATTCGTACAGCAGTTCTCCAGCTTTCGCAAACACCGCTTCAACTAGCCCGGGATCATCGAACATAGCGTAAGACATGGTTTCGTATCCCATCAAAACATCCATCGGCAGTTCAAAATAACCAAAAGTAGGATGAACGAACAAGCCCATTCCGTCCGGAAGGTTCTTGGAAGCAAATTCAAACGCGCGCAAATCAATGTCTTCCGGCTTAGGCCAGGGGTACTTTTCAAAATCTTCCCAGTTTGAAATAGGCCCTTTGCCTTCTTCTGTCCAGGTTCTTTTTCCGCTGTCTGATGCTGTATCATCTGTAACGCGCGCCTTTCTCTGGAAACTCAAGCCTCCGCTGATATGGACGTAATCATACCCGTGGGAGAGCCATTGTTCTATCACAAGTTTCGCGTGTGTTTCCTTGAATTCCCTGCTGCTTGGTTTATGGGTCTCATAAAGCTTCCGGAACTTTTCCAGTAATTCAGGGTAAGTTGCTTCATCGGAAATAGCGAATTCAGCCAGGGGCGGGCGTTTTGGAACTATTTCCCTTTTGATAATTTTACAAAAGGTTTTAATATCCGGTTTTGGGTTTTGTAAAGGAATAGTTATGTAAGACATTTATGTGACCTCCATGGATTCCCGATAAGATTCTCTTCGGGGATGACAAAAATCCTGTCATTTTGTCAGTGCCAGTTTCCCGGTTATGGTTTCACCGGTGCTGCTGGTGATTTTGTAAATATAAATTCCCCTGCCGACTTTCTCGCCATCGGTGTTGGTTCCGTCCCAGGAAATCTCTGTTGTGCCTGTTTGTTTTTTTATCAGCCGCCCGCTGATTGTGTAAATACCAACTTCCCCGCCTGTCATCCCGGCCATCCTGAATTTTACCGGGTTATTACCAATTCTGTACGGGTTCGGGTAGGCGTGTATTTCGGGGTTTATCTGTGTTGGTGCCGGAGGAAGCGTTGTGAACGTGTAATCCACCGAGGCAGTCTCATTGCCGAAGGTGTCCCTGCTTATTACCCTGTAGTGATAAACAGTATTTGCGGTTAAATTTGGTAAAGCCATGCTATGGGCTGTAACATATGTAGAATCAAGGGTTGTGGTTTTATTGTAATTTGCAGAACTGCCGTATTCCACCAGGCTTGTGGCTGGTTCATCTGTTGTCCAGGTTATTACCGCTTCAGCCTGAGTTATGTTCTGCGCTGTTATTACTGAAATCACAGGAGGCGTTGTGTCTGTCAGCGGTATTGCAGCTATGTACTGACCGTTTGAATTTGTTGCCTGGCTGAACAACCCGACGCCGTTTTCAACTTTTACGCTGAAGTAGTAGGTTGCCCCGGCGCTTAAGGATAACCCTGTGGCATTAACGGAAATTGCCTGGCCGTTATCAGTCCAGTTCCTGGTATCCAGCGCGCCGGCTGAAGTGCCTATAGAATACCAGTATCTCAGTATGCCCGATTCGGCGTCAGCCGAGGCTTCCCAGTTCGCGGAAAGCTGGGTCAAAGATGTCGATGAATCGACATCGCTACTTAAACCGTCCCGGACTACTCCTATATTCGCGGGCGCCGATGTATCGCTGGTATCTATCGCGATTACATACTGCCCGTTTGAATTTGCCGCGGGCCCTGTTAATCCCCCGCCGTTAATTGCTTTCACGCTGAAATAATACGTTGAGCCCGGTGTAAGCGTCAAAGCGCTTCGGGTTATGGTTAAAACATTCCCGATAGTAGTCCACGTCGCAACATCAATTCCTCCGGCCGTGGTGCCGATGGCATACTGGTAATTGGTAATACCGCTTTCCGGGTCGCTGGCTGCTGCCCAGTTTGCTGAAAGCGTGGTTGCTGAAATAGTGGAACTGTCATCAGTGCCCATTACAGCGCCGTCCCTGACTGCAGGTGGAGCCGTTGGTGCTGAGGCATCAGCCGTGCTGACAACTAAAACTCCGTTTGAATTTGTTGCCGTGCCCGTCAAGCCCTGTCCGTTGACCGCTTTTACGCTGAAGTAATATGTTGAGCCCACGCTCAGGCTTAGACTCGTTTTGGTAATTGTCAGAACATTCCCGATGGTTGTCCAGTTTGTTGTGTCAAATCCGCCTGCTGTTGTCCCTATAGCGTACTTGTACCCTGAAATACCCGACTCGGCATCAGCCGAGGAGGTCCAGGTTGCGTTGAGCTGTGTAGTGGATATTGTTGTTGAAATGTCCACGCCTGCTGTGGCGCCGTCCCTGACAATTCCCGGCGCGCTTGGCGGCGTGGCATCCGGCGCGACATACTGCCCGTTTGAATATGTTGTTGCCGCGCTCTGGAGCCCCGCTCCGTTTATTGCCGCTACGCTGAAATAATAAGTCGTCCCTGCCGAAAGGGATAATCCGGTTCTGGTTACCGAGGTGACATTGCTGATGGTTGTCCACACTGCAATATCGGTCGCTCCTTGCGCTGTGCCGATTGCGTATTTATATCCGGAGATACCAGACTCGGCATCAGCCGAGGAGTCCCAGTTTGCTGAAAGCGTTGTTGTTGAAAATGTGGCGCTGGCGTCACTGCCAGTGCCATCGCGCACAGCCGGGACATTTGAAGGCGGGGTTGTATCATTTATATCTCCCAGTAAATACTGCTGCGTGAAAGGACCTATGTTTATAGGCGTTACTGTTGAACGTTCGATACCCCAGGCAAGCCACCTTAGGTCGTAGTCCCGGATTTCTGACTGAAGAACCACGCTTACAATCACTGTCCCTAAACTGGCCGGCGTGCCGGAAATTAACCCTGTATCCTGGTTAATGCTTAACCCCGACGGCGCCTGTGTAAGCGTATATTTCGGGCGTTCAATAACCCTGAAGTTTCTTGAAAGGTTGCTGTTATACTTCAGGTCGCCTATTGAGCGGATCGTATTTACCTGGTAGGAATACGGCTGTCCAATCTGCCCCACCAGCACCGGCTGGCTGTAAATAAACGGACTGGGTGTTTGAGCAAAATCCGAAGACCAGCTGCGTTTATTAACGGAGTCCACCGCAACCACGCGATAATACGCTTTATTAGTATTAGGAAGCGCAAGCCCCGGCCCGACAACATCCAGCTGGGTGGCCGTTGTTTCAGTTACAAAATTTGAAGGGAATATCGCCTGTTTCCAGCCTGTAGGAACGCCGAATTCCGTGGTTTCCCCAACAAAAACAACATGAGTGCTGTCGCTGACTGTGAATCCTTTTTCATCGCTGCCGTATACCCTGTACTTCGCCGGTGCCCTGCCTAAAAGGTTTGCGCTCCATTTAAGAGTGCCGATTCCCGCAACTGTTGTAGTATCCATTACTATGTTTATCGGATAGTTAACTCCGCGCGCGGTAAAACTCCAGGTGTTGCTCCACGCGCCCCAAACGCCATGGGAATCCTTGGCTTTCACATGCCAGTAATATGTTTTATCCGGGGCTAAAAGGCCCGGGTAGGGAAGCGATAACTGTGCTTTGCCTGTGTCTTTTGTTTTAGAAATAATCTTGTAAAAATCAAAAGACAGGGGCCACTTCATATCAGCCCGGTCTGAAAGCTCATACTGGTAGTCTGCAATAGTATCCCCGGCATCAGGGTCAGTTGGGACAGTCCATTTGAATATGATGTCCGTGCCGTCGCTCTCGCCCGCGTCGGCCGGATATGTGCAGGAAGGAGGAGCGTTCGGCGGGTTGGAAGCTGACCTTTCCACCCATTCGTGGGTAATGCGCGCATTGCGGCTGGTGCTCTGGTCGGAATAAGTAAAAGGGTTGCTGCCCACGCGCATTTCAGGCAATGCCAGCGGCGCCATCTGGATATCGTTTAAAATATTCAGGCCGGTAAGATTATTGCTGCCTGTCAGCTGGCACCTGAGATAATAAGAGTAACGCGGAGTTCCGGTATGAGGAAAATTGCTGTCCAGGTTGTTGCTGCTTAAGGTTGTCCAGGAGCTGTTATCCCAGGAAATTGAAAATACAGCCCCGGTGCCTGCCGGGGCAATGCTTCCGCCGACAATGACGTACGGGCTGGTTATTTTCCAGACGATGGCCCCGGTGCCAGAGGTTGCGGTAAGTGTTCCTGCAGTATTGGTGATATTCGACACAGACAAAGCGCCGCTGCGCCATGTAGTATCATTTATCGCGAAATCAGGATTGTATTCCCATAAACCGTCGCATATCATGTGCGTTTCCCTGATGGTGTTATTTTCGTCATGAAATTTTGAGGGTGAAAGATGCCCCCAGCGCCACGTAATTGCCTCATTCGGCCTTAGAGTCATATTCATTGTGGTCGTTATAGGGACTCCGATATCCCCTGCAGGCGGGCCTTCATACACAAACATGGGGGCATAGGTCCCTTCCTGAATATTAGAGCTGTCCGGGGAAAGTATTCCGGCTACATGCGTGCGCTTGACCAGGTCATGGTCGCGCCCGCAATCCTGTTCGCTGGCAATGGTTTCATTATCCCGAAGGAGCATGATTGCCTGGTATTCAGAATCAAGTATGTTCCATCTGCCGTCGAAATAGGCCTGCGGGAAACAATGCCCCATGGCATGGACAGGCGTAACTTGCGTAACGCCTGCTACCTTGCACAGGCTCGCCCAGGCCCGCGATTCAAGCTCGCATAAACCATAGCCGTATACATTCAAAACTTTAACCGGGTCGGAAGCTTCATTATCTATCCCTTCGTGGTAACGGTGCCTGTTCTGCTGCCAGGTTATGGCTAAAACTTTTTCCTTGAGGGTCATGCCCGGAGTAACAGCCGAATCCACTATCTCCTGGCCGGTGCGGAAATTGTTGCGCCCGTTGGACAGCCAGGGATTTACTATGTCAGTTGTGCCTGTATTCTCCAGCTTTACCGTGCGGTTGGACTCCCAGGTTTGTACCATGGCTTCATACCAGCTGAGAGGCGTCCGGCAGTTTGCCCCGTCCATGGTGCCGCCCTGGACAATAGTATATGCCTGGGACCCGGAAGTAATTACCATGGAAGTACTTTTGGCTACATCCGACGGATCGGTATTTGTCGCCCAGGGCACTAGGTCATAGGCGCTTTCTGCAAGAGCTGTGAAACAAATTGCAGAGATAATTACGAAAAAACATTTCAGGAAAAATCTTTTATGCCGAAACATGTCATCCCTCCTGTATTCCCGCTTTCGCGGGAATGACATCTTCTATTTTTCTGGTAGAATTGCCCTGGATTATTTTATAAGGCACGATTATTCTTTCGGGATGCCAGTTTGATGGGTTTGTTGCTCTTTCTATAATCCTTTCAACGGCCGTCCTGCCCATCTGCACAAAATCAACAGTGGTCGCGGTTAAGTTGCGTTCCACTCCGTTATTTACCAGGCTTACATCCCCCGGAACTTTCAACCCTTTTTCATCCAAGGCTTTCATAATACCCGGCAGCATAGTCCCCTTTAAACATATCAAACCTGTAAACGGGATGGATTTAGCCAGAAACTTCTTCGTTGCTATATACGCGTCATCTTCCGTGTTTTTTCCGGCTTCAATGATAAGGTTTTTGTCCGGTATCAGCCCCGTTTCCTTATAAGCATGCTGGTACCCGTTCAAATAGTCAATATCCCAGGAATATTTATCTAAAGTCGAATCAATATATAGAATCCTTTTATGCCCCAGGTCAAGCAAATGCCTGGCAGCAAGGTATGTTCCGTTGAAATCATCATTGGATATAATATCAACCTGTTCATCTGTCTTTGCCTGCTGATACAGGTCTCCTATAAGCAGAAACGGGATTTTCATCTTCTTTATTGCTTTTAAACGCCCGGTAGTTACTTCTCCTGTCAGGATAAGGCCTGCGATATCTCTCTCTCTTCCTTTAAGGGAAAATTCGGGTTCATTGAACGTGCTGTATAATAAATATAAATCTTTTTCCCTGGCTACCATTTCTAACCCTTTTATAACGCTGTACGCGAAGAAACTTAACGAAATGTCCCCGTTAGTGTCATTTTTGGAACTGGCCGGGCAGGCAATAAGGCATAGTTCGTTTCTTTTCTTTAAATCAAATTCTACGGTCGGTTCTGTATTTATTACAAAAGTCCCGCGGCTCTGTTTCCGCGCGAGCAAACCTTTCTTAACCAGTTCTGATAAAGACGCCCTTACAGTAAAAACACTCACATTGAACAGCTTGCATAGTTCTTCTTCAGGAGGCAGTTTTTGGCCGATAGCAATTTCTTTCCTTATTATTTTATCTTCAATCATATCGCTGATCTGCGCGTACAATGATTGCGGGCCATTTGTTACCAAATTCCCAAAATTTAAACCAGTTTTTGTTGTTTCCATGATTTTTCCCTCGTTTTTGTTAGATTTCCTATGTATTTCTTATGCTTTCTTAGGCTTTATTAGGCTCAATATAGTAATAACACAAGAAACCGGAAAAGTCAAGGGTTATTTTGAAATTTGTTACGTAACCTCAAAAAGGGTACTTTTGGGAACGCTAAAAGGGTATTTTGGGAACATTAGAAGGGTACAAAAAATACCGGGGTTTTACACCCGGTATTCCCAAATTTTTTCCCC
>Ga0208373_1003859_pt1 | contig 14215 bp, 17 predicted proteins | sample RifOxyC2_FD_184036 | JGI IMG/M metagenome (GOLD analysis project Ga0208373, IMG submission 184036) | Soil microbial communities from Rifle, Colorado - Rifle Oxygen_injection C2 (SPAdes) | ecosystem: Environmental > Terrestrial > Deep subsurface > Rock core/Sediment | place: Rifle, Colorado...
ATTTAGAACTTAAACACAATTGAACTTAACATGTATTAAGCGTAGTTTTATTACGCTTAATACCAGAATAAGCCATAAAATGCGAAATTTTATATGGTTAAGGTATTTCATGACTGGCATGAATGGATTGTCTTTTGATGATAAAGAAATTGAATCAATTGTTGTGCAAGAATGTAAACTTAAAGGGTATTCGCAAAAGACAATAGATAATTATCTGCATCATATCAAGAGATTTGCATTATCTAAAAAATCACCAAGAGAGTTTCTTCTTGCACTTATTGAAAAAGGCGATTCTGACGAAACAATAAGATCTGCAAGTTTTGCAATTAAATTCTGTCTTAATACAATTAAAAAAGATAGCTCAGAAATACAAGATATTCTGAACAATCTGCCCAATCTTAAAAGGGAAAAGAAGCTTCCTGTGGTACTTTCTAAAGAAGAAATTGAATCTCTTATTTCTGCTACAAAGAACATTAATCATCGGTTGATTATACAAATAGGTTATTCGGCTGGTTTACGAATCAGCGAGATAATAAATCTTAAATGGCAGGATATTGATTTTGATAGGAATCTTATTCATCTGAAAAGGGCAAAAGGAAAGAAAGACAGGATTGTTATGCTCTCTTTGAAAGTTAAAGATGGTTTAATGAATTTGACTCCCTATAAAGAGGGATATGTCTTCTTGACAAACAGGGGTGGTAAATATACACAAAGGACAATACAGAAAATCATGGAAAATGCAGCTACGAAGGTAGGCATAAGAAAAAGTATTACTCCTCACACCTTAAGACATTCTTTTGCAACTCATCTCTTGGAAAATGGGACTGATATAAGGTATATTCGAGATTTATTAGGTCATTCGGATATTAGCACAACATTGATTTATACAAAAGTTTCAAACAAGAATATTCGCAACATTAAAAGTCCATTGGATGATTAACTAACTTCTTCCTCTCGCACAACTACCCGAGTGAGACGACGGGCTTCATCCCACAGATAAATCTGTGGGTATTCGCCCTACGATTTTATAACTCCCCCCTTCTCTAGCCAGAAAACGCAGCGCGAAGTTATACAGCGCGAAAAGCATTTTTGGATGAAGCCTGCAATCAATGGATTAACTATGCCACCAATCCCAACTTCATAATAAGGCCTATATCTGTTTTTGTTTTTTATAAGCAAGCTAACCCCGCCTTTACACCCAGCAACTTTCAGTGGAGCACTAACAAGGCAGGACAAATCATAATTAGGAGGCACTGTTACATGGCCCATGCCTAATGTAATCCGTTTTCCTTTAAAATTATTTTCCCTTCAGCATCTTCTCCATAGACACGGGCCTGCAATCCTCGACAACATCGGTATCAAAAAACGGATACTTTCTGCAGACCTCAGGCCGATTCCCATAGATTGAGCACAGGAACTTATCCCCCTTCTTTCGCAAAAAGACGCAGCCATCCTTGTTTTTTTTGAGGACTGGCGCCCTTATGATGTGGTCCCACTCATGGAATTCTTTGTGGCCAAGCTTCTCAATCCTTTGCATGTCCTCTTCTGAGAGCTTTACAGTAGTGTAGATGCAGCATTCGCCGCATTTTGTGCAGTTGAAAGTGGATTTGTGCATCATTGCCCTGTGGCACCAGTGTTATGCAATAAACATACAGAAGGGGTTAGTTGAAAAAGGTTTCTGCCTGCTTCTTCTCCTTCCTTAAGCTTCCAGCCGATTATAAGAGAGATATCCGAAAAATCGCTTCATGGAGCGTGAATGATTGCGTTTTGGCAAATGCTTTAAAGCAGAGAAGCCTTTAACCACCATATGCCCCTTCCCACAATAATTCTCATCCACGGCAACAATACCCTTGCCTGGGATTATGGCTGCATGCTGTGGGCAAAAAAAAGCATAAGCTTTCCTCACGTGTGCCTTATTTCTTCTTCCCTGAGCCAGACTGCGCCAGAAAATCAAGAAGCTCCGTAGGTACAGGAACTATAATGGTCGAATTCTTCTCTGCTGCAATGTCTGACATGGTTTGAAAGAGCCTGAGATGCAGGGCTATCGGCTCAGTTGCAATCGTCTTTGCGGCGTCAGCAAGCAGTTGAGACGCCTGCTTCTCGCCTGTTGCAAGGATTATCCTTGACCGCCTGTCCCTTTCAGATTCAGCCTGCCGAGCCATAGCCCGCTTCATGGTCTCAGGAAGCTCGATGTCCTTAAGCTCAATCTTGTCAACCTTGATGCCCCATGGGTCGGTGTCCTTGTCTACAATGTCGGATATCTTCTTTGATATCTGCTCCCTCTTAGCAAGAATCTCGTCAAGCTCAAACTCGCCGACAATGTTGCGCATAGTAGTCTGGGCAAGCTGGGCTACGGCATAGTTGAAGCTCTCGACTTCAAGGATTGCTTTCTTTGCCTCCTGCACCTTATAGTAAATCACTGCATTCACCTTCAGGCTGACATTGTCTTTGGAGACTGCTTCCTGGCTTGGGACGTCAAGTGTCTTGATCCTCAGATCAACCCGCTCCCAGCTTTCGATGATGGGTATGACTATCCTCAACCCTGGCTCCATGATGCCAGTGTATTTGCCAAGGGTAAATTTGACGCCTCGCTCATACTGCTTGACAATCTTCAGTCCTGAAAGGACAAAAAGGGCGATGACGTAGAACAAAATCCATAATGGGCTAAATAAATCTATCATTGCTTCTCACCTCGTAATCTCTTCTTGAGTTGCTCAATCATGGCTACAGGCGTAGGGTCCGTCCGGTCTCTTATTGCCAGATGGTAGGACAGCCAGTCACCCAGATGGAGCGCTGAGAACATTCTTGCAAGCAGGCCTGTGCCCCTTGTATTCATGAGCTCGACATCAACGCGCTCCTCGACGATGGCCCTGCAGAGGCTGAACCTGCGCCTGATTGCGGGGTAATCCTGCTCATCATGGAGCATGACTACGATGTGCCTTGAGCGCTCTATACTCTCAAATGCCACCAACTCGTTATGGTTCATCTCTGGTATCTCTCCTGCTATCGCCAGGCGCTTTGCGTTCTCGTTCACCTGGGTCTTGCAGCGATACACAATGGGATAGAAGCGGGATGAAGCGTAGAAAATAGGCATCCTTTTCCCTATACTTTTCGCAAGGCGCTCGCCTTCCTCGTCAAAAAATGTTGTATCCCCAAGAATCCTGAGCATCTCGTTGAGGTCAGTGTTGGCTATTGAAACGATTCCTGAGTTATGCAGCAGGCCAAGCATGGAAAAGAAAAGATAGCCAATAGATGCTCTTGGCTGATGGCCTTTTGGGATAAGGATGCAGTGCTTTGCAGCCTCGGCCAGCATTCCGCCGCTGCAGACTGCCCATACTTCAGCGCCTCTTTTTTTTGCTTCTGCAAAGGCTTCCAGCGCCTCTTCAGTGTTGCCTGAGTAGGATGCTGCTATGACTAATGTTTTTTCATCGGCATATGCGGGAAGGGCGTAGTCTCTTGCCACGGCTACTCGGATAGGCTTGTCCATGAGGTATAGCCTGAGGAGGTCGCCTGCCATGGCCGAGCCTCCCATGCCGCAGACCACAATGTTTGCGCATTGCCTCTGGCATCGCTTGCCTAAGGGCAGCTCCAAAGCTTTTTTACATTGCTGCTGGAAGGATTCTAGAATTTGCCTGTAATCGGACTTGTCAACAACCATATAGCTGCTACGGAATAGCCTATTTTAAATATTTTGGTGTTTGGCGTAACACTTCACCATTATCAAGCTCGCCTGCCTCTTTGCAACTGCGCTCGGCATCGCTCCCGAAAAAGGCATTCCCTAAAAAGACCATCCCAAATAGCTCATTGTCTATGGCTTCTTTCTTATCAGAGCACTTTGTTTTTCTTTGAGCCGTTATTTGTGCTGCAAATGCCTATAATGATAATTCCGTCATGCACGGCAGAGTCGCCCATCCTTCATACACGCCTGCGCAACAAGCAACGCTGAGGCGAAGGCTGCCTGCTTTTCCTCCCTCCATTAGCTTCCCGCCCTTCAGGGCGCTTTTTCCCGAAATATTTTTGCTACGCTTCGGAAGCCCCGCACTTTAGTGCAGGAGGAGGTCACATGGTTAGGTTAGCCTACTATGCATAATTTGGGCAACTTAAAGCCTTTTCTTAGTGTCCTAATATCGTTCCCAGAGCATCCTATTCTCCTCAAGGGAATAGTGGGTCAAGAACGATTTAAGGACACGAGGGAGTTTTGAACCGCAAACATTATTAGCAGGCTTATCTCTCAAGCGCCCTATGAAGCTTGCTCATGCTATCTTGATAACGGTGTTTGCAAAGGAAGAGGAAAGCCTTGCTGCAGTAAAGGAGGGGCTTGTTGCCCTGCTTGCATTCGATAATCCTGAAAATGAAAATATCATGATAGAGCAGAGGATTGCTACAGGCTTCAATGAGCGGCGAATATCTATCTTCAGCACAAAGCTTTCAAAGGAGCGGCATACCTTCCAGTTCATCAGGCGCCTTATTGGGCTAATCAGTAAAAAAGACATGGCAAGGATAAGGAAAGAGCTAGAGAGCAGGGTTGATGAAGAGTGCAACTTCTTTCTTAGGTTTGAGAAGGGGCCATGGAATGAGGGGAGGAAACTTGTGCTGACCGACTCAGGTGAATGTTATCATATCAGGATGAGCGTTGCGGCGTTTCCTGCAAAGAGAGAGGTTGCCCTTGCCGTGCTTAGGGAGTTGCTTTGAATCATAAGCACCAGCAGGCCATTACCTTTTTAACCCTCTGCTTTCATCATCCGAGGATTATCAGTTACCTCAATTCCGCAGGAACAGGGCAACTTTCCTGAAGCTCTGTGCAGGGCTTTCTTGGCCAATTCGAGGTTCTGCTTCTCCACAAAAATGGTGAATAACCCTTTTCCCTTCTTTGCCCGTACTGCCTGGCCTATCGGCTTTCCAAATGACTTCGCCATTCCTGTTGAGAAACGGTCTGCTCCCGCGCCAGAAGCAAGAGGGTTCTCCCTGAGAATGTGGTGAGGGTAGCAGTTGACACGGAGATAGTAGTTGCCTGCCCCGATAGTCTTTTCCATTATCCTGTTTGATGCCTCACGGGCAGAATTCATGGCATTGTCACGGATTTGAAGGTCTGCTTTTGTTCGCAGGGTAACTGCGTAAGGAAAATCCTTCTGGGGATTGCCCATGTTGAAACTGCTGATTTTAGTGTTGTGGGTGGTCTTGACAAAAGATTTGGCTGTGAACTTTGATACTCTGGTATGTGGCCGCTCAAGCCTTCGGTAGGATATCGCTTTTCGTAATCTTGCCATATGCATCACTCTCTGTTTGCAGATGAGAATCTGTAAACAATTTATAAATGTTTAGTTCATTCAACTTTTTTTGGCTGGGTGCGCTTCACTGTTATCGGGACAACGCCAGCAGCAAACTCACGCTTTGCTATTTCGATAGGATTGTAATGAAGCTCCTGGATATCCTTGTCGGTAAACTTTACCAGAAAGGGAGCGCCCATTGATATCTGGAGGGCTCTGGCTCCAAGGATGCGCGCTATCTCGTATTTGGTGAATCCTGTAGGGAAACTCCCTGCTTCCTGTGGCTTTGTCATCCGACCATACCCCGCAATTCATTTGCCTTTGCTGTAGCGATATCAATCATCTTGATGACATCATCAGGCGCAAGAGCCTCATCGCCTCCTTTCTGCATAGCACAGAGGGTGCCATCTTCAAGGGATGCCACGGTGATTCTTGCGCCAATCGCCTTTTCCTCTTCGGCATCAGGGTCAATGATGAAGTGCCTGCCAATCTTGCTGACGGTCACAGAGATGGGAATCTTCTCGAGAGGGAGGCTGTCTTTAGCCTTGCTCCTGTAGTCAATCTTCTCCCCGTCGTATGCAGGAAGCCTAGCATCCCTGAGCGCTGCAAGAGCAGCAAGAGCGCAGGCATCAAGGAGGTTTCCCTCTGCATTGATGGTACAGAGGTCAATCAGGACAGCCCAGACTTTCTTGTCTTTCTCTATGCAGAGCTTCCTGAAGTTGAGCGCCTTGCTCTCGCGGATGCCCCTATCAACAACGCGGGAGATCTCTATTGCTTCTATCCCCGGAGGGCCAGATTCAAAATCAGGGCTTGACAGCGGCATAAGCTCGACGTTGACTATGATAGTTCCATCTTCAGGAGCGTCGGGGTAAGGAGTGACAACCTCCATCTTGACACCCGCCATGACCTCTGTCCCGCCGATTTTTACTCTTGCTGAGCCTTCAGCGGTCTTGGTTACGCCTGTCTCCAGGGAAATCTCCCTGAATTCCTCAGCTTTTCTGCCATCAAGCCGAAAGCCTGCATCAAGCAACTTTACGATATGATTATGGGAATGTCCTGCCTCATTCATTGCTATCAACCCCGTACTTTTCCTTGAGTGCGGCTTTCTGTATCTCTGCTATGCGAGTGCAGGCTTTCCTTGCCATCTCAAGGAGCTTTGGAATTTCCTTTTTGTCTAGAAGCCCGTCCATCTGAAGGAGGCTGATCTTTCCGGTGCTTGCGAGCATCGCAACAGGGAAGTCAGCAACAGGCCCTCCGTCATAGCTCTCCTCACTGTAGTCAAGGTCTACGACCAGCTTGTCATCAACCCTCCCTACAGAAACTGCTGTGACGAGGTCTTTCATCTCAATGCCTGCGTCAGCAAGAGCCATTGACGCTGCGCAGATGCCTGCGCATCTGCTTCCAGCCTCAGTCTGGGGCAGCTCGATAAAGACATCAACGACTGCATTGGGGAACTCAGAGAGGTCAATCACTGGCAGCAACGCTTTTTGAGTCACCATAGATATCTCTTTTGACCTTCGCGAGCCTCCAGGCCTTACACGCTCTCCTGTGCTTGAGAACGGCATCATGTTGTAGTGGCAGCGCAAAATGCCCTTTGTAGGGTCCTGCATGAACCTTGGATACAGGTCGCGCGGACCGTAGACTGCTGCATATGCCCATGTGTTTCCCATCTGGAAATAGGCAGAGCCTTCTGCCTGGCGGATGACCCCTACCTTTGCCTTGAGTCCACGCATGTCCTCCATCCCTCTTCCATCTATGCGCTTTTCGTAACCCATGATTATTCACCCTCTCCCCTTTTCTCATCGCTGCCTGAAGAAACTCCTTTCAAAGAGCCATCAGGCTTTCCTGCAAAGGAGCCAAGGAAATCTTTGATGCGGTCAGTAAGGCCCTGCATATGGGATTCAGCTTGGATCTTGTTGATGGCTGCGACGACGACCATTTCAGCTTCTGGCCTAGCATCTATCCATACCATGCCGTTCTGGCCCACAACTATCTTTGCTCCAGTTGCCTGCTTAAGCATGGACACCATGGATCCTGCTTTTCCTATAATTCTTGGTACCTTGTTTGTGGATACCTTCAGGATTCTTCCGCCACGAAGTTTCATAAGCCCAAGGCCTTTCATGCTCAGGTCGACAAGTTTCTGGCTTGTGACGTTGATGATCTTACAGGATACGTAGTCTCCTATCTGGTAGTATTTGGTCAGGTCTGCGCCTCTGGCTACAAAGTCGGTTGTTCCGTCTTTGAGCGAGAGCAAGGCTGAATAGGCGCTGTTGGTGTCTATGCGCCACCCTGAGAGGTTGACATCAATAACCTTTCCGACGATGACATCACCGGTTTTTGGCAGGTATCGCCCTGATAGGGGGATAAGCTTCAGCGCTCTGCCTTCCACGCTTGCCAGTCCCAGGCGGCCTGCCTTGATTTCGTCTCCTTCACGGTAGGTGCCGTTGCCAGGAAGATACCCCATGCCTTTAGCTAAGGTCTCACCGGGAACGACTATCTGTTTGCTTGCTATGAGCAATTGTTCATCTGTCATTGTATTCACCTAAATCATTCATTTCTTTTTCACTTTTCTTGAGGGCTTGATTTCTCCTGCTGCTGCTGCCCTGATGTCATCCTGGCTGAACTTGTCAAAGTGCTTCTTATCTGATTCTATGTATGCGGCATCCACACGCTCAAGGCTGAACTGCTCGCCAAGGACCTTGCGAAGGGCCTTCAATGCCAAAACCAGGTTTTCCTGGATGCATTTTCCTGGCTGGTATTCCTTATGGAGGATCTCCTCAATCTCAGGCTCGCCCTCGCCTATGACTGTTGCTCGGTACTGAAAGTAGATGCCTGTTGGGTCAGTCTCAAACAGCCTGGGCTCTTTGCCGTCTATTCCTGCAATGAGGATCGCAACTCCAAATGGCCTTAATCCGCCTGACTGTGTGCAGATCTGCTTTAAGTCGCAGATGTCCTTGGTAATTGAGACCGTGTCTATCTCAGAATCATAGGTTATCTTGTGCTGCTGGGCCTTGAGCTGCGCGCGCTCAATCAGGACGCGGGCATCTGAGAGTATGCCTGATGCCGTTGCCATGATGTGGTCATCTATCTGGAATATCTTCTCCACAGCCTCAGGGACTACGAGAGAGTCAACGACACGCTTGTCTGTCACAAGCAGGACACCATCTGAGCAGGTCATGCCTATAGCAGTTGAACCCTGCCTCACGGTCTTTTTCGCGTACTCGACCTGAAGAAGCCTTCCGTCAGGCGAGAACATGGTGATTGCCCTGTCATATCCCATCATCTGATGCTGCATTGGTTGCATTGTCCTAACCTCCTTTTGGATGTGGTGTGTGAGTTTCCATGAAATTTCCGAGAGCTTTTTTGAGGATGCCGCTGGCGCCGACGGTGTGCATCATTGCTTTGGTGCTGTCTATCTCATGGATGAGCATAAGGGCACTCCTGACGTCATCAGCCTTGTTGTGGGCTACCCTGATTATTCCTTTCTGCTTCCAGCAATCGAAGCGATTTGCAAGGAAGAGGATGCCAGCCTGAGCAAGACCCTTCTCGCCTATATACGAAAGGACTGAGCCTACTATCGCCTTCTCTACTGCCTTTGCATTAGTTATTGGCTTTTCTGCAATGATATCAAAGACCAGATAGCGCTTGCGTTCTTTTAGTGTGGGCAATAGGGTTTTTAGCTTTGCCATTGCAGGCTTTTTAGAAAACGACTCTCCCGTCAGTTCTCTTCTCTTGTATGGTATGGAGGGTTGCCTAGGCTTTTATAAAGCTTTCTAACACTACGGCTTCATCCAAAAAATAAAGAAAACGGTAGAACGAAGCAATCCATTCATGGCGCAGGCGGGGTGGGGACGCGCCCTTCGGGCTCCCCGTAGGACATTTTGCCTTTCGCAAAATGGCCGTCTGCCGCCAAGAATGAATGGATTGCGAAGTGATGAGAGTAAAAAAGGATTTTTTGGATGAAGCTTAACACTACGGCTTCATCCAAAAAATAGATTAACAGGCTCTTCTCTACTAATACTATTCTGAAAAGCAATCAGGATAGCAAGTAGTGTGAAGTTATGGGGTATCTATTGGGTAGATTCGTGTTAAAGGAGCAATAGCAAAAAATCAATAGCAAAAAGGCATTAGCACCCCTCCCATCGCTTCCACAGCCAATGCGTAACCTCGTAGCTCGCTGCACCATCGGGTGTGAAGGCTGGGCGACTCTGCCGTGCACGACGGAATTTCCATCGTCAATTTCACCGCAGGCAAAAGAAGAGAGAACAGCAGCGTCGCTTTTGGTAAAGTTGCTGGCGGCAATGCCCGTTTTTTGGGAATGCATTTTTCGGGATTATACCAGATACTACCCTAAATTATTAATTCGGATTTTAGAATAATAAATTATGGAGTTTAGCTATTAATCTCTTTATAACTATATTAATATTTAAAATAATCAACTAATCTACGCATATTATATATTAAATCACAGAAAAGTATATAAAGCTGCAAAATATATCATCCTTCCTATGGATGATACAACCCAAGAGCAATTATTTGAACTTAAGAACCAGATAGCTATGCTTGAACTGCAATTAGAGAGTATGCGCTGCAGGATGCAGCCCTTCAATGGATTTGCCAGAGTGATGGAACAGCTGCAGAACGGCGAGTTGACAGTGGAGGATATCAAGACTGCCTATAGGCTAAGCCAGGATGGTGCAGAAGAGATTCTTCCCTCGTTGGACCATGCCCGCGAGCACGTCCATCAGGTGCAGGATGCAAGAGGCTTTGTGCTATAGCATCGCTCTTCTAATCTCTTATAGATGATATCTGCTATTGGCTGCAGGTTCATCACGTCTTCGGCATTGTATTCCACAAGCATCCTGAGGTAATGCTCATCACCTGTTGCTCTGAACATGCGCCACAAGGCGGCGGGGTCTCCTCCCCTTAACTTCTCGACAAGAGGGTTTGCCCGCATAATGCAAAGCTCTTGCTCTATCAGTTTCAGCCCGCCAGCAATGCCAAGCTTAGCGCAGGCATGCTTGAGGTCAAGGTGAGGGACGTTTGGTAATACATCTGGATAGCGCCTCTTGATGTAGGGCAGATCAAAGCTTGCTCCGTTGAACGTGATGAGTAGCTTGTACTTCTTCAGCTCTTCCCTGAGTGCCTGAGCGTCAAAATTGATGCCCCTTATCATGGTCATTGCAGAGATTCCGTCAAAGAGGCCAACAACAGTTATGGCATCGCCTGTCTCAATGCCTGTGCTCTCGATGTCAAGGAACACCGCTTCCTCCCTGAAGAACCTGTAGAGGCGCCAGCATTCTGCTGCAGGGAGCTTATCCATAAAATAGGGGCTGTTGTTGAAAAACAATGCTGCCCTCGCCTTGAGAAGCTGGCGGTCATAATAGAGCTTTCGTGTTGCTGCTATGCCTTTGACTTCTTTAGCCACAAGGAAATCATTCCAGTCAGAAATTCCCTGATGCCAGATTCTCTGCTCAGTTGATTCCCTGATGCCGTCAAGGATGAGGAAAGTTTTTCTAATCATGGTGCAATCAGAAATGGGAAGGGGTGGATAAGCCCTGCGCGCACATGTCCAGTGTGACCAGTCCAGAAGCAGAAGCCATGATGAAGTGGTGCGCATATAACCTGACGGCGATATGCAGGGCGTGTTATGACGGGGCGATAGGGCCAGAGCATTTTTCATAAAATATTCACATAGAGAGGTTGCATGGCTTTCAAGGGAAAAAAGAAAACACACGATAGAGAGTATCAGATACTACATATAGTGCCTTTCACGATTGTAAAACACAATATTTATATATCTGTGCCCTATTAGCAATAAGGCTGTGCTGGATAGGAGTGGTTGTTCTGTTTGATGCCAACGGCACAACAATAGGGGATGAGAGCAATAGTGATAGCTATAAATAAAGGATAGGGGTGTCTAGAGAAAAATGGCTGATGAGAAGAGCTGGAGCATAAGAAAAAGGGATGGGCGGATTGTTGAGTTCGCGCTTGAGAAGGTCACTGATGCTATTTACAAGGCAGCAAAATCTGTCGGAGGGACGGACAGGGATCTTGCGCAGGAGCTGGCCCGCAAGGTATTCGCCATCCTTGAATATTCCAAGGAGCCTGGCGAGATTCCGACAGTTGAGGAAGTGCAGGACGTCGTTGAGCGGGTGCTCATCAAGACCGGCCATGCTAAGACTGCCAAAGCCTACATTCTCTACAGAAAGCAGCGGGAGAAGCTGCGCCTCACAAAGGGAGCGTTCCTTGAGGTAAAGGAGACCATGGATGAATACCTCAAGAGGACAGACTGGCGCGTCAACGAAAACTCCAATTCAGACTATTCCTTCTCAGGGCTTATGTCTCACACATCAGGAAAGATCATAGCAAACTACGCCCTCAATGAGATATACTCTGAGAGCGTGGCAAGGGCGCATCGCTCAGGTGCAATCCACATCCATGACCTTGGCAACGGCGTCGTCGGCTACTGCTGCGGCTGGTCGCTCCTGAATCTTCTGATTCGGGGATTTGGAGGCGTCCCCAAAAAAATCAGGTCAAAGCCTGCAAAGCACCTTGAGGTTGCTGTCATCCAGATGGTCAACTTCCTTGGCTCCCTGCAGATGGAGCATGCAGGAGCGCAGGCGTTCTCCTCAGTTGACACCCTGCTTGCGCCCTTCGTCAGGGTAGACAATCTTGACTATAAGCGCGTGAAGCAGAATATGCAGATGCTGGTATTTTCCCTCAACGTGCCTTCACGCTGGGGATGCCAGGCGCCCTTCACCAACTTCACCTTTGACTGGACCGTTCCCGAAGACATGAAAAACAAGCCTGCGATTGTCGGAGGGGACCCGCAGAAATTCACCTACGGCGACTGCCAGAATGAGATGGACATGCTCAACAGGGCATTCATTGAGGTCATGACCGAAGGCGATGCCGATGCAAGGACATTCTTTTATCCCATCCCCACCTACAATGTAACAAGGGACTTTGACTGGGACAGCGACAATGCAAGGCTCCTGTTTGACATGACTGCAAAATACGGAACGCCCTATTTCCAGAACTTTATCAATTCAGACCTCAAGCCTTCAGACATACGAAGCATGTGCTGCCGCTTGCAGCTTGACATCAAGCAGTTGCGCAACAAGATGGGCGGCCTTTTTGGCTCAGGCGACCAGACCGGAAGCGTCGGAGTCGTAACTATCAACATGCCGCGCATCGGCTATGAGGCAAAGAACGAGGAGGACTTCTTCACCCTGCTCGGGAGCATGATGGAGACAGCAAAGGAAGCGCTGCAGACCAAGCGGGAGGCTGTTGAGAGGAACTTGGCGAACGGCCTTATGCCCTTCACAAAATTATATCTGGGAAGCTACAGGCAGCACTTCTCAACAATCGGCCTCAACGGCATGCACGAGGCGTGCCTCAACCTCCTTGGTAAGGGAATTGACACTCCGGCAGGCAAGGAATTTGCGCTTAATACCCTGCATTTCATGCGCGAAAAGCTTCAGCAGTTCCAGGAGGAGACAGGCAACTTCTATAACCTTGAGGCTGTGCCCTGCGAGTCTGCAACCTACAGGTTCGCAAAAAAAGACGTTGAGGCATTCCCTGACATCATCACCGCTGGAACTAAAGAGCGGCCTTACTACACCAACTCTACCCATCTGCCGGTGAACCACACCCAGGATATCTTTGAGGCCCTTGACCACCAGGATGAGCTGCAGACTCTCTACACAGGAGGCACGGTGCTGCATGGATTCATGGGCGAGAAGGTGTCTGACTGGAAAGCTACAAGGAATCTGGTGAAGTCTATTGCGTATTCCTATAGGCTGCCGTACTTCACCATAACCCCTACATTTTCCATCTGCCCTGAGCATGGCTACATCTCCGGCGAGCACTGGGAATGCCCCCATGCAACAACGGACAAAAATGGCTCAGTCGTTGCGTGCGAGCACCTGCCTGAGGTCTATTCGCGCATTGTCGGCTACTTCAGGCCAGTCCAGAACTGGAACCATGGCAAGAAGCAGGAATTCGCTGACAGGATGGAATATACTGAGCCTGTCCCAAAGGTTGAGTCTTTGGCGCGGGCATTGGGAGCAGGCATGAGCGCGTCATAAAACCCTACTACCGTGGTGCAAATCAAAGGATTACAGAAGACAACACTTGTTGACTATCCGGGAAAGGTAGCCTGCACGGTCTTTTTGCCTGGGTGCAACTTTCGATGCGGCTATTGCCATAACGCTGACCTGGTATGCTCAGCAGCAGCCCTTCCCACGATTCCTGAAAAGGAATTCTTTGCATTCCTTGCATCTCGCAAAGGCAAAGTTGAAGGCGTATGCATCACAGGCGGCGAGCCGACCATTACTAAAGGCCTGCCTGAGTTTTGCAAAAGGGTCAAGGATGCCGGATTTTTGGTGAAGCTTGACTCGAACGGAACGAATCCCTCAGTGCTCAGAAGGCTCATTGAGGAGAAGCTTGTTGATTACATCGCGATGGACGTGAAAGCTCCGATTGAGCAGTACAGCATCGTCAGCTGCGTTGACACCGACACAGGGAAGCTTGCAGAGAGCATCGGTCTCATCAGGGAGTCAGGAATTGACTATGAGTTTCGGGCAACCGTCATCCCCGACGTATTCACTGATGAGACCGTGAAGGCAATAGGAAAAGCAGTCTGTGGGGCAAAGCGCTTTTTCTTCCAGCAGTTTCAGCCCTCAAAAAAGGCAATGGGCGAGCGCTATAGGGATATGGAGCCGTTGCCAGCAGAGGCGCTTGAATCATTTGGCAGGGTCATGCGGCAGTTCGTCGGCGAAGTGGGGATTAGAAAGTAGTACTGTGCTCTTCTCGAGTTTACCCTGTGCCAATGCCGTACTGCTTCATGAGCCTGAAAAGTAATCAGGATAGCCATGAGTTGAATCTTTGAGGGATATTGGCAGGCAGGTTAGCGGAAAGCTGGCATTCCCCCCCCCCCCCCC
>Ga0208373_1003861_pt1 | contig 14212 bp, 16 predicted proteins | sample RifOxyC2_FD_184036 | JGI IMG/M metagenome (GOLD analysis project Ga0208373, IMG submission 184036) | Soil microbial communities from Rifle, Colorado - Rifle Oxygen_injection C2 (SPAdes) | ecosystem: Environmental > Terrestrial > Deep subsurface > Rock core/Sediment | place: Rifle, Colorado...
AATCCAATCCGCAGCAATATCTGATGGGGTGGCATATTGCTCTAATACCCAAGAGGGTTCTTTAAACCCCTTTAATTTAGAGAGAACTACTTCTAAATCTTTTTTGGAGCGAATAGTCATATTTTTAATTAAAAGATAAAATATATTAAACTTTTTGTTTTTAAATAATTACTGCTTTTTTAACCACTCTTTAGAACTCCCAAAATCTATTTAAAGCATTAATACATCCTGGTTAGAAGTGAGGGTGGTAGAATATAAAAAATGTCTAAGATAGATGCAGAAATAATTGAACGGATGAAGCATAATTTTGCTTTAATAGAGCAAAGCCTCTCTGAACATCTTTCCGCTATTAACGAAAACACTGCCGAATTACAGTCTTTTTTTGATTATATCCAGGAATTAGACCAAAAATTAGAAAAGTTGTCTCAGCGTTTAGACCAGATTCAGTTACAGATGAATGTGCCTAATGACAAACCTTATGTTGCTCCTTTAAATCCCACGGAGAAAAAATTATTTTTAGTTTTATACACTGAAGAAGCACCTTTAAATTGTTTTGATTTATCACAAAAATCAGGTGTGCCCTGTTCAATTATTAGAGAGTATTTAGCGACCATAGTCCAGAAAGGTGTTCCTTTAAATCGTTCTTTCCAGAATTCCCATACGTATTATCAGTTAAGTTACAAATTCAAAGAATGGAGAATATCCTTAACCTGTCTTTAGATTCTTTTATGCCTCAAGAAAACCAAACTAAATTGAAAACTTACCAGTCTGATAATTAAGAATTTAATTCAAATCTGTTGGTTATAAAAGACAACCACTAAGTAATCTAAAATCGGGGTTATTTTGCCAGATTGATTGTAATTTAGCAAAATTGTCATCTGGTTTCTGCATTAATTTAGCCAGTTCATCTATCTTTTTTAATTCTGTTTCTGAAAGGGTTACAAATTTTTCACGATTACCCCAACCATTTTTAGGACCGTGTAAATAAATTATTTCATCATTCATTAAGCAATGAAAATCATAAAATAATGACCAAAAAACAACAATTGCTCCTCTTTTACCGCTGGCATTATAGAAGTAATCAGAATTTATCTTTTTACTTCTAATTGCCAACCAAGCATCTGCCGGAAAATCAAATTCACCATTCGGAATATCATACGGATTAAAACTTTTGTTTAAACTCCAACTTCCATCAACATCAATTGTAACCCATTTTTTTTCTTTAAAATCCCAATACTGGTTGATCCAATGGTCAGTGCTTACTTTTCCCAGTTTTCCCATATCAAAATAAGGAGCATTTCCTGACCTAACTCTACAGGGAATACCTTTTGATTTCAAAATAGCTGCCATGAGAATTGAAACAAACCGGCACGTAACTACTAATTTATCTTGTTCTTTCCGATTATTAACTAATCCTCGTTTATCCCTTCTATATAATTCAGATAACATTGCCGAAGCAGTAACTAAGACATCATCTTCTGGTTGCCGATACCACGGGACTTTTTTCATATCACCAAATTTTTTATCAGCATTTGTTCCTACATTTCCCGCAGCTAAAGTAGTTCTATGAATTATATTTTTTCTTACCAAAACACCAATTTCCTTAATATCATTTGGTAAATCTTTTTTCAGTAACTTTTCATAACATCCGGGATTGGTGTACATTGAAAATTCACGATAAAAAGTTAATATCTCCTTTTTCATTTACGTAAGAGAATTTTTAATTAGTTTATATAACTCACGCCTAAATGTTTAGTGATGGCTTGTTAATAAAAAAGAGATTATTTGTTGTGGTCTTTTATGAATTAATTACCACTTAGTAGCAAAAACTTTATAAATCCTTCTTCTTTTTTTAATGTTTAATATGTTTGGATGGCTTAAAAGAATAATTCCCGGAACTATTGGAGATGGTTATCGTGACCTTCCTCTAGAGCAGGGATTAATGATCCAAGCTAAAGAAGAATTAGTTGCCGTTCAATCTCATTTTCCTAATACTGCTGATTATCAATGTTATTTAAGGGCTATTGTTACTGCTGTTCAAGAACTTCAAGCTCCTCCGAGTTTACTTGTACGTCGTTCAGTTGTTGGTGAATATATCTTAATGTCACAGACAAAAACTTATGCTTTGGGAGTCCATGCTTTACAGGAAAAATGTGTGTCAGAAAATAATGTTCACCAGCCTAAAATTATTGTTGCTGGTCGAGAATTTTATCGCCCTAACACTTTTCTGGAAAATGTTGAGGCGAGAATGGATGACTATGAAACTTTAACTAATCCTAATGGTAGTGACCGAAGTTTAGAAGATAGGAAACGTTTCTTTAATACTTGGTTAGATTCCTGTTGCGGTGTTGCTTATCGGGCTGGAACAACTAAATTTAAGTTAAACTTACAATGCCCGGAACTGATTGGCATTGATAAGGGGTTTAATGGTTCTTATCTTTCTGTAAATTATGCTACCTTTTCTGGTGTGGAATTGGATAGCAGTAGTCCTAATTTTGTTCGTGATGGCTGGATGACGTTATTGGAAGGTAGAACTGATGTTTATGATGCTTATTTGGCGATGTTAAAATCAATAACTGGAAAAGATATCATTTCTGAATTTTGGTTACAACAAAACCCAACTACTGACAAATTGCGGGTGGTTTTTGTTCATAAGGTTCTTTTCAATAATAGCTTTGCTGTTGGTGATAACGTTCTTAGCTTTGACGGTCGTTTCCTCTGTCGTCGTAACCCCTAGTCGTCGTGCGCGTTAGCGCCAGAAAAATATTTTTTTTATTTTTTCAGTAATTATTACTTAATCAAATCATAAATTAATTAGTTTCAACCTGAATTATAGAAATATTTAAAATCAATCCCTTCTTTTAGAAATAGATGTTATTTACTATAAAATATGCCCCTCAGAATTCTTCCCAAATAGTTGGTCAGCAGAAAGTAATAATGGAATTAAAAGATTTTATCCAAAATTACCGAAAACAAAAAAAGAAAGCTGCTTTATTATATGGTCCGATTGGGACAGGAAAAACATCTTCAGTGTATGCTTTGGCTCAAGAATTGCAATTTGATCTCTTAGAGTTAAATTCATCTGATTTAAGGAATGAAAAGGAAATGGGTTCTTTTTTAAATTCAGCTTTAGGGCAACATTCTCTTTTTTTCCGGCCTAAAATTATTTTAGTTGATGAAATAGATAATGTTTCCGGGGTGAAAGATCGAGGAGCAGTTTCAGCCGTAGTTAAAGCTATAGAAAAATCTTCTTTTCCGGTAATTCTTACTGCTAACGACCCATTTGATTCTAAATTTAAAAGCTTACAGAAATGCTGTTTGATGTTGGAATTTGCTAAATTAGATTATTCTTTGATTGGGTCTAAACTTAAAACTATTTGTGATTTGGAACAAATTAAATTTGAAGACAAAGCCATTAATACTTTGGCTAGGCAAGTTGATGGGGATTTACGAGCAGCTTTAATTGATCTTCAAATATGCAGTGAAGGGAACAATTTTTCATTTGTTGATTTAGCTTCTTTATCTGATAGAAAACGGACCGAATCTATTCTTCAAGCTCTAACCCTTATTTTTAAATCTTCTACTGTTTCTCCGGCTTTATCAGCTTTAGATAATATTGATTTAGATTTAAATGAGGTTTTTTTATGGATTGATGAAAATTTGCCTAAAGAATATTTAACTCCAGATAGTTTATCTCGGGCTTATGAGCATTTAGCCCGAGCTGATGTTTTTAATGGTCGGATTAGGCGTTCTCAACATTGGCGTTTTTTAGTTTATATTAATAATTTGTTAACTGCGGGAATCTCTTCCGCAAAAGAGAGTAAGAACAGTCAATTTATTCAGTATAAGCCGACGATGCGTATTTTGAAATTATGGCAAGCTAAAATGAAAAATGCTAAAAAGAAAGAAATTGCTTCTCGTTTAGCTTTAAAAACCCATACTTCTCAAAAAAGGGCGTTAGAACAAATTCCATATTTTCAGTCTATTTTTCAGAAAGGACATGGAGAAAAGATTGCTCTGGAATTAGAATTATCTGAAGAAGAAACCGAATGGTTAAGCCAATGATTTAACTGTTGGAATTCTTTTTCAGTTACTTGTTTATTAAATTTTTCCGTGTTATTAAAGATTTAATCAACGCTTAAATTATTTATTTTTATTGTGAGTTAAATCTTTTAATCAATTCTTAAACTCTGTGTTTCTCTCCAAATTAAAACTTTTTAGCAATTTTAAGATAGTTTAGAACTAAATTATTCAATCAAAACTTATACTGTTCAGCCAAACAAATTTCCCATCTTTTCTTTTAGTTCCGTATCCATTTCGGAAATACTTTTAGTTCCATACAAATCCATAGTAGTCTTATACGACAAATGCCCTAATACTTTCTGTACTACTTCTAAACTCAAACCTCGATCTTTAAGAATTCGGGCACAACTATGCCTTAATATATGGGGATTGATGTTTTTAAGCTCAGGGATGGGATTTTTTAGCTGAGCTTGATGTCCGGCTTTAGCTACAATACGATTGATTTCTGTGGGGGAAATATGCCCTTCAGTGTTTAAAGAAGAGACTGCCGGAAAGAGATAACCTTTAGGTTTATTCTCTAAAATATAGCGATGGTAAATTTTCAAATCTTCAATTAACTGATCGGAAAAAACCGTGGCTAAACGTTGAATATTTTTTTTACCCAAAATCTGTATTTTTCCTGTTTCTAAATCTATATCTTCAATTTTTATTTTAGCTAACTCAAAACGTCTTAATCCGCAATAAGCTAACAATTTGATGATAACTTTGTCCCTTAGTTTTTCAGTATGTTTAATTAGAAGTTTAATCTGTTCTTCCGAAAGGTGAAATTGGCTACGGGTATGGCCTCTTTTTAACGGTTGGTCCATATCCGAGAAGAAAAGGTAACAGTTTATTTAAATGTTTCGTTTTAGGGGTTTTTTGTGTGGTTTTTTGTCATAATTTGTATAAAGTGTTACGTTCTAGGACTTTAGCTGTTTTTTGGTCAAAAGAGGGGGGTTTTTTAGTTAAATGGTGTTATCAATTGGGAAGAGATAAAAAGTGTTTTTTAACGGTTTTTAGAACTATGGTAAAACTCTAAAGTGCCGGGCATCAAATCCAATTTGTTGATTTCTTCTAAACTAAACCAACCATAAGATAATATTTCTTTAGGATCAACTTTCAAATTTCCAGATATATACTGACCTAAATAAAAACCAAACGTTCCGTTATCATATTGGCTCGGTAGTTCTAAAACCGGGGTGTCTTGGGTTAAAATAATTTCTAAACCTAATTCTTCTCTTATCTCTCTAATCATTGCTGATGAAGGATCTTCCCCTGGTTCAAATTTACCCCCAGGATGACGCCATTTTCCACCTAATGGTTTATTATACGATTGTTGAATTAGAAGGTGTTTACCGTCAGTATTTTCTAGAATTACTACCCCTCCGATAAGAACCATTTTAAGATTTTATGAGTTCTAAACCTATTTAAAAATTTCGGGTTTGTAGTATAGGTGTTTGTGATCCTCATATACTTCAAGTATTGATTAAAACTTTTACTAATTAAACCTTTCAAAAAAGCTTAAAGGTTTTAGTTTAGCCTTAGCTGAAATATTTAAGCAAGAACTAAAATATTTATTCTAAGTTTGAGATATAATCTTTAAGCAAAGATTAAATATTTTATACTTCCCTAAGTTTAAATGTTTTAATCATCTCTTAATAGTTTTATTTCTCTTTTTTTCGGGTATATTTATCACTGTAAAATAACAAAAAGTTTATAAACCACTGGTTTTGCTAAAAATATAAAGTTCATCAATAATATAATGGTAAGCAAAACCGATAAAAAATATACTGACGATTTAGCTAAAGATAAATCCCGGGAATTAGTCCGTTCTATGATTGAACGAACAATATTAACTTTTAGAAAACCAAAAGATGTTCGAGTATTATGTTTTCCTGGGATTGATGCTGAAGAAATATTTCAAGTTTATGATCAACTTAAAATTCCTCGGGGAAATATTGTTGGAGTAGAAAGAGAGCCAGAAATTGCTGAAGTTTTAGAAAACAAAAATTTAGGTATTAAAGTAGTAAGAAGCAGTATTGAAGATTATGTTGCTGGACAAGATAATTTAATTTTTGATGTGGTGAGTTTGGATTATACTGGGCCTTTACAGTTTAATCATCTTAACACTATTCGGCAACTAACTAAAAAGCAAAGGCGAAACCATTTTGTTTACCATCAAGCTAATTTAATGAAAAGGGATAAAACTAGTATACCTTGGTATGCTTATGGGTATGCCATGAATGAGCATGAATCATTAGATACAAATAAACCTATAATTCCTTATTTCCCAGATCGGTCTGGACCCCAAATATTACAACGTGTTAAAGATTTAATACGTTTTCTTAATGGAGATAAAGAATTGAAAGATATTCGATGTGGGGGTTATTCTACGGCATTACGAGCAGCATTTGCTGGAGGAGATATAGAAGCAACATCTAATTTTTTTAAATGGCTTGCCGGGAGAAATTACCCATTATTATTAGATGGTTTAGAAGAAGGTATTGGAATAATTTCCAAGGGTCAAGTGCCATTAAATCGCGAAAGATTATTGAACACGGGTTTAGGTACAGTTTATTTTCCATTAGTTCAAAATCTAATTGAATCTACTCTGGCTTATACACTTAGAGATAATTGTCATAGACAAGGTTTAAATGACGAAAACTTAGAGTTTGCCATATGGATGATGTTATATGATGGAATAAAACCGGAAAAATTTTTCCGCGAAAAAGAGGTTAAATGTTACACTTATATTTCCGAATCTAGTTCTCCGATGATGGGAGACGTTTATTTTTTAAGTTATCCTGAACGGACAGTAGGTTATTGCCATGATCTCTGTAGTTTGGTAGGTTATCCTGACCGAGAATTTAGTTTGTCTCATTCTAATTTTCATCAGGTATTAGATTTAATCGTTAAATGGACTAAGGGTACACCCAAATTTATTAGTGCAGAAAACATCATAACAGCACATGAGGCTGAACGGAATAGAATTTTTTTAGGAAGCTCGGCTAGAAAAAAAATTAAACCTTTAACAGAAATAAGTCCTATTAGTCAATTAACTAAAGAAGAGGTTATTGATTTATTATCTTCAAACATTCCTGTAGACGAAATTATAGAAGCATTTCCTGATTCTTTTACTCCGGCTCAACTTCATGCTTACAAAGCTCATATAACTATGGGAACTTATTCCAAAGAAGAAAAGTGAGATCTTAAATTTTCTCTCAAATTTATTCTTTTAATTTTTTTCTTGATCTTTTCCGCAACGTTTTTAAAACCCAATTAAAAGAACAGGTAGTTGATGGATCCGTTTAAAAAAAAGAGAAACCAATTTACCGTCTTTTTAATCGGAGGGATAGCCGTTTTTTTATATGAATTACTTTTAACCATAATCCTAACTGAATTTTTTGGTGTTTGGTTCATTTACTCTTATATTATCTCTTTATTCACCGGATTGGTTTTCCTTTTTATTTACCATTGTTATATTACTTTTGATCAGAAAAAGATTGATTTAATTCAAATGGAGAAGTTTTTAATTAATTATATTATTATGTATTTTTTCTCTTTCTTTTTAGTATTAATAGTTACTAGTAATGGAATTCATTACCTTGATTACTATTATTTTATCGGTTTTAAATTATTTTGTTAATAAAAGCTGGGTGTTTCAGAATTAAATAACTAATTTAAAAGGCTTATTTGGGTTTAAATAAAACATCGCTGAGTCTTGGTCTAACCAATTAACTTTAATTCTGTTAGGATTAAAATATCTTTCGATTACTCTTTCTATACATTCATGGATTTCATATAACTTTTGGCTAGTATGATTAACCCCGGTTAAATAAACATGGGTTTGGTGTAATAAACAATAATCCCTTCTAATCAGATTTATTTTTTGGATTAAACCGTTTGGACTTAACTCACTGAAATGAAATAAATATCCTGTTCGGGTAAGATCTTTTACACCTAAAGCCATTGAACCAGAATGTAATCTGGCTAAAAGTATTTGATTACATTTAGCCTTAACCATTTCTTCAAGATGAACTTCAACGGGTGGAGGGGATTTTTTCATTTTGAATATAAATTAATAGAATTCTATTTAAAATTAGTGAATTATAAAAAATAAAAGACGAAAAATCAGCCTACATAGCTTAATTTTTTCTTCTCATGGATTTCTTCAGCTTGTTGCCCTTTTTCTAATATTCCTTTAAGTTTCTTTTCAAAGAGCTCGGCTTGCTTTAGCAACGGCTTATAATCAATTTTTAAACCACTATAACTATCTAATACTTTAATTATCTCTGAAGCAGCTTTACTGTCAGGTAAATTGCTATGGGCTTCAGCAAATAAAGCTACAATCGGGATTTTGGTTTCTTTAGCTAATAAAGCTCCCGTTACTCCAACAATAATCCCTTCCATTAACGGATTAGCTGCTTTTTTTAGTTTATTTATTCTGCCCCCATCAACAGTTGTATAGAAAAAAGTTTTAGATTCTTCCGGATTATTAGGGCTGCCTACTCCTTCTAAAGAAATAATTTCTTTTGCTTTTAAGGTTTCCGCTAATTCATTAATCACATCAGCTATTTTCCAACCTAATTCTTTACCGATATTGATGGCATGAATTAAAACTAAATTATATTTCTGGTTATAATGTATAGAAATAGGCTCAATTACTTTATTTTGATGAATGGCAATCATCGCTGGAATTTCGTCAATTTCAATTAAACCGATTTTTTCCGTTTCTAAATGTTCCATTAAGAATTCAGTGGCAATAGTGCCAATTAAACCAAAACCCGGAAAACCTTCAATGATAGTTACTTTTTGTGGCTTCTTTTTTAAGATTAATTTCATCATAAATCACCTTTTTTTTATTGATATCAGCTTTAAATCTCTGTTTCTTTTTATAGATTTTGGTTTTAGGTAAGCATAATCTTTTTTTTAGTCAAAGTTTATTATTATAGAATACAATAAAATTTATAATCCTCGCACCTTATTTTATTAAAATAATGGGGCCAAATATTATTAACAAATGGGAGTATGCTCAGCAAAAAGTTTTAGAAGTTATTGTTGATGATGGAAAATGGGATTTATTTGTTCGACAGGTAAGTTTAAGAGAACACTTAAATTTGAATGAAGAATTATATAATTATCGGGAAAGAGCAAAAAAAGATTCTAATTGTTTAAATCTTTTAACCAGTTATTATGTTAGTTGTTCTATGTTACAAATTTGTGATACTTGTAATTATAACAATCATCACCGGCGTGGCCAACGAAAATATGCGTTAAGATTAAGATTTGATTGTCAGCTAGACCAGAACAAAGAACGAGATAAGCCTCCGGAATGGTTAGACACAGAAAACAATTTATGTTCTAAATTTTATACTCATTTTTAAAAAGTAACTACGACTTAGTAATAATCAAAAGCTTTATATAGTGGTGGTACATTTCTGTTTTCTATGAATCAATTGGCACTAGAATGGTATTGTAATTCAATTCTAATAGACAATACTATGTTTAATTTTATTATTAAACATGTGCCAGTGTTGTGCTGATTCATCTTTGCTTTAAAATTTCTGGTGAAAAATCATGGATGAATCTGACACAGATGGGAATAGAACTTTTAACCTTCAAACCCTATTAAGACAAGTAGTTGAATCCGGATTTAATCAAGAGCGATATAACCTGTTTGAAGGAATATTTAACCGCCCACCTTCTTATCAAGAAATGGTAACTCCTGCTTTACTGTTAGTTAATTCAAGAGAAGGATCGGTTCCGGTAGAATTATACCGTCAGTTAGGACAAAATATGCAAACAGATAACGAATTTTATTTTAAACGTTGTCCATTACCTTTAATGATTCAATCCGGACGCTCTCTAGAAAAATCAATTAATGAATCTATAACTTATACTGGAAAGGAAATTAAATATTTACCGGGTGTAAATATAAGTACTACCTCTCCAGCAAAATATCAACGGTTAGAAGAGAGTAAAAAACCAGAACTGCCGGTTGAAGATGATTGTCATCAAAGAATGTATGTAACTACAATAGATATCAGTGGTTTGGATTTAGAGACGGCTACAGAATTATTTGAGCAATTTTACCAAAGGCTTCCTAAAACTAAATTAGAAGTACATAATAATAAAGATGGTATTCATAAAGAAGTAACTGATTTAGAAGAAGCCGTTGGTTATGTTCGAGATTTAAGTTATGTAGCTAAAATAGACCAGCCTTTAGAATCTAAAGAAAAACCTAAAGTTAACGTCTATTTAAAACCAAACTCTAGCTATCATATTCGGGTGGATGTATTAGGAACAAAAAAAGAAATTACCCAATTTGCCCAAAATGTAGAAAAAATAATCAGTCAAGTATTAACTAATTAAAATTTAGGGGGAGAATTAAAAATGAACTTAGCTTTATTAGATGAAGAACAAAAACCAAGACCAGATTACATCGATTATTATCTTAAAGCAATTCAGTTGCCTTTAGAGGTAAAGAGGTTAATTGCCAATACAGATTTTTGGAGATATAATTCTTTACGTCAGGTTACGGGATTAGAATTAATATTAACTGTGTTTAAAAGGGAACAACAATTAGATACTCCTGGATTAAGAATTGAAAAATTACAAGCTGAACCGAATTTTAGTTTTGGTAATAAAGAAAAAAAGGATTTGGCTCTTGAAGTTTATCATTCTTATGTCTTATTAATGGAACCAGAAGAAGTTGCTGCTTTAACTTTTAGTATTAAATTAACACCACTTTCACAATATTTTGAAAAGTTAAGTACTTTATCCTTAGAGGAACGTTCTTTAGCTCAAAGATTATGGCAACAGTATGTTGGTCAAGTTCCGACTAGAGAATTAGATACTGCTTACCGAACGAATAAAGGAAGCTGGAATCCAGAACAAGGTTTATCACTATCGGTTTATGTGACTAAATCAGTGCAAGAATATTTTGCTTTAAAAGAAATAAATCCACGTTCGGAATGGCTTGGTTCAGTTGCTTTAGTTGATTGCTTAAAAAAAGAATTATCTCCACCAAAATTTTAAATACTTTTAAGTATTTTAAAGGGGATAATGTCTTTAACTAAAACCCAGCAGAAAATATTATTTTCTTTAGGCCTATGCTATCAGAAACTTAACCAGCCTTATTTAGACAAACCGATTAAAGTATTTATCTCTAAAATTGAATTTATTGAACTGATTAAATCTGCAGATTTTATTAAAAAACAAGAACGGGCTTTATACAAAAATTTAGAAATTCTGGAGAAAAAAAAACTAATTGAATATCCTGAAAAAAAAATTAAGCTCACCAATAAAGGGCAGAAATTATTTAATAGTATTGAAAAGGAAATCAAGCCGTTTTTGGAAACTATTGACTTTTGGTCAAATAAGTTCAAAGCTAAAAGGCAATTACAAACTTCGATGAATTAAAATTTTATTGCTTATTTTTTAGATGCAGGTCAAAAAATGAGACCATCATTTTAATATATTTAGGGTCATCTAAACTATGCCCTTCTCCTTTAGCTTCATACAACGTAGAATTTATTTTATTTTTAATTAAAGCCTGATAAAAAATTAAACTTTGGTTAAATGGTACGGTTTTATCTTGATCTCCATGCATGATTAAAAACGGAGGGTCATCAGCAGTAATATAAGTAATTGGATTTATGGTATTAACTTTTTCTATAGAATATTGTTCTAACTTGGATGTTCCTAATAATTCACCAACTGCTTCATAATATTCAGTATGAACTTCGTTCAACCCAATAATTTTTAATGGGTCTACTGATCCAAACCAGTCCACTACTGCTTGAACTTGACTGGAATATTCTAAGTTATCACCCGATTCAAATTCCGTGATATTTCCTGAGGTTCCCAGTAAGGAAACTAAATGACCACCAGCAGAAATACCCCAAGCTCCGAATTGATCTGGATTTAAATTGTATTTAATCGCATTAGCCCTTAACCATCTTACCGCAGCTTTAACATCTTGTATTTGAGCAGGAAATTTGGCTTGACCGCTTAATCGGTAGTCAATACAAGCGATAACATATCCTTCTGTGAGTAGTTCTGTAGCTAATTCTTTTGCCGGACATTCTCTTTTATCTCCTTTCCTCCAACCACCGCCATGGACATAGATAATTACCGGTAAAGCTGAAGTATTTTCTAACAAGTAAGTATCGGGAAAATATAAATCTAATAATAAGGAATTATTACCCACTTTACTATATTCTAAATTAGAGATAACTTTAACTCCACTAGAGATTACTGGATTCTCTGTTGGTGGCTGTTCTTCAACTAAACTTGTTGTGCTGGGTTCAATAGAATTACTACAACCAGAAATTAAAAGCAATATTGTTAACAACCCATAACCTATAATTTTTTTCATCATATTTCCACAGTATATTCAAAATAGTTATTCCATGGGTTTTCTAATTTCATCATTTGTTCAATAGATAATTTCTCAAAATATTTGCGGAATGGTCGCATAGAATTGCCATGAGCCGAAATGGCGACATTAACTTTTTCTGTTTTCATTTTTTTTAATAAGTTTTTAATAAATAAATTAACTCTTTTTTCCACTTGTTGAATGCTTTCTCCTCCCGGTGGAGGGATATCATATGATCGATGATAAATATCATAAATTTGTTTAGCTACAACTTCACCGAATTCTTTCTTTGATTTTAAATTCATTTTACCATATTTTTGTTCCAAAGATTTAATTACCGTATTTTCAATATCCGCGATAAATTCTTTATGGCTATGTTTTTGTAACTGGCCATAATTTCGTTCAATAATTCGGTCATCTTCTATTTTTTCCCGGCATTCAGGATGATAACGTAGAATTTCTTTTAAAGTGTCTTTAGAACGGGATAAATGAGAATGGTAGGCTACATCAATTTTTTTATTTTTAAGTTTTTTAGCTATTTCTTGGGCGTTTTTAATTCCCTCGGAAGTCATTTTGCTGTCAATCCAGCCGGTAAACCATTGGTGTTTATTGTAATAGGATTGGCCATGCCGGAAAAGGTATATTTTAAGCTTCATCTGAACCCTCTTTTTTATGGAATAAAAGATAAATTCAGATTATATAAATATTACTACTTCGTTTAAAGGCACAGCTGACGTACTTTAATCTTCTATCTTCAAATGACTATTTAGAAAATGAGGTATTAACTCACCAATATTCGCAACATAAGGCTTGTCACCATGCCCACCATTAGGTATAGTCTTAAATTCTACAGTTACTCCAGCATCTTTTAAATCACGAAACAGTGAATAACTTTGGCTCCAAGGTAAAGTAATATCCTTATCACCATGAGTGATTAAAAAGGGAGGATCGTCTTTAGAAGCATATTTACCTGGATTCATACTATTTATCAAATGGGGAGTACAATCATTTAAATCTTGATCACAACCCAGTAATTTAGTAACTGATATTAAATAATCCATATACTTTACAGCTGGCGGTCCATATTTTCTCATTTGGTCAATGATTTCACTAGGGTCAGTTGGACCATATTCATCTACTACCAACTGAACTTGACTAGAATAAGTAGGATACTCTGGAGTATCAAAATCTTTTATTCCCTTAGAGGTTCCTAGTAAAGAGACTAAATGGCCTCCCGCTGACTCTCCAAGAGCCCCAAATTTATTTGGATTTAAATAATATTTCTCAGCATTAGCTCTTAGCCATCTAACTGCTGTTTTAATATCTTGTATTTGAGCCGGAAAAAGTGCTTCTGAACTTAAACGATAATTGACACTAGCTACCGCGTATCCTTCTTGACTATAAAAATAAACTCCACAGGGTGATTTATCTCCACCAGACCAACCTCCACCATGAACATAGATGATTACGGGGAATGGTTTTTGTCCTTTGAAATAAGGGAGATATAAATCCAACTTATTGCTGGGGCTTTGGTTAGAATAAGCTAAATCTTTAATAACTCTTATTGGCGGTGGTGCATTAGGATTAATTTCAACAGGAGGAGTATAATTTTCTTCAATTAATGAAGAATGATCAGTTACACCACAATCTAAATTAATTTTTTTTTCTTGAGGTAAAGAACAGCCTAAAACTGAAGCGAATAATAATCCGTAAATCCATTTACTGATTTTTACCATTTTTAATACAAAATAAGCTGTTTTTATAAATTTT
>Ga0208373_1003863_pt1 | contig 14202 bp, 8 predicted proteins | sample RifOxyC2_FD_184036 | JGI IMG/M metagenome (GOLD analysis project Ga0208373, IMG submission 184036) | Soil microbial communities from Rifle, Colorado - Rifle Oxygen_injection C2 (SPAdes) | ecosystem: Environmental > Terrestrial > Deep subsurface > Rock core/Sediment | place: Rifle, Colorado...
CGCGATACATGATTTTAGTCAGAGAGTTTAGCAATTCTTCTCGTGGTGTCGAGGCGTATTGCGTTAGTCGGGGAGAGGAACGGGTGTTTCGGGTGGATAGGATTTTGGAGATGCGGGAGGGGTGAGAGATTTGCCAAAATTTTATTTTTACATTATACTGTTTTTGTCGCCTAGCTAAATATGCTTACCTGCCCTCCTCTTTTTGTTCTATGCTTGGAAATAAAGAGGGGCGGCGGTTCCAATAGCGCTTAACCGTTTGGTAAGCATATCTGTTGGGCGACAACCGTCGTCCCTTTTTGTTATATTAAAATCAATTTTATGAATGATGAAACAAAAAAAGAGTTTAAGTCGTTTGAGGATTTTACGAATTTGTATGCGTTAAGCAAAACGCTGAGGTTTGAGTTACGAGTTCCTGAAGATTTTTGCGGTACTCAAGTAATGCTTGACCAGGAATGCGTTTTTGAAAAAGACCGCATCCGACGGGAGAAATATGAAGAAGCTAGGCCGTGGATAAATCGTCTGCATCGGGAGTTTATCCGTGACGCATTTTTGAATTGTGATGATCATGGATTCTCGGCACATGAGAAGTTTGCATTCGGATATGAAGATTTGTCCAGTTATCACAAAGCTATAGAAGATTGGAAGAACGACAAAAAGTCAAAAGATACGAAAAAGAAACTGATGCAAGTTGAGATTGGCCTGCGCCAGAAAATAGTACATCAGTTTGACGTGTGTGCAAAAAGTTGGGTCGCAAGATATCCAGACCTGAAGTCAAAGAAGATAGATGTTGGTGTTTTATTTAAGGCTGGGGTGTTTCGGGTTATGGCTCAAAAGTACAAAGATGAAGAAGGAGTCGTGATTGACATTGAGGGGAAGAAAACAAACATTTTCGATGGTTGGAAGGGGTGGGCCGGATATTTCAAGAAGTTTTTCCAAACTCGCGAGAATTTTTACTCGGCAGGGGACGAGTCAACGGCGGTAGCGTATCGAATCGTGAATCAAAATCTTAAGAGATTTTGTGACAACCTTGCAAGCTTTGAGAAGATAAAGGACAAGCTCGACATCAAAAAGATTGAAAGCGATTTGGGTGTTTCATGTGATGATGTTTTTTCTCTCCAATATTACAACGTCTGTTTTTTGCAGGAGGGGATTGATGCATATAACCGTGTGCTGGGTGGGTATGTTGGCGAAAACGACGAAAAAGTTCATGGCATAAACCAAGCAATAAATGAATATCGCCAAAGGAACAAGGGAGATAAAATTAAATTTTTGGCGATGCTGGATAAACAAATTCATAGTGAAAAAGATAAGTTCATTGATGAAATTGAAGATGACGTTCAGCTTCTCGAGAATTTAAAGAAATTTGTTAAAGCGGCAGATTATAAATTGCAAGCGTTTAGACTGCTGATAGAACATTTTACGGAGCACTTGTCTGATTATGGTAACGAGCTAAATAAGATATACATGTCCTCGGAGGCGTTTGAACGCAATGCGGGGCGCTGGTTCGCTGACTATGCGAGTTTTGAAAGAGCGCTGATTACTATCGGAAAAACAAAAGGATGGAAAGACGCGTACAGTATCTTGGGTCAAAAGGCTCCGACAGAGAAAGATGGCGGCATAAAATATCCCGATTTCCTAGTACTTGGTCATATAGCGCAAGCTTTGGAGTTGGTTGGAGTAAGTGTCTTTAAGGAAAAATATTCCGAACAAATCCAAAATTTTCTGAGTCTTACTTCGATAAATGCGTTTGTGGAAGTGCTACGTTATGAGGTTGCATATCAGTTTGCGCATTTTGAGGCCGATAAAAATCAAACGGGATATGATGTGTTCAAACAGCAGGTTGATCAAATCATCGCATCGAAGCCGGAAAGCATTAATACGGATGTAAAGATTGCCATTAAAAGGTATGCGGATACGGCACTTGTCATTTACCAGATAGCCAAGTACTTTGCTGTCGAGAAAAAGCGAGGATGGCTTGAAAATTATGAATTGAGCGATTTATTCTATAGTGAAACAAATCGCGGGTATCTGACTATGTTTTATGAAGCGACGGATTCACATGCCGATGCGTATACGGAAATAGTAAAGGGGTATAACGCCTTGCGTAATTATCTCACACGGAAGCCATACAGCACGGATAAGTGGCTACTGAACTTTGATATCCAAACACTTGCTGACGGTTGGGATAAAAACAAAGAGAAAGCAAACGGGGCTATAATTTTGCGCAAAGAGGAGCAGTATTATCTTGGAATAATGCACAGGGACCACATGGATCTTTTTACTGAAAAATATGCCCCGATGTATTCGGGGGTCGGATTTGAGAAAATGGAATATAAGTATTTCCCCGAGGCATCAAAGATGATACCGAAGTGTTCTACGCAGCTTCAGAATGTCCATCAACATTTTGAAGGATCCGATGCGGATTTTGTCCTTTTTAAAAAAGGAGATTTCACCAAAGAAGTTATTCTTAGTCGCCGCGTATACGACTTGAATAATGTCTTGTTCCGAAAAGATAATGTGGCCGTGTCGTTTGCCCCGAAAAACGATGAACAGAAGAAAGAAGGGGTAAAGCAGTTTCAGAAAGAATACTTAGAGCTTTCCAAAAATGAATTTCTATATCGTGCGGCATTAAAAGACTGGATTGAGTTTTGCGTACTTTTTCTAAAAGCGTATAACAGTACGTCAATCTTTGATTTTACAAACCTTAAAAAGGCGCGTGAGTATAATTCATTAGACGAATTTTATAGGGATATTAATGCCCTGACGTATTCGCATGTATTTGTCTCTCTTTCGGAGGATTACGTTAGAGAGCGAAATAATTCATGTGAGTTATTTCTTTTCGAGATTCACAACAAAGACTGGAATCTTAAAGACGGCAAGAAGAAAACTGGCACAAAGAACTTGCATACGATGTACTGGGAGCAATTGTTTAGCGACGAGAACCAGAAAGAGAAGTTTCTTTTTAAATTAAACGGTGAGGCGGAATTATTTTTCCGACCCAAGACGGACGAGTCGAAGTTGGGAACGAAGTTTATAAGTGGGGAAAAACGTGTTAATCACTGGCGCTATGCTCACGATAAGATATTTTTCCACTGTCCGATTACGCTTAACCGTGTCTCCGAGGACAAGACGGAATACGAAATGAACGCGAATGTGCGCGCGTTAATAGCCAAGAAACAGGTAAATATCATCGGTATTGATCGAGGGGAAAAGAATTTGGCTTATTATTATGTCATTGACCAAGACGGCAACAGGAAGGCGCAAGGTTCTTTAAATTCACTTGGTGAGACAAACGGGAAAACAGTGGCTTATGCTGAAATACTTGAGAAGCGAGCAAAAGATAGAGAAGAAGCTCGTCGAGAGTGGCAAGACATTGAACAAATCAAAGACACCAAAAGGGGATTTGTGTCTCAAATGGTGAGAAAGATTACTGATTTGGCTATAGAACACAACGCAATTATCGTTCTTGAGGATTTAAACATGCGCTTCAAACAAGTGCGCGGTGGTATAGAGAAGAGTATTTATCAGCGATTTGAGAAACAGCTTATAGATAAGTTAAGTTTTGTCGTTGATAAGAACGAGATCGAGCCAATAAAAGCCGGACACCCATTACGTGCCTTGCAATTAGCTTATCCCATCAGTGCGTTTAAGGATATGGGGAAGCAAACAGGAATTGTTTTCTATACCGCGGCCAGCTATACGTCACGCACTTGCCCGATATGCGGGTATCATCGCAATGTGCGTTTCCAGTTTGAAGATAAAAAACAAGCTGTGGGATTACTGAAGTCACTGGACGGTTTCAGTTTCAACGAAGAAGAAGACACCTTTAACATTTCTTATTCTTTGGATAAGATGCTAACCAAAGAGCAGCTCGGCGGTAGCAAAGCGAAGAATAAATTATATGAGGATAAAAAGCGCAAGGATACTTTTGTTCTAACTACAAAGGACGCTATTCGTTATAAGTGGATACCGAAAGAGTCTCCAAGGCTCCGTGCGCTTTCTGATAGTATGGGTGTTGAAATATGCGAAGAAGAAGGAACCGACGAACAAGCGACAAGGCGAGGTGTAACAAAGAAGTTTGATTTAACGGCCTATATTAAGGCTGCTTTATCAAAAGCTAACATTACGTTTACGACAGGCGATTTTAAAAGTGCTATCTGTCATGAGGATCGTAATGTGGAGTTTTTCCAAAAGATTTTTTTTGCACTTTTTTTGCTTACAGAGACACGACAAACCATCTCAGGCAAAGACGTGGACTATATTCATTGCCCAGAATGTGGGTTTGATTCTCGTAAGGGATTTCAAGGAAAAGAATTTAACGGTGATGCTAACGGCGCCTATAATATTGCCCGTAAAGGGCTTATGGTTACGAAGAAGATACGGCAATATGCGAAAGATGCCGATGTTGAAAAAATGGGTTGGGGAGAGCTCGCGGTTGGCCTTGAGGAATGGGATAAGTTTACCCAAAGAGATAATGCTAAATAAATGGACTCCCTTATCCCCATCTCCAAAATCAACGACTTCCTCTTCTGCCCATACTCTTTATATTACCACGGCATTTACGAGGGATTTAGTGCGAAAGTTTGCCACAGCGTGGCGCAAACGGCAGGGAAGATTAAACACGAAACCGTGGATAGCGGCACTTATTCGACCGCGAAAAAATATCTGCAGGGCGTTGACGTTTGCTCGGAGAAATACGGCTTGGTCGGCAGGATTGATATTTATGATCAGGATTCCAAAGTGCTGATCGAAAGAAAAAACAAAATCACGCGCATTTACGACGGATACAAGTACCAGCTTTACGCGCAATATTTATGTTTAACCGAAATGGGATATGAAGTTTTGAAGCTCAAAATTCATTCCTTGTCGGATAACAAGAATTACGCCATCACTTTGCCAGCGGGGGATGAATTAGCGAAGTTTGAGCAAACCATCAGTGACATGAGAGCGTTTGATGTTGTTGATAATGGTTTTAAAAAAAATCCCGCCAAATGCGCGCAGTGCATTTACCGGGAATTGTGTTGCTAAAAGTATGCTTTCATTGCCCGACTTCAAGGAAAAACAAATTTTATTCATCCGTACCGCTGACGTGAAGCTGGACAAGTTGCAATTCAAAAATGAGAACATTTGCTGGACGAATGATGGAAATATTGAAAATCAGCTTTCATGCCACAAAACATTGGCTTTGTTTGTCATCGGTGATTGCTCGATTACGTCCGTGCTCATTAGAAATTGCAAGAAGCTGGGTGTTTCGCTTTTTCTAATGAAGGATAATTTTGAAATATACGCAAAATTGTTAGCCGCGGCGGAAGGAAATTATTTACTACGTCAGAAGCAATACGCGCTGTCGGCGTCGACGGAGTTGGCGATGGCGAAGCAAGTAGTCGCCAACAAAATTAACAATCAGTGTTTGCTCCTCGACAAGAAAAAGGATGCGATAGCGCTAAAGGGGTTACGCGGATTATCGAGTCATGCGGCTAAGGCAAGGAATCACAAAGAACTTTTGGGGATGGAAGGTAGTGCCAGCCGCGCGTTTTTCACAACTTACTTTGCCGAAATGGGCTGGCGGCGACGGATGCCACGGACGAAATTTGATCCGACCAATACGCTCATGGATATCGGCTATACGCTATTGTTCAATATTGTTGACGCGTTGTTGGCATTGTACGGCTTTGACGGTTATAAGGGATTTTATCACAAGCTGTTTTTTCAGCGCAAGTCACTGGCGTGCGATATTATGGAGCCGTTTCGTTGTGTTATTGATAGACAGATAATCAAATCAAAACATCTAGGACAGATTGATGAGAAAGATTTTCGCGTGGTGCGCGGACGTTATGAGTTGGATTACAGCAGACAACGAAAATATCTGAAAGTGTTTGCGGAAGAGCTGATGAAGAATAAGGAGGCGATTTATTGCTATATCAGGCAATTTTATTATCATATTTTGAACGGCGACAAGGACTTTCCTGAGTTTAAAATTTAACGGCCGACTATGTATATCGTTTCTTATGATTTTGCAAGTAATCGGCGGCGGGCGAAGTTTTCCACGTTTTTGAAAAAATACGGCCGGCGAATTCAGTATTCCGTTTTTGAGATCAAGAACAGTCCGCGGGTTTTGGCTAATATTTTGTGTGAGATAAAACTCAAATATGCGCCGCACTTTACAAATGCCGACAGTATTGTTATTATTGGCGTATGTGAAGCTTGTCAGAGGAAGGTCGAAAGGTTTGGGTTTGCGGTAAACGAAGAAACGCCGGTTGTTTTTTTTGAATGATGATCGTTAACAAAGTTTTTATAAAAAAAGTAGAATAGAAGTTGCTGTGTTTGTGTTAGAAACCGTGGTCCCAATAAAATGAAAAACGCTAAAACTGGTCAAAAGTCGTCTTTCTTGTTTACAAGAAGATTTGTATCTTCTTGGCTAGTTTTAGCAAATTGGGCTGTCTAACACCGATATTCAATTTCTACTTTTGTAGATATCGTATGTCACAAACAGATCAAATCGTCTAACACCGATATTCAATTTCTACTTTTGTAGATAATACTTGGATATTGCGACAAGATAGTCTAACACCGATATTCAATTTCTACTTTTGTAGATAAGCGGGTGTTGGCGAACCTGTGATGTCTAACACCGATATTCAATTTCTACTTTTGTAGATCTTCAATTTTGCATTATATACATCAGGTCTAACACCGATATTCAATTTCTACTTTTGTAGATATAACGAAAAATGCGAGTATGATTGGTCTAACACCGATATTCAATTTCTACTTTTGTAGATACTATCGATGGCGCAAGTATGGTGTGTCTAACACCGATATTCAATTTCTACTTTTGTAGATTATTCCCTATTTAGATTCATCCATTTGTCTAACACCGATATTCAATTTCTACTTTTGTAGATTCCGGCTCCCCTACGAACGCAAGCACGTCTAACACCGATATTCAATTTCTACTTTTGTAGATAAGACGTTATCACAGAGATATTTAGTGTCTAACACCGATATTCAATTTCTACTTTTGTAGATTAATCAGGATGATGTCTATGTCCAAGTCTAACACCGATATTCAATTTCTACTTTTGTAGATTTTGTGGCGGTGAACTGATCACCAAGTCTAACACCGATATTCAATTTCTACTTTTGTAGATCTAAATTGATTCATCAATCCAAGATGTCTAACACCGATATTCAATTTCTACTTTTGTAGATTCTAGCTGAACATTAAGCCATGAATCGTCTAACACCGATATTCAATTTCTACTTTTGTAGATATAATAAATTTATGCCATTCGCTTAGTCTAACACCGATATTCAATTTCTACTTTTGTAGATAGGCGGCGGGCGACATCCCACGTTTGTCTAACACCGATATTCAATTTCTACTTTTGTAGATTACAAGCGCTTAACACGTACATTCAAGTCTAACACCGATATTCAATTTCTACTTTTGTAGATAAGTTGGACATATAGACTTTTTATGTGGTCTAACACCGATATTCAATTTCTACTTTTGTAGATTCCACGAATTGATTATCGTTGATGGGTCTAACACCGATATTCAATTTCTACTTTTGTAGATATATTCTTTTCTTTTTGCTTTTTCAGTCTAACACCGATATTCAATTTCTACTTTTGTAGATAATCCAACCTGTTCTCCTGGAATGTGTCTAACACCGATATTCAATTTCTACTTTTGTAGATATAATCCAAGGTGGAGCGGTTGGCTTGTCTAACACCGATATTCAATTTCTACTTTTGTAGATAGTTATTTTGTAAATGTTGTAGGCAGGTCTAACACCGATATTCAATTTCTACTTTTGTAGATACATAAGAACCGACCGCGCCCACAATGTCTAACACCGATATTCAATTTCTACTTTTGTAGATAGCGTTCCAGCCAGTCAGTATGCGGAGTCTAACACCGATATTCAATTTCTACTTTTGTAGATTGACAATGTACGAGAGGCAAGTGTCCGGTCTAACACCGATATTCAATTTCTACTTTTGTAGATGGCGCGTTCAAGCCGATTGATGGCGGTCTAACACCGATATTCAATTTCTACTTTTGTAGATTGAAGTTAATGGAACAACCGAAAAAGGTCTAACACCGATATTCAATTTCTACTTTTGTAGATCCGAGCGGGCGGAGCGCGCAAAGGCGGTCTAACACCGATATTCAATTTCTACTTTTGTAGATACCAGTTCCGAGATGTAACAATAGTGGTCTAACACCGATATTCAATTTCTACTTTTGTAGATATTTTGTATTTGTTCGGTCAAACTTGTCTAACACCGATATTCAATTTCTACTTTTGTAGATACCAGATTAGATAACGGGAAATTATTCGTCTAACACCGATATTCAATTTCTACTTTTGTAGATGGCAAGCCTTCTGTCATTTAACCATGTGTCTAACACCGATATTCAATTTCTACTTTTGTAGATATAACTCGTTACGTTGGCGAAACATAGTCTAACACCGATATTCAATTTCTACTTTTGTAGATTCATATTAATTGCTTTCTTAATTCGTGTCTAACACCGATATTCAATTTCTACTTTTGTAGATGCTAGAAGTGTAGCATATTCCCCGCGTCTAACACCGATATTCAATTTCTACTTTTGTAGATGTATAGGCCTCATACACGTTATTGATTTTGTCTAACACCGATATTCAATTTCTACTTTTGTCCCCCATTACATAAAACAATCGTTATTATGGACAACGATTTTAAGTTAACAATAAAAGATACTGATGCCGGTCGGGTAATAAATTTTTTAAACAATTCGAATGAATTTGTTGAAGTCGTTTTTGCGATTGACGGGAAAGAAGTAAAATTCGGGCGTGAATATAGACCTGAAGAAAAGGGCTACGGTTATCCCCCCAAGCTTGAGAAGGAGGTGAAAAGAATGAAAAACAATTCGCCATTGCCTTTTCGCTTATTGCGCGGCGGTGAGGTCAAGGCTTATGTTTTTCGCGGCGCCGGCGCGTACCATGATCGTGATATTGACAAACCGACTTGGATCAGACACCGATTGGTCAGTTCGGTCAAGTTCAGAAGGAAGGATGTACAACCGTGCGAGGTTTTGTCGGTTAGATATTGATTTTGATGGAAGAAAAGTTCCACAAGAATAAAGTGAAGTTGGCGTTCGCACGGATTCATTATACAGGCAATTTCGTCGAACCCAAGTTCCTGATTTAAAAGTCTACGCGTCGGGGCGCGGTTTTTTATTGGATCAAAAAAGAGTATGCTGGAGGTGGAGAAAATTGTCTGGATTGACGCATTGTCGAAAGGGTGCTAATATCTTCTTCCAGACGAAGATTAAATCAAATATTGGTTCTTTGACAATAACAATGGAGGATTGTCATGAAAAAGGTTGTGGCGATGGTTATCGGAGTTCTTGTTGTTTTGGTCGCGGTGGAAGTGCAAGCTGGCTTGAACAATTACCAGCAGAAGGTTTTCTATCGCTGCTGGTCGAACGGTTGCCTGCCGCTTCTGCTCGGTCAAAAGTGGAATGAGTACATGCCATGTTCCAAGGGCTGTTATGCGAAAGCGGAGGCAGCAACGCAGGGATGGTGCATTGACAGCGATGGCGTTGATTTCGAAAACATCGGCATTGTGACGACTGACACCAATCCGGCCGGCGTGACTGACTATTGTTTGGATTTATTCGGCACGACGTACGTGATCGAAGGCGCGTGCAACGCAAACAATTTGTATTACTGGTATTACAAAGATTGCACAGAATACAGCGCGAAGCACTACTGCCTCGATGGCGCGTGCGAGTATTTGAATAATCCACCGGTTTTGATGTTGGCGATGGAAAAGACGGAGATTGACGAAGGCGAAGCGTACGAGATTCATTTGTCAGCACTTGACGATGACGGCGATGACTTGTCTTTCTTCGCGCAAAATCTTCCGGCCGGTGCTGTTTTCGACGACTCTTATGTTCCCGTTGGTCCGTCTTGGGGCACGCATCACGCGGTTTTCAAGTGGACGCCGAGTTTTCAGCAGGCGGGGACGTATGAGGTGATGTTTGGGGTGGGGGATGGGGATGAGGATGCGAGCCAAAGTGTGAAAATCTTTGTGGCAAATATGTGTGATGCATGGGAAAAAACTTTTGGCGGAGTTAGCGATGATGGCGCAATGTTTATACAGCAGACTAATGATGGGGGGTATGTTGTTGCGGGTAGTACATTTTCAAAAGGCGCAGGACTGTTTGACGCTTGGATTGTAAAAGTTGATTTGAATGGAAATTTAGAGTGGGACAAAACTTTTGGGGGTAAGGGGTGGGATTATGCAACTTCAATCCAGCAAACAGAAGGTGGATATATTGCTGCGGGTACTACAACCTCAAAAGGCGCTGGGGGAGATGATGCTTGGATTTTGAAACTTGATTTGGATGGTGAGTTAATGTGGGATAAAACTTTTGGAGTAAGCTATAACGACTATGTGTCTTCCTTGCGGCAAACGGAAGATGGAAAATACATTGTGGCTGGCATGACGTTTTCAGAAGGTACAGTAAACGGTGATGCCTGGGTTTTTAAATTTGATTCAAGTGGAAATTCGGAATGGAATAAAACCTTTGGAAAAGATAGTCAAGATAATGCACTGGCGGTCGAGTTAACTGTCGATGGGGGATGTGTTATCTCTGGGTATATGTTGCCAAAGCTTTCCGGATGGGGCGATGCTTGGGTTTTCAAGCTTGATTCAAACGGAGATTTGGAATGGGATAAAACTTTTAGTAAAAGTGAAGAAGAAAGTTATGGTGCATCCGCAGTTCAGCAGACAGACGATGGTGGATATATTGTGGCTGGTTTTTCAACTTCAAACATTGCCGGAACTCATTTTCATGATGTTTTGGTTTTTAAACTCGATTCAAAGGGGGACTTGTCGTGGGATGAAACCTTTGGAGGAAGTAAAAGCGATACTGCAGATTCAATCTGGCAAACAAGTGATGGGGGATATATTGTCGCCGGAAGAACAACCTCAAAAGGCGCAGGGTCTAATGATGTCTGGATTTTAAAAATCGATGCGTCTGGGAATTTGGAATGGGATAAAAGCTTTGGGGGGATAGAGTCTGATACCGCACATTCAATCAGGCAAACAAGCGAAGGCGGATATGTTATGGCTGGTGTGACAAAGTCAAAGGGTGCGGGCAATACTGACGCTTGGGTTTTGAAGCTTAATGCAAACGGAGATTTGGAATGTAAGTAGTTTTATAACGCAAACCGCTTCCTCGCAAGCGGTTTTTTTGCAATAAAAAAATCACCTTCCGCAAAGAGGATGATCCTCGGATGTGATACCCCGTCAGTATATTGCTAAACCGGCGGGCAGATTCATTATACATGGAAATTTCGTTGAGGCCAAATTTTTAAGTTGAAAGTTCGCGTTTCGAGCGCGGCTTTTTTATTGGGATGAAAACTGATATAATGGGCAGGTATGAATAAACCAAACAATTTCGCGTATATTGATGGGAATAATTTATATCGAGGCGTAAGCGATTCAGGGTGGAAAATGGATTATGGGCGCTTTCGCAAATGGCTTACGGACAAATATGGTGTGTCTCGAGCATATTATTTTATTGGACTTATTCCGAAACACAAAGACTTGTATGCCGCACTGCAAGAGGACGGTTTTATTTTGAAATATAAAGAGGTGATATATAGTCGAGATGGCAGTCCGAAGGGAAATTGCGACGCGGATTTGGTATTGCAATGCGTAGTGGATGCCTACGAAAATCAATGCAATAAACAAATTATTGTTACGAGCGATGGCGATTATGCCTGTTTAGTGAAATTTTTAATTGAAAAAAAGCGCCTACGAATATTGTTGTCGCCGAATAAACCAAATTTATGTTCGATTTTGTTAAAAAGAACAAATGCCCCAATCACCTATCTTGATGGTGTAAAGGGAAAAGTGCAACTATTAAAAAGAAAAAGCCCCCAGTAAGGACGAAACCTTAAAGGGGTCTTTTTCGTAATGATACAATTGCATTATAGCAGTAAACAATGATTTGTCAATCAATTGAGTTAATTCGTGTAAAATTAGTTAGTTTTTTGGTAGACTGTGTATAACGTAATATGTTTAACCGTAAACAAAATTTCATCCCCCCTTGCCTTGAAGTCAAGCGTAGCGTGTACTTCGGGGCGCCAAAATCCGATCATTTTCCTCCCGCCAAAAGCGCTTGGAGTTATCTTTTGATTCCGCTCAAACTTCTGCCGTATTTCATCGTCGTGATGTTGATTTTGGCCATCGGCATCGGCATCTTCGCCGGCGTGTCCATCGCGCCATATTATGCTTCGCTCAAATCCGTTTACGCGTCCGGTTTGGAAGGGCAGACCGAGTTGACGGCGGCGCAAGATTTTATTTTGAAACAGGATTTCAAGTCCGCGCTGGCCTCTTTGACCGCGGCGGAAAAAAGCTTTGGTGAAGCAAAGCAAGGATTGGCGATCGCGGGGGAGGCTGCGGTGTTCCGCAGCGCGCCTGTGAAAAATCAATTGACCGTGGCCGAGGACGTGATTGAGATTGGCGCGATTGTTTCTCGATCGTTGAAAAATATCACGCAAATCGGCGTGGAAATACAGGATACGTTAAAAATGGAAAAATTATCATGGCAAGGCATTTCACCGGAAAAGAAAGAACAAATGCTGGCCATCATGGTCGATTCCGTGGATGAATTGACTGCGGCGGAAGCGGAATTCAAATTGGCCGGAGAAAAGTTGGTTGACATCAATCGACGTCAGCCGTTGTTTATTTTTGACAAAGCGGTGAACCCCTTGCGCGACAAGATACCGAAAACGCAAAAAGCGTTTGGTAATTTGGTTACAATGGCGAAGCTCTTGCCCGCGTTTGCCGGCTATCCGGCCGAACGCACCTACCTTTTTATTTTGGAAAATAACCGTGAGATGCGGCCGAGCGGCGGATTTATCGGCACGTACGGAATTTTGAAGATTGAGAATGCGGAGATTAAAACTTTTTTCACGGATAACAGTTACAATCTTGATCAGCCGGTCAATAAGACATTGAACATCGAATCGCCGGCGCCGATGAAACAGTACATGAATCAGCCCAAATGGTTTTTTCGCGACAGCAATTGGTGGCCGGATTGGCCGACTTCAGCGGAAAAGGCGGAGTGGTTTTATGTGGAGGAAGGCGGCAAAGAAAAGCTTGACGGCGTGATTGCCATTACGCCAACGGTGATTGAAAATTTGATCGGCGTGCTCGGCGAGTTCAAGGTGGGGGATTTGACGTTTGATAAAAAGAATTTTTGGGAAAAGTTGCAATATGAAGTTGAATTCGGTTATAACGAAAAAGGCGTGGCCACCTCTGATCGCAAAGATGTTATCGGCGATCTTGGCCAGCAAATGCTGGCGCGGCTTTACACGCTCCCGATGAGCGAGTGGACGAGTTTGACAGACTTGATTTCGGAAGAGGTGAAGGAAAAACAAATTTTGTTGTATTTCAACGACGCGCCCATGCAGACGTTGGCCGTGGAAAACGGTTGGGCCGGAGAAGTGAAAAATTTTAGCGGCGATTATTTGATGCTCGTTGACGCGAATTTGGCCGCGCTGAAAACCGACTCGGTCATGGCGCGAACGGTGAAGTACACGTTAACGCCGGAAAAAAACAGCCTGCCTGCGCAGGCAGGTGACATGGTTGCTTCAGTGGCGGTAACATATCAAAATCTTGGCACGTTCAGCTGGAAAACCACGCGTTACCGCACGTACACGCGTCTTTATGTTCCCTCGGGTAGTGATTTAATCGGCGTGTGGGCGGACGGTGTTCCACTTCACGCAATCAACGTTCTGCCGGGCAAGGTGGATGTTTATGATGAATTTAGTAAGCGTGCGTTCGGAGTCTTTTTTGAGGTTGAACCGCAGAAAGCGAAAACGATTGTTTGGAAATACAAACTGCCTGATGCCATTAACGCGCAAATCAAAAACGGAGAATATTCTTTGCTGGTGCAAAAACAGCCGGGGATTATTGATTTCAATTTGCAGCTTGATTTGCAATTCGCGCAGAAAATAAAACAAAGCGTGAAGGGATTGTCCGCGGCAAAGAATCAGATTAAGCATGCGGAGGTGGTGGACAGGGATCAGATTTATAATGTGTGGTTGGAGGAGTAAGGTGGTCTGGTTTGTCAAGATAGTAAATAGGGGGGGGCTATTGCTGGTTGTCTGAATTTTGTTTATA
>Ga0208373_1003867_pt1 | contig 14195 bp, 9 predicted proteins | sample RifOxyC2_FD_184036 | JGI IMG/M metagenome (GOLD analysis project Ga0208373, IMG submission 184036) | Soil microbial communities from Rifle, Colorado - Rifle Oxygen_injection C2 (SPAdes) | ecosystem: Environmental > Terrestrial > Deep subsurface > Rock core/Sediment | place: Rifle, Colorado...
GGTGACCTACAATCCGTCCTACCGGACGCCGTTCTTCCTGGATAAAGAGGATTGGGTTTATTTTGTAGATGCGAACGATATCAAATCAGTGGAAAAACTATTTAGGCAGGGCAAGGCCCGGATTATCATTATGGAATTAATCCAAAGCGAAGAGGCCGGCATCAAGCCGCTCAAGCCGGAATTTGTCATGAAGGTCCGGCAGCTCTGCGATAAATATAATGGCGTGATGATCAGCGACGAGGTCCAGACCGGATTCGGCCGGTGCGCCACCAAGCCGGGCGAATGGTGGGCGTCCCAGACCTACGGCGTGGTGCCGGACATTATGGCTATCGGTAAATCGTTCGGCGGCGGCTATCCGGTCACAGCGGTGGTGACCAAACAGCACATCAGCGATGCCATGAAACCGGGCTATGACGGCTCGACCTTCGGCGGCAATCCCATGGCCATGGTCGCGGCCTATATCGCCACCCGGCAGATGCGGGAAAAGGATATTACCTCCAATGTGGTGGCCCGGTCAAAGCAGTTAAAGGACGGGCTGAAGAAACTTAAGAAACAGTTCCCAGAACTAATCGGTGAAATCCGCGGCTTGGGTCTGATGATTGGCTTTGAACTGCCTGATAAAGAGGCGGTTGGTAAAATGCAGGAACTGCTTAAGGAGAGGCAGATACACTCGTCGCTGTCCACGGATAATGCTGTGCGGTTATTGCCGCCATTGATTATCTCAAAGAATGAAGCGGCCTTTACCCTAAAAGGCATTGGACAATCGTTGGCGCAGCTTTAATCCGGATGGTTAGGCCTTCTTTTCGGCTTCAGGTGGCGTAGCCGGCGCTGGCGCTGTTGTTGCTGCTACTACCGGAGCTGCGGCTGGTGCTGCAGTTGGGGTAGCGGCTGGCGCTGGTGTTGCGGCTGCTACAGGCGCTGGAGCTGGCTTAGCCGGCGCAGTAGCTACTGGTGCGGCGGCTGGCGCTTCTTTCTTGCCTTCTTCGTCTTTTTTAGCCGGTAGTTTCCGGCCGGTCATAGCCCTGATTTTACGTTGGGCCCGCCTCAGATTCTTATGCAGGGTTCTGGCCTCGGCCAGTTTTGATTTATCGGTATTCTTGTCGGCGGCCTGGGCCTTGGCCCGGAGCACCTTTACCTTGGTTTGCAATGCTTCAACTTTTGCCATCTTAGTACTTCTCCTCTAATTTTATACTTGACTTCTTATGTTTAATCTTGTAGTATTTATAATAAATTAATAAACCTGTCCATAAAATAGATAAATATCATTTTCAGAGAAACTTTATAGGGATGGGGGTGTTTATAACAGCAAATAAAGTTATAACCTATTATAATGGAGGGTAAAATGAAGATAAAGTATTATATCGCATTCGGGTTAGTGGTTTTTTTACTGTTGAGCTCGGTGAATCTTGAATTATTCAGCGCCGCCAAAGCTCCGGCTCCGGCCCCGACGCCGAGACCGGCGCCGGCACCCAAGCCATATAATCCTCCGCAAAAACTTCCCAAAACCAATAACCCCGGGACAGGCGGGACCTCAGATTCTTCTTCCGGCAGCGCGGCTGATATGCCTGCGGTATTGGAACTGAACTGGCAGGCCGATACGGTTTCGTCCGCGGTCAATATCGCTACCCGCGATAAAAAGTCGGTATTCGTGTATTTCTATTTCAATAAGGACAAGGAGGATTTCCCGGCCAATTATGACGCTAAATTTAAGAAAATGTCGGATGAAAAGTATATCTTTGCTAAGATTCTGGTGGTGACCGAAAAGGATAAGAATGGCCGGGTATTTATCAGCGATGAAAACGAAACATTCTTTAAGAATAATAAGCTTATGCCGTCATGCATCGGCGTGGCGCTTGACCCTTACGGCAATCTGATGGATAAATTGCCGCCGCCGATGTCGGCTCCGAAAGTCATGCCATTTATGGATAATGCCGATAAAAAGTATAATTATATCCTGGCGGATCTAGACAACCGCTATGAACGGGCGGATAAGGCGCTGGCAGATATAGAAAACACTCCGGATAAGGATAAGCAGAACAGGAGATTGAAGCTGATGCCTGAGGTTATCAAAACCCTGATGGGCATCGTGAACTCTGATTACGAAGGGTATAAAGTCATAGAGAAAGCCAATGCCAAATTAGGCGAGATAAATAAAGATAGCCGGGTAGAATACATGAATCTGATGAAGGAATATGCCGTTCTGGATGTGGAACTGCGCGACCCCAAGTCAGTCACGCCCGAATTGGAAAAGCTGATGAAGACATACAAGGGCCTGCCGTTGGAACAGGAAATCAAGGATGCGCTCAAGGATATTAAGGACGGCAAGATTCCTGAAAATGTGGTCAAGGAGCTGGAAAAACCTGTAGCGCCGCCGGTATCACAGGATGAACCGAAAGATGAGCATCAGGATCCGCCCCAGGATGAAAATTATGGAGAACAGCACGGCTCGGACAATAAATAAACCTTCGGTGGTTATCCGGTGTTTTTGATTCTTTTCAGGAAGGCTTTATAATCTGCCGGAGTATCTATCCCGTAAAACGCCTGGTTAATCAGCGCCACCTTTATCCTGAACCCGTTCTCCAGCGCCCTTAATTGTTCCAGCCGTAATGACTTTTCCGATTCAGTCTGGGGCAGCTTAACGAATCTAAGCAGTGCATTTTTCCTATAACCGTATATCCCTATATGGCGGTATACTTCCACATTCCGCAATTCACATTCCGCATTAGCCAGGGTTCGCCTAAACCCGACCGCCAGGTTGTTTCGGCCCAGAATTACCTTTACCTTATTTGGGTCAGTGAGGTCTTTTGGCTCTATTGGCGCGGCCAGGGTGGCGATATCCACATTCTTATTACGGCGCAGGATAGCAATGACCTGGTCCACTGATTTGGGGTCTATCTGGGGTTCGTCGGCCTGGACATTGATAACGTATTGGCAATCCAGATGCCGGGCTACCTGGGCCATCCGTTCGGTCCCGCAGGTGTGCCGCTTGGAAGTCATCCGCACCTCAGCCCCGAATTCCTTGCCCGCCTTGAAGACCCTCCGGTCATCGGTGGCAATAATTATTCGGTCAACCAACCGGCATTTCAATATCTGCTCATAGGTATGCTGCATCAGGTATTTGCCGCTGGCTTTGAGCAGGACCTTGGCCGGCAAACGGGTTGAACCGTACCGGGCCGGGATAACCACTAATGTTTTCATAATAATTCGCATTAATGTCATGCTGAATTTATTTCAGCATCTTTTTAGATTCCGAACCAAGTTCGGAATGACAATATGGGGGGACTATTGTTACTTTATCTGTTTTACTAAATTTACCAGCCTGACTATTTCATCATCATCCGGATTTAATACCAGGTATTTTTCAAGCACCTTAATCGTTTTTGGATAATCTTTTAGCTTATAATAAGTGATGCCCAGATTTTTGCAATAGGCCGAGTTGTTTGGCTTGAGCGTCACCGCCTGCTCAAAGTCACGCATGGCTTCATTATAGCGTTCCTGATTGCCATAGGAAATTCCGCGGTTATTATAGGCGTCAGCCATTTTGTTGTCCAGCGACAGTGCCTTGGATAAATCTACAATGGCCTCATTATATTTCTTCAGGCTGACATAAACCAGCCCGCGGTCATAATACGCCTTGGCCGATGGGGATGATTTAATCACGAAAGATAAATCCTCAAGCGCCTCGTCGTATTGTTGTTTCTGGTTATAGGCCAGCCCGCGGTGATGATAGGCGTCCAGGTATTGGGGAACTAATTGGATGGCTTTATTAAAGAACCTTAATGACTCGTCAAAGTCCTTGAGATCGAAATGAGCCGCGCCCAGGTTAAAATAAGTGCTCGGGCAATCCTCTTCAAATCGGGCCGCCTTAACCAGGTCGTCCAGCGCCTCGTTAAACCGGTTTTCCTTGAGGTATGTTCCGCCCCGGCTCTTGTAGGCCTCGTGGAAACTGTCGTATAGTTTCAGGCAAGCCGTGAAATCCTGCAGAGCCAGCTGGTTATTATTGCGGTTGAAATAATCCACCCCGCGGTTATAAAGAATCAGGCCGACAAACTGCTTTTTATTCAGCACGTAGAAACTGATGATATCAGGCGTGCTGTAGTCCGGAATCTTGTTGCCGATGAGTTTCTTGGTTTGCTTGACGTATTCCTCGTCGGGTATCTCGGCGCCGTATGCCGTGGCTTCAATATTCCGGTATTCCTTACCCTCATAATGGCGCAGGAAGACGTGCTGGGGGATGATGACCGCGGCCAGCGTCAGGTCCAGCCGTTCGGCAATAGACCAGTACAGCGTGGTCAGGCCCAGGCAGTTGCCGCTCATTGCGTCCAGCACCTTGCTGAGCATAAACTTGTCGCGCTCGGATTCGGACAGGAACGAGGGTGTGCCGGTCAGGATTGATTCGGCCTTTATCTTTTTTTCCTTCAAGTATTTGTTTATTTCGGCAATGATTTGAGCCGGTTCCTTCGACCCTTTTGTTTTCAGCCGGGTGCTGATTTCATCGGCGATTTTATCCACCCGCTCCAGATACGCCTTGATGTCTATTTTGGGATAGATGGTTTTGGAGAAAACAAAGGCGGATTCAGCCAGGTTGATGTTGTTGTCCGGCAGATAGGATGATTCCAGCCGTTCTATGACATCTTCTTCGGTTGGCTCAAAAGCCCAGAGGTAAATAGAAGGGGATAAGAGTAAAATGAGGACGATAAGACCTAACATCAGTTTCATACTGATAATTTACTATGAAAAGACCGCTTAACCAAGAAATTACGCATATAAAAACTTGACCCCGCAGGAGTAAACTGATTAAACGGATTTCGTAGATTAAACTGATTGGTAAACCTGCCCGACGGCAGGCGGGTTTGCTAAATCGGTATAATCCGCTCAATCTGTGTACTAAAAGCATTTAATGAATATGAAAACAGCATTATTATTCCCGGGACAGGGCGCCCAGATTGTGGGCATGGGCAAGAAATTATACGAACAGGAACCACGGGCTAAGGAGTTGTTCCAGCGCGCCAATACCATTCTCGGTTTTGACCTGGCTAAAATCTGCTTTGAAGGCCCGCAAGAGGAACTCAACAAGACCAATATCTGCCAGCCGGCCATACTGGTTACCAGTCTGGTGGCTTTTTACGTTATGCAGGAAAAAGGCCAGTTGCCGGAATGGTCTGCTTCAGCCGGCCTGAGCCTGGGCGAATATACGGCATTGGTTGCAGCTGGAGCGCTGTCATTTGACGATGCGGTGCGACTAGTCGAACGTCGCGGCGCCTTTATGCAGCAGGACTGCGACCGGACCAAGAGCACCATGGCGTCAGTTCTGGGCTTGGATCGCCAGAAGATTCAGGGCGTCTGCACGGCCGTGGGCGGAATAGTCGGGGTTGCCAATATAAACAGCACTGACCAGATAGTGATTTCCGGCGAGCTCAATGCGGTCCAGCAGGCCAGCGCCAAACTCACCGAGGCCGGCGCCAAGCGGGTCATCCCGCTTAAAGTGGCCGGGGCATTCCATTCGCCTTTGATGAAACCGGCACAGGATAAACTTAAAGCAGAATTAACTAATGTCAATATCAAGACCCCGGTCAAGGATGTTATTTCCAATGTCACGGCTGATTATGTCCGTAATCCGGAACAAATCAGGGATAACCTCAGCCGCCAGGTAGCCAGTCCGGTGCTCTGGGCGGACAGCATGCAGAAGCTGGTTAACGACGGCTATAATAACTTCTGCGAAATCGGGCCGGGCAAGGTCCTGAGCGGATTGATTAAGAAGGTTAGTGATAAAGTAACCGTGGCTAATTACGAGGTGTAAATTGACACCGTTGAAAAACATTTCAACGGTGTCATTCTGAGCGACCCACAGGGTCTCAATGGGAAGCGAAGAATCTCATTACTAACAAGACCCTTCGCTACGCTCAGGGTGACAAGAGTCACTTGTTGCCTTATGAGCGCCATAAGGGCGCCATGGCCCGTACGGGCCAGTGGCTAAAATATAAGGAGTAAAATATGAATTACGGATTAAAAGACAAGGTCGCATTAATTACTGGAGCCGGGCGGGGAATCGGCCGCGAAATCGCGCTCTACTTGGCATCAGAGGGATGCCATGTGGCTATCGTTGACGTGGATGAAAACACCCTCAAGGCCACGGCCGCGGAAATCCAAGCCAAGGGCGTTAAGTCATTGGGCCTTAAGGCTGATGTCTGCAACTCGGCTGAGGTAGAAAAGGTGGTGGACGATGTTAACAAACAACTCGGCCGGATAGATATCCTGGTCAATAACGCCGGCATCACCCGCGATAACCTGATTATGCGCATGAAGGACGAGGAGTGGGACAAGGTTATCGCCATCAATCTCAAAGGAACTTTTAACTTTACCAAGGCCGTCTGCCGGTATATGTTCAAACAGCGGGCCGGCAAGATCGTCAATATCGCATCGGTCATCGGCATCGGAGGCAATGTCGGCCAGGCCAACTATGCCGCCTCCAAGGCCGGGGTGATTGCCCTGACCAAGTCCTCAGCCAAGGAATTCGCCGCCCGCAATATCAATGTTAATGCCATTGCCCCGGGATTTATCCAGACCGCCATGACCGAGGTGTTGAGCGAAGAGGTCAAGAACAAAATGAACGAACGCATCCCGTTACAGCGGCTGGGCACGGTTGAAGACGTGGCTAATGCCGTCTTATTCCTGGCATCTGATAAATCCAATTACATCACCGGCCAGGTCCTGGTTGTGGATGGCGGAATGGTCATGTAACCAGTTAATAAACTCACATCAAGGAGGTTGTTCATGAAAAAAACAATTCTAGTATGCCTGATAGCCATTACTGGGTACTTGGTATTGAACGGGTGTGATAAACCCAGGGAAGAGAATTTGAAACCCACATCACCGCCGGCAGTGGAGACGGGTAAAGAGAATCCGAAACCCGTAGCGCCACCGGCACTAGAGACAAATAAATCGTTCGTAGAGCTTGTCCTACCGCCGGTAACGGAGGCGAATAAAGAGAGCTTAAAACCTGCAGTACCGCTGGCGCCATTAGAGCGCCATGACGCTTCGGCGTCACCGGCTGTAGACGCGAAAAAGGACGAGCCCATTCTGGGAACGCCTGAGTTGTATTACCTGCGTCAGGCATTGCGTTGCATCAAGATGACTCCCCAGGACCTGCTCTATAAGAAGAATCGGGACCCGGAGATGCCATACCGTCTGAAGTGTGTGGATAATATGATGGCTAATCCGATTGATGTTCCGTTCTACACTGATAATCTGGCCAGAGATATTTCCAAACCGCAGAATATATCCGGAATTGTTAAACGTTTAGCCCAGACCATTGACCTGGATTTGACATCAATACCGCCGTCCTCCATTCCGGTGAGTGATGTCATGGCTGGGCTTTCGGGGGTTCAGAATCTTCCGCCGGAACTAAAAGAGATATTGGCTATTTTGCTTCCCGGAATGTCTTCAGGCATCAGTGAGGTTGAATCAGCTCTGGCTAAATTACCACCGGAAGGCCAGAAGAATATTATGGAAAAAGGCGAGACCTTTGAGGTCTATCAGGGATATGAATCTGTTTCAAAGGAGCGAATGGCTCTGGCTGCCAGTGTTTTACTGGATAAGATTAGTTTAGTGCAGGCAAAACTCAAGACCTTCAAATCAGAATTAGGCAAGCCGGCTAAGGAATTCGGACTGGATGAAACCCGGGTCAATGGCGGAATCCTGTTCTACGCCAAGACCGCTATCGGCGAGGTGATTATCGGCGACCGCGGTCCCAATGAATACAACGGCGATTTCTCGCTCATCATAGATTTGGGCGGCGATGACAGATACACCGGCCGGGCCGGCGGCACAGACGGACGCAACCAGCCGCCGGTGGCTATCTGTCTTGATTTGGGCAACGGCAACAATGAATTTATCGCCCGGATGGCTCCTGAACCTGTTGTGACTGAAGGAAAAGACAGTCCGCCCAAGGATGAATCAGACAAACTCGAGCCGGGCAACGACCGGATAGATTTCTGCCAGGGCGGCGCGCTGGCCGGCATCGGCATCCTGGTGGTGGACGGCGATGGCACCAACACATTCGCGGCCGGTGACTGGTCACAGGGCGCGGCCCATCTGGGCGTGGGCATACTCCTGAGAACCGGCCAGGGCAATGATTCCTACAAAGGCCTGGACTGTGTCCAGGGCGCGGCATCATTCGGCATCGGCATACTCCAGGACGAGCAGGGCGATGACCGGTATCGAAGCACCTTTGCCTCTCAAGGGTTTGGTGGCCCGGCCGGAGTCGGGTTGTTGAACGATAAGAGCGGCAACGACAATTACTTCGCCGGCGGCAGATATGAGGGTTATCCCATGCGTCCCAAGGGCTCTTTTATCGCCATGTCCCAGGGATTCGGCTACGGCCTCAGACCGAGTTGCTCAGGCGGCATGGGCATCCTGATTGACAATGCCGGCAATGATTATTACCTGCTTCATAACCAGTTCGGCATCGGTGGCAGTTACTGGTACGCATTCGGAATGTTCGTGGACGATTCCGGCGATGACGTTTACCAGACCGGTAATGCCGGTGATTATGACGGCTACACCATGGGCGCGGCGATTCATCTGGCTGCGGCCTGCATGATTGACCGGGCCGGCAACGACAAATACCACGGCAACAAGATTGGTCCTGCGGTCGGCTGGGACCTGTCACCGGCCTGGCTGATTGACGGCGGTGGCACGGACGAATTCACCACTGATGCCCAGCGCAAGTGGAACTGGATAGCCGGCGGGGTGCAGAACGGATGTGGATTCCTGGTCAAGAAGAGCGGCCTGGCCAAGTTTGACTGTCTCAATTATCCCTGCGGGCAGATTGAGCGCGAATGCGGCAGTATCGGTATCCTGCTCAACCTGGGCGGAAACGGTCAATACAATATTGCCAATCTGATTTCTCCGGTCACGCCGCCCGATGAATTAAACAAACCGCGTCCGGTTACCGGGATGAAACCCGGCATCTGGTGGAGTGGGCCGGGCGGGACTGCTAACAACACCTGGTGCGCCGGGATTGATGTCGTTGTGCCGCGTGATATTAAGTCAGATGCGAATAAGAATATTATTATTCCTGAGGATACCTTGGCAGGTTGGCCGCATCGTGAGTTGGTAAAACCTAAGAAAGAAACCGAACCAGAGCCGCCGCTGGAAGGCGTGGATAAGATTACGCCCGAAGAACCGATTACGGCCACCATCACGGCTGAAGAATTGGACAAACTCTGGGTAGCATGCGTCACGGAACAGGGCGCTAATTGGGATAAGTCATTCGTGGCCCGGGACAAATTCAAGGCGCTCGGACCCAAGATGCTTTATTTCGTTATTCCGGAATTGGCCAGCGAGAATTACAACGAGTCGGGCTGGGCATCGGCATTTATCGCCGCGCAGGGCAAGGTGGCTATACCCGTGCTTCTGGAGCATCTCAAACTCAAGAACAAGAGATTACGCAGGTCGATAATCTACACCTTAGGCGATTTGGCGGACCCGTCCGCTACCGAGGCGCTTCTGCCGCACCTGAATCATCCGGGTCTGGTGGACGTCACCTGTACGTCATTAGGCAAGCTCAAGGACAAGCGGGCCGTACCGGCACTGCTTAAAACGGCGGATACCGGGAAATTCAAGGAATCAGAATTATTGAGAAAGGTTCTGGTCGTGGCCCTGGGCAATATTGCCGACCCGCAGGCGATTCCGTATCTGATTAAGGCGCTGGACGAGGAATATTTCTGGGTACGCTATCCGGCAGAGCAGGCGCTGATTCAGATAGGCGAACCGTCTGTGCCGGCGTTGCTGGAAGTGGTCAAGGCAAACCGATTCCCGGCATCAGCCCACGCCATTGAGGCATTGGGTAGAATTAAGTCCAAGGATGCCAAGGTCTATGACGCGCTGGTTAAAGGGTTGGACAATACTGATTGGGCAATGAGGGGATTCGCGGTTGAGGCATTAGGCGACCTGGGTAATACCAGCGTATTTTCTGTGTTTGATACTCTGAAGAAGACCGAAAAGCATCCCTTTGTCCTGAATAAGATTGAATGGTCAATAAGTAATTTGACCCCAAAGCCGCCGGCTCCGGTTGAAACGCCGAAGTAATATGCGGATATAGGATAACACGAATAAGACGAATGCGACGAATATCACGAATGGTATAAAAATGGTTTATAAATAATTATTCGTGTGATTCGCTTTATTCGTGACATTCGTGTTTGCATTTTCCTGTAAAACCATTCTATGAAGAAATTTAGCAAGTTACTGCTCAGGATATTCATCATCCTCATCGCAACATATCTGGGCATCCTCGGACTGGTATATCTGGGTCAGGGGATGATGATTTACTTCCCGGATGACGAAATCACCGGCACGCCTGATGATATCGGGCTGGTGTATGAAGATGCTGTCTTGACCACCACGGACAATGTTCGGATAACCGGATGGTATATACCCTGCACATCCGAACGCGCCACGGTCCTGTTCTGCCACGGCAATGCCGGCAACATCTCCACCTGGCTGAATCGGATTGCCTTGTTCAACAAGATGAACCTGTCCGTGATGGTATTTGATTACCGCGGCTATGGCAAGAGCGGCGGAGAGCCATCGGAAAATGGAACCTATCTGGATGCCCAGTCGGCCTGGGATTATCTCATCAATACCCAGAAGAAACTACCGGCCCGATGCATCATCTACGGGCATTCATTGGGCGGTGCTATTGCCGCTGAGACGGCTTTAAGGAATAATCCGGCCGGGCTGGTCATAGAATCAAGTTTCACATCAGTGCCTGATATGGGCGCGCGGATTTACCCTTGGTTGCCGATACGCCTGATTGCCAGATACCAATACGCTACTATTGACAAGATTGGCCTGATTTCCGCCAAAGGCGGATCCGCCTCTGGTGGAAAATGCTCCAAACTCATTATCCACAGCCCGACAGACGAGACCGTTCCGTTTGAATACGGCAGGGCGTTATACGAAAAGGCATCCGAACCCAAAACGTTTTTAGAAATCCAGGGCGACCATAATAGCGGATTTATATCCTCAGGGGATGTGTATGTAAACGGCCTGAAATCGTTTCTGGATAGGTGGGTTAGGTAGGAATTAGGAATCACATATTATTTTGGAATCGTCTCAGAAATTATTTTCAGCGGAGAAGACATCTGCCCATTGAGCATAATAACTACTATATCTTTAGCCTCTTGTTCGGTAAAATGTCCGGTAATAATGCCTTCTCCGCCGGTAATGGGCGTATTAATTGCCGGAGCCATGATTAATTTGTTATCAAAGATAATCGCTAGTCGCCTTATTTCCTCGTAACCTACCACGCTTCTGGCATATTTGTTGGTAACATCTGCAAATATCTTGGTCCCGTAAGGATTCAACTTAAACTCTATCACAATACCTTCCATCTGAACAAGACGGGTGCCTGCACTGACCAGAGACTCGCCGGTTAATTCGGCTTTCTCGTGCACCAGGACACGTGTCCCTCGTTCTGAGGAGTTTTTTGTGTCTTCTGTTTCATACCAAACATATCCTGGAGGTGCTTTGGGGAATTTTTCAGTATAATCTCTAACAATTTGCTGATTGGCCTCTAATTTGAATTCCAGTTTACCGGTCGCCAGGGCTATTTTCTTGATTCGTTCCAATTGGTTAATATCCATCACCGGCGGTAATTTAATAGATATCTGATTGTTAGTATATAAAGACACATGAGCATCATATATCTTGCAGGCGTAAAATCGTGCCTTAATTATTTCAAATGCTTTCTTAGTATCTTCGGGAGTATTAGATTTGGTTGAATCACTTGGTTCAACCGCCAGCTGGATTTCTATATATTTCCCCGGATTCTTATCCGTCTTAAATGATTCTATCTGTTTTACGGATGTGTCGCATCCTACTAATAGCATTAATAAGAATAAGGCTAAATATGATTTCATGGGAACTCCTTTTTGTTTGTTATCTTACTATAATATAATACTGAATTCTTATCATTTGTCAATCTTTTGGTAGCCTGCCAGTTCACGGAGACACCACTTTGACCCGGGCCTACCTGCCTACCGGCAGGCAGGCGCCCCCCCCCGGTTGTTTCGCCGCCTCTGGCGAGCCTCGCCCTTCAGGGCGGGGGGTACGGGAGGCCCGCCTACGCTTCAGCCAGAGGTGACAAGGTAATTATACCAACGGAAAAGGTATGTCCCACAAGAGTTAAGGTAGTTCCCATAGGAGCTAAGGGAGTTCCCACAAGAGCTGAGGGATGTCCCACAAGGGCTGGGGGATGTCCCACGAGAGCTGAGGGATGTCCCACGAGAGCTGAGGGATGCCCCACAAGAGCTGAGGGATGTCCCAGCTGAGGGATGTCCCACAAGGGCTGAGGGATGTCCCACAAGGGCTGGGGGATGTCCCACAAGGGCTGAGGGATGTCCCACAAGAGCTGAGGGATGTCCCACAAGGGCTAAGGGAGTTCCCACAGGGGCTATGGAGTTCCCCCTGAGTTATAAGGACATCCTTACGAGTTAGAAGGACATCCTTACGAGTTAGAAGGACATCCTTACAAGTTAGAAGGACATCCTTACGAGTTAGAAGGACATCCTTACAAGTTATAAGGACATCCTTACAAGTTAGAAGGACATCCTTACAAGTTAGAAGGACATCCTTACAGGTTGGAAGGACATCCTTACATGTTAAAAGGACGTCCTTATAAGTTATAGGGACATCCTAGACAGATTTTGCCCCTTTGATTTCCCTTGAATCCCCTTGCCCATACCCCTTAGGTGCAACGCCCAGACCCCATAGGCATGGTACCCAGACCCCATAGGCATGGTGCCCATACCCCATGGGCGTGATGACCATACTCCTTAGGCACGATGAGCATAGCCCTTGGGCACGATGCCCATAGCCCTTGGGCACGATGAGCATAGCCCTTGGGCACGATGCCCATAGCCCTTGGGCACGATGCCCATAGCCCTTAGGCATGATGCCCATAGCCCTTGGGCACGATGCCCATAGCCCTTAGGCGTGATGCCCAGACCCCATAGGCATGGACCTACTACCCCATTCCCTAGATGCCCTACCCCCTATCCGCCCCCCGGGGAGTACCCCCCGGGACCCCCCGGGTGGGGGTGTCATGGGAAACACTGATAAAAATCCCCCTTAACTTCCTCTAATCCCCCTGCCTCCCCCTTTGCACATTCGCTATGCTCAGTGTAAACAAAAGGGGGATACCCGCCCGCCTGACGGCGTTCGGGCGGGAGAGAGGGATTTAACAAAGAGAGATATAGGGGGATTGGAAACAATGGAGATGATAAAAAGCTTTTCTTTATTTGACTCCATCAGGCAGAAGTGGTATTGATTCATTATTAACTGGTGGCGGACGATTGTCTTTGGCAAGGATGCCACTAACGGTGATTTCGTTAAACTTTAACCTGCATAGAGCTAAGAGTCCCGCTGAAGGCGGGATAAACTCCGAGCGTAGAGAATTTATACTCTATGCTATAAGCCCTATGCTCTAAGCTGTAAATTATGGAAGATGAATTGAAATTATTGCGCCAGAAGAAGGCCGAGTCGCTCCTGGGCGGCGGTAAGGACAAAATCGCCAAACAGCATCAGCAGGGCAAACTGGCGGCCCGGGAACGGATTGACCTGTTGCTGGACAAGGACAGTTTCCAGGAACTGGATGCCTTTGTGGTCCATCAGTGCGACCATTTCGGGATGGAAGGCAAAAAGGTCCTGGGCGACGGCGTGGTTACCGGCTACGGTACGATTGACGGCCGGCTGGTCTATGTCTTCAGCCAGGATTTCACGGTCTTCGGCGGTTCGCTGGGCGAGGCCTTTGCCAACAAGATTTGCAAGGTCATGGATTTGGCTATGAAGGTCGGCGCGCCAATCATCGGCATCAACGATTCCGGCGGCGCTCGAATCCAGGAAGGCGTGGTCTCGCTGGGCGGATACGCCGAGATTTTCTTCCGCAATACTTTGGCATCCGGAGTCATACCCCAGCTTTCAATCATTATGGGACCCTGCGCCGGCGGCGCGGTCTATTCACCGGCACTGACCGACTTCATCGTCATGGTCAAGAACACCAGCCATATGTTTATCACCGGGCCTGAGGTTATCAAGTCGGTCACAGCCGAGGAAATCACCTTTGAGCAATTAGGCGGGGCCATGACCCACAACGCCAAGTCCGGCGTGGCGCATTTCGCGGCTGATGA
>Ga0208373_1003869_pt1 | contig 14190 bp, 15 predicted proteins | sample RifOxyC2_FD_184036 | JGI IMG/M metagenome (GOLD analysis project Ga0208373, IMG submission 184036) | Soil microbial communities from Rifle, Colorado - Rifle Oxygen_injection C2 (SPAdes) | ecosystem: Environmental > Terrestrial > Deep subsurface > Rock core/Sediment | place: Rifle, Colorado...
GCCGGTGGCCACCGGCGGCACTATCCCGCAAGGGATCCCGCCAAAGGCGGAGTCCCAACGGGACGTGGCGTGCGAATTTTGCCTGTCTGCCGAACAGGCAGGCAGTTCTATTGCAAAATTCGGGTTTAACGTAACCCGTTACACGACATCTTCAGACAATCGTTTTTCTAATGAAGTCAGAGAGTTCGTTCAGAGCTCCGGCCGCTTCGAATAAAATGGAACGCAGGGCAGCATGAAGAATCTGCTTCTCAAATTTGCCATTTTATCCTAGTTGGAAGAAAATCCAGTAAATTAAAATATTCACTATTACCATAGGGATGCCTATCCTGGCAAATTCCATGAAAGTTATAGTCTCTTTTGACCTCTTTTCCGCGTTCTGTATTATAATGACGTTGCTCGCGGCGCCGAGGATAAAGAGGTTCCCGGCCAGGGTGCTTCCCGCGGCAAGCGCCATCATTTCTTTTGTTGCCGCGCCGGCGTGCTGGAGCATCGGGAGATAGAGCGCAACCATGGGCACATTCGATATGAGCTGGCTCAGCATAACGCTGACAGCCAGTATTGTCCTTGTAGAAAGGATATCGATATCAAAGGTTTTCATGGCTGATTGAAAAATGCCCGTTTCCCAAACGCTCTCCATCAGCACAAACATCGCGGCAAAGAAGATCATGGTGTGCCAGTCCACTTTTTTGATAAGAGAGATTCTTCTTCTGCTCGCTATCAGAAGCGGCAGTGCCGAAGCCAGTGTTATATGAACCAGTTTCAGATCGATATGCGGATTTATTACGGATAATATTATTTTGGAAAGTATCAGCAGCAGCAGCACGATAACCGATATCCGGGAGAGAACTGCCAGCTTATGGTCCCTGATGGGTTCCTGGGAATGGCTCAGGGGATTTCCGTTGAAGTGCTCTTTATAAAACAGTTTTATGATAAGAAAGGCCGCAAAGAGATTAATAACCGTCGGCACAAACAGATACCTCAGGAAGATCAGGAAAGGATTGCTGATCTTCCCCTCTACCGCTATAAGGAAGTTCTGGGGATTGCCGATAGGGCTCATGATGCTGCCTATCGTGATCGAAAACGCCAGCGCGAGCAGAAGGGCTTTCGAACTCATTACGTGCTTCCTTGCAAGCAGCAGCACTACCGGCGTTCCTATTACAGCCAGCGTATCGTTCATCAGCAGGGCCGAGGCGAAACCCATGCCGAAAATGATCAACAAGAGCAGCTGATTGGTATTCTTTGCTCTCTTGAATGTCTTATAAGAAAGATGGGAAAGGTAGCCGCTCTCTTCAAGAGCTGCTCCTATGAAGAACATACTGGAGAGAAACAGCATCACGTCCAGGTTGATCGATCTTAAAGCCATTGCGGGGGAAATTTGACCTGTCATCAAAACAGCAAGAGCTCCTCCAAGCATTATCTGCCAGATCCGGAGCTTTATGTTCCCGACCTGCCTTACCGCGATAAGGACAAAAACAAAAACCAGTATTATTGCCGGAATCATACATCTCCTCCAGTGATCGATTATATAAAAACCGGCGCACTAACCCGAATTCCTCAGTTGAGGAATTGCCCCTTTGGGCCGCAGCTTCTGCAAAGGTGCGGGGTTAACCCCGCCCAGAATTTTGCGGTCTTTAGAGACGAAAATTTCAGCGCAACTGCAATTTTCGGGTTAACACCCCGGCTGTTGAAAAGAGTAATTTAGGGAATTGTGCTTAGTTCGGAAAAACGGCCGATTTTTATAAGAAGTATTAATGATGATTTGCGGCATTATTGTTTCCTGCGAATATCTCAATAATGGTACGCCGGAAGCGGGATGCATCCGAGGAATCAAACGAGTTCTGATTTTCGGGTATCTGCATAACTCCCGCGATTTCCGCAAGAAGCTGAAGATGTATATCTTTCGATCCCGACGGAGCAAGAATAAAAAAAATCCGGCTTACAGGCTGACCGTCAGGCGCATTCCAATCCAGTCCGTGAAGTGCTCTCACTACGGCAACAACAGGAGCCTTTATGGATTCCAGCCGCAGGTGAGGAATGGCAACTCCGTACCCCACTGCGGTGCTGAACTCTTCCTCGCGCGCAATAACCGCTTCTCTGACCTGTTCGCCGGATAGACCGGCCCTGAGCGCAACCTTTCCTGAAAGTTCGCGTATAGCTTCCGCCCGGTCCTGAGCCGGGAGATCAGGAATCAGCAATTCCGGGAAAAGGAAATCGATAAGGCGGGCCGGCGCTTTGCGCTTCATAGCCCACCTCATCCAGGGACCCATAATCACCGACGAAAATACCGCGCTGAAGACAATGGCCACGAATACCACAGAAGTGATCAAACCGTTTTCCAGAGCCAGCACCGCAACGACCACTTCCATCATTCCGCCCGGAATGTGGGCAATAGATATAAGATTCCTGTCGGCAGGAAGCACCTTTGCCAGGCGAACGCCGACCCAGGCCCCGAAATAACGGCCGGCAATCCCTATCAGACACATGAACATAACGAGGAACAGGTCAAAATTCGCTATGAAATCGATTTTGAGGCCTATATTGGCGAAAAATAACGGCACAAAGATTGCCAGCACCATCTGGGAAATTATTCCACGCGTCTGCTCCGACAGGTTCTTCGCCTCGCCCATGACCACACCAGCGATGAAGAAACCAAAGAGGGCATGAATGCCGATCTTCTGAGTGAACGCTCCCAGCATCAGCCCCAGAAGGCACGCGAAAGTGAGCGAAGTTTCCGGCTCAGGCAGACCTCTCTTATGTAAATAATCGAGCGCCCGTTTTGAAATGCGCGGACCGGCAAACAGCGCCAGAGCGGCAAATCCCACCGTGCCCGCAAAGACAACAAAAATAAGCCCGATATTGACTGAAGTCCGAGTAAAAAGTCCCAGAACAATCGTAAAGAGCACCCACCCTATTATGTCGTTCACTGCCAGCGCCGACATTATGAGGAACCCGATATCGGCTTTCAGAAGCCTGAGGTCATGCAAAATTCTCGCGGCCACAGGCATGGCGCTTATGGTCATTACCACCGCCATAAAGAGGGAAAAATAAAAACGCTGGCCTGGATCGATAAGATACTTTTCCGAAAGCAGCAGGCAGGGCAGAAAAGCCACAATCATGGGAATTATGATATCGGCCAGGGCAATAGTGAGCGCCTTTCCCTTCTGACGCCAGGCTACGGAAAAATCAATTTCCAGCCCGGATGACATCAAAAGGAATAGAACACCGAACCAGGCGACCGTATCGAGCATAGCCTGCTGGATCGCTCCTGACGGAAAAAGGGCGGTATGGATTGACGGAAAGAATCTTCCCAGTATCGTCGGACCGAGCAGTACCCCTATTAACAGCTCGGCAGTCAGAACCGGCTGGCCCCATTTCTGGAAAATACTGCCCAGGCCCCTCGTCAGCAGAAGGATAACAAACACCTGCACCAGGAAAATGAATATATGGGTTTCATTGAGATAGTGCATCGTTCCGGCGGTCATAATTTAATACCTTTCTTTTTCATTTCCTCTGCCAGTCTGGCAGGAAAGCCCGGACGGCAATTACAGTTTTTATTATGAGCCGTATGCCATCTGACCCTTTCTTCAAAAGAAGCGTTTTCGGGCATCTTGTTTTTCATATGCCATTCTCTGTTTATCATACTGATTAACGGGAACCATCGCCGTTTTCCTTTATGCAGGCAAACTCTTTCGCTTCCGTCTTGAAATGGCGCCACACATTCTTCGGCTTACTCATCTGATTACATTTATTAAAAAAAACCGTCCGTAAACAAATTAAGCATAGTGTCTCTTTATTTCCTCTACCGTTTCTTATGGTTTTGATCAAAAATATAATTATTTATCTTATTAAAAAGACGCAGCACCTCTTTTTTTTCAGCATATTCCGAGTAAAGGAAATACAAAAGATGCTCGAGTTCGTAATACATGTTATTCATAGGGAATCCCTCTGCCGGCTTTGTCGCTTTGATCACGTAATGATAGCTGGCGATTATCTGCTGGAGCTTATCCTTCCATTTCAATCCGCCGATTTCATCAAAGCGGTATTTTAACAGATTGATGTGCAGATCATCCCTGCAGATATTTTTTTCGCCGGCGGCATCACCGATATTTTCTATTCCGTATCTTCCCGGATCCGCGAACATCCTGCTGTTTTCTCTGAGCGAAAATGCATTGTAATAAACGTGATTGATGTATTTTTTATTTTTTTTTATAAAGCCTACTGTCTTATGGATATCTTCAAGAGTTTCATGCGGGAATCCGCAGATTATTTCCAGACCGGTCCAGATTCCGGCTTCGTCAGTCAGCCGCAGGATCTCTTCAAGCTCCTCAAGGATTATCTTCTTCCCGATATAATCAAGCATTCCGGGGCTCGCGCTTTCCATTCCGTAAATCAGGCGGATACATCCGGCCTTTCTCATCTTCTTTAGCGTCGCAAGATCCAGATCCTCGGCCCGGGCGCAGTCGCTCCACAAAATATTCAGGCCCTCTTCCATCAGCGCATCGCAGAAGCGGTTTACATATTCTCTCGATATGTTGAAAGTTTCGTTTATAAAGAAGAAGCCCCTGATCCCGTGTTCAACCGAGACTCTTTTCAGCCAGCCGACACTTTTTTTTATTCCCAGCATTTTTGAAAGACTGTTCAACGAAGACTGGCAGAATATGCAGCCGTGAGGACACCCCTTCACAAGGCGGAACGGAGAGATTTTTATCCCGCAATCGTTAAACCGCCCCAGGACTTCTCCTGTCTCTGCGTCCCCTTCAGGAAGCCTCCTGTTTTTGCGGTAACCGTAAAGTTCTACCGGAAGACCGGCATAGTCCGGCTCTACCGGCCAGATCTGTTCTTTCCGATAAATTATGTTTATACGGTCCTCGACGGTGATATTAGGCACCTCCGAAGAGATATCCACGGAATAATTTAACGCGCTTAAAAGATAAAAGAGGGGTATCTCTCCTTCATTCATTATTATGTAATCAATAGCGGGTGAATGAAACTGTATGCCCACATACTCCGATGGGTCAAACCCGCCCGCTGCGATTTTGAGGGGATATCTGCTTTTTATATATTTAGCGAATGTTATAAGAAAATTTATTCCAGCCCCCGTTTCAGGCTCACTGGGAACAGATAATAAAAGAAGAGAATACCCTTTCAGATCGGTCTTTTTAATGACCCGCTCCAGGACGGCATTGATCTCGGGTACCTCTTCGCCTTTGGTGTAGTTAACGCATTTTTCCTCATTAAAAAAGACCTGAAAGTCTATTTTTTCTGAATCGTCTCCAAATATGTTGTCATGGTGTATTTTGATATTGAGGTCATCCTGGTCAATATCTATCCCGCCGCAGCGCAGATAAGAAACTATCTGGGCCATTCCAAGCGGCATCAGGCGAATGAAGTCATCTTCATCGCCCGGGGTATTTATGAAGAAAGGAAGACGGATGATCTTTGTCTTAAGAGGTTTATAACTGTCTCCGGAAAATTCCTTTAAAAAGGCAGTTATGGCCCGCTGCCGTTTTTTATCCGTTTCGAGTGCAAGTTCGGTATTTTCGGCTATCTTCTCGAAATTTACTGCGGGTCTCCCGGGGGTCCTGTCAAAAGCTGTATTATCTCTTTTTCTTTGTCCCGTAATCTCTTTATCCGCTTCGGGCTCAAATGATCCGGAAAGCAGGCGGGCGATTCCGATATCATGGATTATTTCTTCGGTTTTCAAGCCTCCCTTAATAGCCTTCTGGAAATGTTCGATTGAAAACTCATATTTCTTTTCTTTCAGGTAATATTTGCCCAGCGCCGCGTGCGCCCCGGTATGATTGTCTGTATCCACCGCCTTATTGTAAAATTCAACGGCAGTCTCGTTTTTCCCTTCAACGCAATAAACGCCGGCCAGTATCGTGTATAATTCTCCGGTCTTAAAATACGTTATAGCCATGACAGTCCGCATCTCATCATCCGCAGCTTTATTTTCAACGAGCTTAAGGCAGTTCTCTATTTCATCCCTCAACATCCCCGCATGCTTAAATACTTTGAGCTGGCGGCGCAAGGCCTGACTATCGGCATCATCCTGCCGGGCGGCAAGATCGAGTTCACCAATGGAATTTATATAGTCGGAGCGGAGAAAATATATTTTTCCAAGTTCAAAATGAGCCTCCGGGTTTTTCGGATTTTCCTTTAATGCCTCTTTCAGTATTTCTTCGGCCTTAATATAGTCTCCTGACGCTATTAATTGCTTTGCTGTGCCGGTCAGCTTCCGGTCTTTCATTGTGTTAACATTCCTTATCTGCCTTCAGACCTGACGGATATCAGATCCCGTGTTATATCCCCTGCCGCCGAAGGGCTTGATTTTTTCAAGCCATATCTCTTCAAGCAGTGTCAACTCGTCTTCCATGCTGAAAGCAGGATCGTCCTTCACCTTTACCACTTCAAGGATTTCGAATATAAATTTATCACCGCCGAACTCGTTCCATTCTTTCTGGAGGACGGCATTCCTGTGTTTCCCTATCGTGAGCATGAATTTGTGACTGTTAAGCGGACCATCGAGGTTAAGAGTGCTCCCGAGCAGCACCTTGCCATTTGCCGTGTTCTTTACCTGAAAGATTCCGGCAGGCTTCTTCCGTTCTTTGTATTCTCTTTTGATATCCTGTCTTGATTTCATTCTTAATTTCCGTCTGATATTTATTATATAGGATTTACCAAACAATTGACAACCGCCGCTATAGTTGACATGGTTCATCACTTGTGATACACTTATATCAGGAGGGATAAACATGCCTACAAAAAACCCGAGACTCAATATCGTTCTTGAAGAACCGCTCTACGCTTCTCTAAAGCACATCTCTCAGATGGCAGGAACTTCACTTTCCCTCACTGCCAGGGACCTGATCCGGGAAGCAATTGCCGAATACGAAGATTCGCACTGGCTGAAAATCGCAGAAGAACGCGAAAAGACCTTCTCGCCTAAAAAAGCTATAGACCACAAAAACCTCTGGAAGAAATAAGTGGATTATCAGATTCTATACCATCCCCTGGTTGCTGATGACATCCGTAAAATACCACATAATATCAAGGAACGGATCAGGATAGCCATTGAAAACAGAATCCTCAAAGAACCGTATCTGACAGGAAAACCTTTGCGCAAGAGTCTTAAAGGGCACCGCAAAATGCGGGTCGGGGATTACCGAATAATCTACCGCATCGGTCATGAAACAGTTATTGTTTTAAAAATCGGCCATCGAAAAGAAGTCTATCTGACTTTCCTGCGAAAAATGCAGCACGAAACTAACAGTTGATAGTCGGCAGTTGGTGGTTAAAAAAGAAGTGACTAAGTAAATAGTGAATAGCAATTGAGTGAAGATAAAATAATGAAATATGTAAAATGACCTGCGAAAAAAAGAACCGTCCTTTTTTCATAGCATTTTCCAGCAATTTGCAGTCAAAATGTAGAGCCAAAATGTAAAAATGTAGGGCGCCCTGATTTTCGTGTTTTCTAATTTTTGTGTTTTTTAGAATTTATATATGAACACGACCTTTTACGGGCAAATCAACCGTGGAAATGTGTTGAAATGTAGGACGTCCTAATTTCCTCTAATTTCCTTAATTTCCTCAACGTTTGATAGTCAGTAGTTAGTGGTTGGTATTTAGAAATAGGAACCGTCCCCTTTTCCCCTTACGGGGTGGGTCAATATTCGATTACATCCCTGGGTCAATATTGCATTGCAATTCACAATTCGGACAGCAGCTGTTCCAGAACAAAATAATCATAGCTATCTATATCAAAATTAAGAAAAGATAATTCGACTGGACACTGGCACGCCTTTAAGAGTGAAAGAATATTTTCAGGTATAACTTTTATTTTTATAAGATTCACTCCTGTATATTTTTTATACCTTTTTGATAATGCGGCAAATTTTACAGGATCATATTCAACAGCAATACCCTCCCAGCCCTCTTTGTATAGAAAATAAGTGTTCGACATGGTTATACCGTCGGATGCCGCTATATCAACACAATACCTGTTCGACAAAGGCAGCCGGTCCAGATATTTCCTGATTATTGCCTCTTCATTTAAAAAAGAATGACATTTTTTCAAAGTTTGATAATTACGCTTGGCTGTTTTAGCCGCATCTACCAAGAACGCCGGCAAATATTTTTTCATAAGCCTTGAGATGTTATGCATACCTTTTTATTTTAACAGAAGTTTCGGGGATGGGCAAAAGAAATTTGTAGAATATACTGAACAAGTAGCGAGGAATGAGTAGCGCACAGTGAGAAATAAACTGGTTTCTGGTTTTCATTTTTATTTATGAGTTTTTTTTTGCTTTTACTTTCCACGTTTAACGTTACACGTTACACGATTCAATGAAGGCTGCCATACTTTTATCAGGCGGGGTCGATTCAGCGAGCGCGGCATACATCCTCAAGAAACGAGGATACGACCTCATCGCGATACACCTAAAAATCAGGCCTTGCAGTGAGAGCGAAAAGCTTAATCCCCGTTCCTGTTCCAGCGCCGAACACGAAAAAGATGCGCGCAAAGTCGCAGAATCTCTTGAAATCCCGTTTTATGTCTATCATCTGGAAAAAGAGTTCGAAAGAACCGTCGTAAAGAATTTCATCTCCGCCTACAATGAAGGCAGGACCCCCAACCCCTGCGTCCTCTGTAACGGATATGTGCGGTTCCCTTATGTCTGGAACAAGCTGAAGAAACAGGGAATCGGTCATATTGCCACAGGTCATTACGCAAGGATCGAATCTATTGACGGAGAATATTGCCTGATCCGTGGAAAAGACAAAATGAGAGACCAGTCTTATTTTCTTTTCCGTCTTCCGAAACATCTCCTTCCCCATCTCCTCTTCCCTCTCGGAGACCTGACAAAAGAACGGGTGAGGGAGATCGCGAAAAAGCAGAACCTTTCAGTCCATGAAAAGAAAGCTTCGCAGGATTTCTGCTTCCTTCCTGACGATTACAGGGAGTATCTTAAAACTCTCATCCCTGAAAAAGAGGGACTAATTTACGATACGGAAGGAAAGGTGATCGGCAAGCACCAGGGCATACAGAATTTCACCGTGGGACAACGAAAAGGCCTCGGGAGTTTCGGAGAGCCGGCCTACGTGGTAAAGATAGAACCTGAAGATAACAGCATCACAATCGGGAAAAAGAAAGACGCATATTCATCAGAAGCGCGGGTAGGTAAACTCCATCTTTTCGAAAAACCGAAAAAGAATTTCTCCTATCTAGTTAAAATCAGGTATTCGCACAAAGGAGAGGAGGCGGAAATAGAACTCAAAGATGATAAAACCGCTATTCTTTCATTCAGAAATCCAGTCCTCTCCGTCACCCCGGGGCAGTCGGCAGTCTTTTACGATGAAGAGAAGGTTTTGGGTGGCGGAGAAATAATCGAGTAAGATACACAGGATAGAGGGTATCGTTTACAAAAACCACTCGCGGGTGAGTAACCTGCTCGTTCTCATGTGCTGCGGTGGAATGTAACGAGTCCTCGCACATATGTTTTTTCCAACAACACCCTCTATCCTAAATTCCGATTAACACTAGAGGAATCCGAATCGTTTTATGATAAGGCAGAGTCATTGGCGGCGGCGAATTGCTTTAGGAAGTGATAAGTGACAAGTGGTCAGTGATAAGTGTCAGAAAAAACTCACTTACCACTTAACTCTTACCGCTTAACTCTACTAAACTGCGTCTTCGCCGCGCTCTCCGCTCCTGATCCTTATGACGTCTGATACAGGATATACGAATATCTTCCCGTCACCGATTTCCCCGGTCTGGAGCGTTTCGATGAGCTCGGCGACTGCTTTTTCTACCTCTTCTTCCTTTATGATTATTTCCACCTGCACTTTGTCGTACTCGTGAAACGTCCTTTCCTTTGCTTTTTCCTCTCCCCTGCTTAATCCCACACCATGCACTTTTTTGATGAGCATTCCCCCGACGTCCAGGGTATAGAGCACGTCTTTTACCTTCTTGAGTTTTTCTTCCGGAAAAACAGCCACAATCTTTTTCATAACGGTTTTATTCTACAAAAAGAGTCTCTTTTTGCATATCTTTTTGATCGGAAGAATCTGCTGGAGAAAACATATGGCCGCTGATGATTGTTTTTACATGCCTATATGATCGTGAAACGTGACACGTTAAACGTTTAACGGCATTTTTCAACAGCGAACGTTTTTCGGAAGCAGTTCTCCCGATCCTTTATCATTTCCAAACTCCCGGAACAGCCGCTTTGCAGAAAGAACATGCCCCGTTTTTCAGATTATTTTCGAGGATTCTGTATCCTATTCTTTTGATGGCGATTTTTCCGCATTTCGGACAATACGTATGCTCGCCGTCATTGCCGGGAAGGTTCCCAACGTAAACGTATTTCAATCCCTCGGCAAGCGCGATCTGGCGGGCTTTCGTCAAAACGGAGACAGCAGTCGGCGGAAGGTTCTTGAGCAGATGATGAGGAGAGAACCGGGAAAAATGGAGCGGCACTTCCGTGCCCAAATTAGTTTTTACCCACAGGGAAAGTTTTCTGATATGATCTTCGCCGTCACTGAGCGTCGGGATCAATAGATTCGTGATCTCAAGCCAGACATTCCTTTTTTTGATCAGCACGAGATTATCCAGAACCGATTTTAAATTTCCTCTCGTAACCTCATAATGGATTTTCGGATCGATGAATTTGAGGTCAACGTTGGCTCCGTCCAGGTAATCGAGTATCATCGCCATAGGCTCGGGATTTATACTCCCGTTGGTCTTGACGACATTGCGGACTTTCTTTTGACGAGCAAGTTTGGAGCTGTCCAGAGTATATTCAAAAAATATAAGCGGTTCGCTATAGGTATAGGCGATGCTCGCGCACCCTGCTTCAACAGCCTGTTTGGAAACTTCTTCAGGAGGAAGATACCAGTTTATCGTCTCGTCAGGAGGAAACTGTGAAATCTGCCAGTTCTGGCAGTTCTTGCACCGGTAGTTGCAGCCGGATGTGGCTATTGAGAACGCTCCTGTGCCCGGAAGGAAATGGAAGAAGGGTTTCTTCTCTATAGGGTCGATGTGAATAGAGGCGGGGTTGCCGTAGACGAGCGAATAATGTTTTCCGTTCTGCGGTTCGCGGGCCTTACACCATCCCCGGACTCCGTTCTTGAGCGTGCATCTCTGCGGACAGAGGTTACAGCGTATGGTCTCATCATCCAGACTCTCCCAGAAGAGGGCCTCTTTCTTTACGATAAACCCCTTCTCTCCCGAACCCGGAGCTTTCTTCCCGAATAGTAGTCTGCGGAATGGAGAAAAAAGAACAGTTCCGACGGCAAGAAGTGCCGTTTTTAAAAAGTATCGTCGTGATATTTCCATAATTAGAGTAGTGCCATGAATTCTTTAAAAGAGAGATTGGCTGTCTGAAGAATAGACTTTAGAGTTCTGCGGTCGAGCTCTTTATGCTGAGGCACGGTAACCGGCACTCGTGCCTGATGATAAAGACGAACATGGCTCCCTTTCTGCTTTCTTATATAATAGCCGATACGTTTTAATGCCGATATGACTTCTTTTCCCGAGAGGAGAGGAAGCTTATCGCTCACAGCGCGATTTCATTTATCTCGGTGGTATCCTGAGGAATCGGTTTTCCGTCATCTTTATAACATTCGAGAGCAAGTTCAATTGCCTCTTTGATATTTTTCAATGCTTCTTCACGGGTTTTCCCTTGAGAAATGCATCCCGGGATCGCCGGACATTCAGCTACAATATAACCATCCTCTCCTTCAAAAAGAATAGTTTTATAATTCATCTTATCCCCTCCTGCCTACGTTAATTTTAGCATTTTAAAAGAATTGGTGTCTTACACTCTTAACTTTTCACGTTACACGTTTCACGTAACACAATCTTATGTCCGCTACCAATTGATGCTGGCACCTACAGAGGCAGCGAGAAAATCCGTGTCCAGTCCCTCAATCTTATCCGCCCCCTGGAAATACGTCAAATCAAAAATAATATGGAAAAATCTGTTCGAAAACAAATCAAGACCTGCATTTAGAATGGGAAATGCCAACTTATGATAGAATTCGTGTTTTATAGGAGTGTGTTCAAATTTAGAATACCTTGAAATTCCAATACCCAAATATTGGGAAAAAGAATAATCATAATTTATATGATACTTTAAAAAAAGTAATCCGTCATACTTTATATGTTTATACCCACTTATTATCATCTTTTCTGCTTTTCCCATTTCCAAATCAATTCCCCAATTTTTGTTTCCTATATACTCAAAATATCCAAAAGAAACTCTAGTCATCAAATTATCATTATACTCATTACCCCATCCTTTTACACCTGCACTCCACATCTTTCTTCTCGCCCAGTATATAAGCGCATCTCCGATCTTAACGTCCTCGTCTTTGGTAGTCTGAATAAGTTCGCCTTCAGACTCCACTTCGCGGACTCTTGTAATTATCACCTTCCCTACTTTTCTCCGCCAGAGCTTGTCAGGAGCGCGCCAGACGTCGTAGATGTTACGCTCCTTAATCCCATCGAGCTTGCCCCTGTTTATCCTGAAATATAATATCTCTTTCTTCTGAAGCAGGTTACGCTCATCCCTTATCTCTTTTTTCCTTATTTCCACGATGACAGGAAACCGGTCTGTTGACTGTATTGCTTCGGGAATCTCCTTGCGTCCGCCTGAGGCAAAATAGTACGCCATCTTCTCGGCTTCCTTATCGAGAGTCTTCGGATCTTCCGTCGAGACTTTATGTGAAAGCACGATCTCCCCGGTCTCGACGTCGATCATGTCCGCCATGACATAATAGGTCTGAAAAAGCTTCACGAGCTTCCCGACGATTATCCGCTCGACGTTAAGGATCTCTCCGAGCTTTACGGCGCACTCGTTGGTGGTGCATCCGGTCTGCTGGAGCCCCTGTTCCGCCAGTATCACCTCCATGTTCTGCCGGTCTATGACGCGGAATTTCCCCATCTTCACGAGGTCGCTCCTTATGAAATCCGCCACGACCGCGGCTTCTGATAGAGATACGTTCTGCGCATCGAAATTCGCCACCGCAATATTCGACTTTTCTGCAGATGAAAGAAATAAAGAGATAATGAGCGGCAGAAATATTAAGATGACTTTTTTAAAAGTCATATGCTATAAGTATACCCCGAAAATGCAATTTTGTCATGAATCTTTTTAACAAATATTGCGGTGAATAAATTTTTTTTACGTTACAAATTACACGTTTAATATTTAACAGAGAGTCCGGTCAGACAAGATATCTGATGCGGACTATGCGGAGCGCCCCTTCGGGAAAGACCAGTTCTTTTCCGAAAAGATGTTCTATCTCCTCGGTGCCAGATCCATTTTCCACTCGGTAGACGCAGCCGCGCGGATGGGGAGAACGCGTCTCGGAATGATATACGATCTCCGTCAGTTCGAGTTCCGGGTAGAACTGTTGTGAAAGTTTTGCCCGCATAATGCCGAGATCGCTCCATTCTTCAAGATAGAAATCGAAGTATTCGCACTCCGATTCGATGCCGAACGGGACCGCGGGAGAAAAACCTATCTTTATCCGGGGCGTATAACCCGAGGTATATACAAGAGAAAAATCCGCCCGGCGGAGAGCCCTCTGTATGAAATTGCTTAAATCCCTGTCGCCGATATACCTCAACCAGTTTTTCTTTTTATAAAAAATCCGTATTTTAATCACGTGTTACGGGTAAAGTGAAACGTGTAAAGTAAAATGCAGCATTATAGCATCTAAATTTTTATGAATTCCCAGGGCAAAGACTCTGTTTCACCGTATTTTCTGTAAGCATATGAGTCCGGGTCTATCCCCTCTTCCTGAAAGGCCTTCTCCCAGGCCTGCCAGTTGAAGTGCTCCCCCCACTGGTCCATGAGGGCTCCGTTCCTGTAGGCCCTGTGAATCACTTCCGAAAGTTTCTCGTCGCCCCGCGCAAGGACGGCTTCGAGATAACTGCTGCCGAAAGATGTTACGTTCGCTCTCCTCTTGAACCGGTCTCTCAGAAATCCGGTCTTCGCGTGTATGATATCCCTTCCCTGAAACGCCTCCCGTTCCCAGCCTGTGTGGGGTTTAGGCACAAAGAGAGAGACCGTGAGATTGAATGATATGCCTGTCTCTCTCTGCCAGCGTTTGACCATTTTCACGATCTCTTCGGCCTCCTCGAAACCCGAACCGGGGATGCCTATCATGAAGTAGAGCTTCATC
>Ga0208373_1003871_pt1 | contig 14185 bp, 14 predicted proteins | sample RifOxyC2_FD_184036 | JGI IMG/M metagenome (GOLD analysis project Ga0208373, IMG submission 184036) | Soil microbial communities from Rifle, Colorado - Rifle Oxygen_injection C2 (SPAdes) | ecosystem: Environmental > Terrestrial > Deep subsurface > Rock core/Sediment | place: Rifle, Colorado...
GAATTATAAAATTCCGGGCGTCAAGCTTAAATTGGATTCAGTTGATGATTTTAAAAAGGAAGTCGGCGGCAAGTTTGAAACGATGGACAAGCTTAAGCTGGCCCGCAAGGATTTGCCCGAAGAAGAAACCAATTTCGTCATAATTAATCCGGCTTAAAAATCCCATGGCTTCGGACAAAAAGCGGTCAATGCGCTTTTACATTATTTTGTTAACGATTATCATTTTTATTTTCTGGCTGTATTTTTTTAAGAACGATTTAAACAGGCAGCTGGGCGATTCCGGCGCCGATGGTCTCGGGCAGATTTTTTCCGGCTTTTTCGGCGAAGTCAGGAATAATTTAAAAGACGCCGATTTAAAACCGCAGCCGGAAAATAATTCAGATAGCGGCCAGCCAAACTCGCTTTCGCCGCAGCAGCTGGATTATCTGCTTAACCGGCTGGCCGGCCAGGCGGCCGGCGCCGGCAGTTCCACTTTACCGATTAACGAATAAAAAATAAATTTTAACTAAAATTTTATGAGATTCCATCAACTTTCCCCGTTAATCATCATCGCTTTGAGCGTTTGTTGCTTTGCGGTTTTGGTTACGGTCGTCGCTTTAACTTACTTAACTTAAGTTGATTTTAAATTTTTAGAAATCAGGATTAATTTTTTGTTATGCCTAAACCAGTAAAAAAATCAGCTCAACAACCGTCTCCGGAGTTAAAACAACCAGAAGGACCGAAGGCCCAAAAGTTGGACATTTTGCGCAATAATCAGGGCCGGCTGGAAAACCAGCCGATTGTTGAAGAAATGAAGACTTCCTATCTGGACTACGCCATGAGCGTGATTGTTTCCCGCGCCTTGCCGGACGTCCGCGACGGACTTAAGCCGGTTCACCGCCGGATTTTATACGCCATGTGGAGCATCGGCTTAAAAGCCGGAGCCAAATTCAGAAAATCGGCCACCGTGGTCGGTGAAGTTTTGGGCAAATACCATCCTCACGGCGACGCGGCCGTTTATGATTCCATGGTCAGAATGGCCCAGGATTTCGCCATGCGCTACCCCTTGGTCAACGGCCAGGGCAATTTCGGCTCCATGGACGGCGACAGCGCGGCGGCCATGCGTTATACCGAAGCCAAGCTGATGCCCATGGCCGAGGAATTGATTTACGATTTGGAAAAAGAAACGGTCAATTTTCTGCCCAACTACGACGGCTCCCAATCCGAGCCGGCCGTCTTGCCGGCCAAGCTGCCCAATTTGCTGTTAAACGGTTCGGTCGGCATTGCCGTGGGCATGGCCACCAACATCCCGCCCCATAATTTAAAGGAACTGGTGGACGGCATCGTGCTTTTAATAGACAACCCCAAGGCTTCGGTTGACGATTTGATGCAATATGTTTTAGGTCCGGATTTTCCGACCGGCGGCGCCATTTATAATTTTAACGACATTAAAGCGGCCTACGCCACCGGCAAGGGCGGCATTGTCATCAGAGCCAAGGCCGAAATCACCGAAGGCAAGGGCCAGACGTTCAACATTATCGTGACGGAAATTCCTTATCAGGTTAACAAAGCCACTTTGCTGGAGAAGATTGCCGACCTGGTTAAAAACAAAAAACTGGACGGCATCAGGGATTTGCGCGACGAGTCCGACAAAGACGGCGTCCGCATCGTCATTGAGCTTAAAAAAGACGCCTATCCCAAAAAAGTTTTGAACGCTTTGTACAAGCACACCCAGCTGCAGGAAACTTTTCACGTTAATCTGCTGGCTTTGGTGGACGGTATCCAGCCCAGGGTTTTGAATTTAAAGAGCATTCTGGAAGAATACCTCAAGCACCGCCAGGTTATGGTGACCCGCCGGACCCAGTATGATTTAAACAAGGCCAAAGACCGGGCGCACATTCTGGAAGGCCTGGTGATGGCTTTGGAGGACATTGATCAGATTATCGCCACCATCAAAAAATCCAAAGACAGGGAAGAAGCCAAAATCAATTTAATCAAAAAATTCAAGCTGTCCGAGCGCCAGGCGCTGGCCATTCTGGAAATGAAACTGGCCCAGCTGGCCAATCTGGAAAGGTTAAGGGTGGAAGAGGAATTAAAGGAGAAAAGAAAGCTGATTAAAGAATTAAGCGACATTTTAAAAGACCCCAGGAAGATTTTAAAGATTATCAAAGACGAGCTTTTGGAGCTGAAGGCCAAATACGGCGATGAACGCCGCACCAAGGTGATAAAAGGCGAAGTCGGCAAGTTTACCACCGAGGACCTGATTCCCAACGAACCGGCGGTGGTTATCGTGACCAACGACGGCTACATCAAGCGGCTACCGCCCGACACTTTTAAAGTCCAGCTCCGCGGCGGCAAGGGCATTATCGGCGCCACCACCAGGGAAGAGGACATTATTGAGCATCTTTTTACCACCAATACCCATGCCGATTTAATGTTCTTTACCTCGCGGGGCCGGCTGTTCCAGCTTAAGGCCTACGAGGTGCCGCAAATCACCCGCACGGCCAAGGGCCAGGCCATCGTCAACTTTTTACAACTGGCGCCGGAAGAAAAAGTTTCCGCCGTTTTGACCATGGACGATTTAAGCGCTTTTAAATATCTGGTTATGGTGACCGAAAAAGGCCTGATTAAAAAAGTGGGCTTGGAGAAATTCCAGAATGTCCGCCGATCCGGTTTGATTGCCATCAAGCTCAAGGAAGGCGATTTCTTAAGGTGGGTCAAACCCTCCAGCGGCCAGGACAACATTATTCTGGTCACCGCCCAGGGCCAGGCCATCAGGTTTAAGGAACAGAACGTCCGCGAAATGGGCCGGGGCGCGGCCGGCGTCAGGGGCATTAAGATCAAAAAGTCCGGCGACGAAGTGGTGGGCATGGACATTTTGGACAACGGCAAGGCCGGCTCAACCGAACAGCTGCTGGTGGTGATGGATAAAGGCTACGGCAAGCGTACGCCCCTGCAGGATTACAAGGTTCAGGGCCGCGGCGGCAGCGGCATTAAAACCGCCTCCGTCACCGATAAAACCGGCAGGGTTATTTCTTCCTTTATCGTCAACGCCAAACTGGCCAACGAAGACATTATCATCATTTCCGGCAAAGGCCAGGTCATCAGAATGCCTTTAAAATCGGTCAACGTCATCGGCCGGGCCACCCAGGGAGTGCGCCTGATGAAATTCAAGGCCGAAGGCGATCTGGTGGCCAGCGTGACGTTTGTTTAATAATTCTTAATGCAATATAAAATATGATGACAACCAAGCAGATATACCAACTGGCCATTGATTTGGGCGTTAAAAACGACCTGCGGGGCCAAAACATAGTTAAAAGAAAACTTAACCGCGTTAAACAACAGTATGCCGAATTACCCCAGGCTAAAAAAGAGGAATTTGACCAAGAACGCCTGGTTAATCCTTTTTCCGATACCCGTTATTTCGGCCGACCCGACAAAAAAGTCAACAAGGTAATGGCCGGCATTGACATTGACGTGGCCGAACTTTTAGTAGCCAGGGAACTGGGCGGAATTGATTTGGTGATTGCCCACCATCCGGTTGGACCGGCCTTGGCCGGCCTGCACGAGGTGATGGATTTGCAGGTGGAACTGATGGCCAAGTACGGCGTGCCCATCAACGTGGCCGAAAGCCTGACTCACATCAGGATGAGCGAGGTGTCACGAGGCATTTCGCCGGTCAATCACAACAAGGTTTTGGACGCGGCCAGAAATTTGGGCATGGAGGTAATGTGCGTGCACACGCCTTCCGATAACCTGGTGGCCAATTTTTTGGACAAATATATTAATCAGAACAAAAGAAACATAGAAACCGTCGGCGAACTGATGAAACTGCTGAAAAAGATTCCGGAATATCAGGAGGCCATCAGGCAAAAAGCCGGTCCCCGGCTGTTCTGCGGCAAAGAATCGCGCTACGCCGGCCGGATCGCCCTGACGGAAATCACCGGCGGCACCGAAGGCTCCAAAGAAATTTATCATCACATCGCGGCGGCCGGCATCGGCACGATTGTGGGCATGCACATGAAGGAAGACAACCGCGAAGAAGCGGAAAAATCCCATCTGAACATTTTGATTGCCGGGCACATGTCTTCCGACTCCATCGGCATGAACCTGTTTTTGGACGAACTGGTAAAAAGAGGCGTGGAAGTGGTGCCCTGTTCCGGTTTAATCAGGCACAGCCGGATTAAAAAAGCGGCTCCCCAAAGAAAGCCGGCCAAAAAGAAGAAAAAATAATCAGTCATTATTCATTAAAAAAAGCCGTTCCAAAAGGGGAACGGTTTTTTGAAAATTTAACCATTATTTAATAACTATGCTGCCCATGGCTTCCTGTTTTTTTCTTTGGCGGTGTTCTTTAAACGCTTTAAATAAAGGCAACAATATGAAATCCGCCAACAACAGCATAGGGCCGAGCAGAGAAATCAGAATAAACCTTTTATAAGAGAATTTTAATTGCACTATTTTGGGAATTTGCTTGTCCGGATGTTGGTCAACCAGAGCGCAAATCAAACCTGTTAACAGGTAGGCAAATAGAAAGGCGAGAGCGGTGGGCATGGCATTTCTCCTTATGGTTAAATTATGCAAAGAGCCTGTTTTTTTCAGCTTAGCAACGGGCTGGTTTGCCGTCAAGCGGGGATTATTGTCAAGTGGGGCCTAAAATGATAATCTGTTGTTAGGTATGACTCAAGAAAAGATAATTTCCACTTCGGAAAAAAACGAAGACCAAACCCTGGATTTAACCTTAAGGCCGACCAGTCTTAAGGAATATTTCGGTCAGGAAAACATCAAGGCCAATCTCAAGATTTTCATGGCGGCCGCCAAAAAGCGCCAGGAGCCGATTGAGCACGTTTTGCTCTACGGGCCGCCCGGTTTGGGCAAAACCACTCTGGCCCACATCATTGCCAGGGAAATGAAGGTCAATATCCGGGTAACTTCGGGCCCGGCCATTGAACGGGCCGGAGACTTGGCCGCCATTCTGACCAATCTGGAAGAGGGTGACGTTTTGTTTATTGATGAAATTCATCGCCTGAACAAGATTATTGAAGAAGTGCTGTATCCGGCCATGGAAGACTATTCATTGGATATCGTGATAGGCAAAGGCCCTTCGGCCAGAACGCTCCGGCTGGATTTGCCGAAGTTTACCATTATCGGCGCCACCACCCGCTACAACCTGTTATCTTCGCCACTACGGGACAGGTTCGGTTCAACTTACCGGCTGGATTATTATCAGCAGCCGGAGATAGAACAGATTCTTACCCGCAGTTCCAGGATTTTATCGGTTGATTTGGAAGCAGCGGCCCGCTCGCTGATTGCCGAGCGTTCGCGTTTGACGCCCAGAATCGCCAACCGGATGTTAAAAAGGGTCCGCGATTACGTTCAGGTGAAAGCGGACGGCAAAATCACCTCCGCTTTGGCTGTTGAAGCGCTTAAGCTGATGGACGTGGACCAGCAGGGCCTGGATTATCTGGACCGCCGGATTTTGGAAACCATTATTGAAAAATTCAAGGGCGGGCCGGTCGGCCTTTCCTCCATTGCCGCGACGGTTTTGGAGGAGGAGGGCACAATTGAAGAAATTTACGAGCCTTATCTGATGCAGGTCGGTTTTTTGGCCCGCACGCCCCGGGGCCGGGTAGTGACGGAGCTTGGTTATAAGCACCTGGGCCGGGAAGTGCCGGGCGAGCTGCAGAATAAATTATTATGAAAAAATTATTATTGCACGTCTGTTGCGGACCCTGTCTTTGGCGGGAGCGTATAAGAGATAACTATGAAGCTCAAAGATTTTTATTATAATTTGCCGAAAGAATTAATCGCTCAACAGCCGGCGTATCCCAGAGACAGTTCCCGCTTAATGATTTTAAATCGCCGGACTAAAAAAATTGAGCATAAAACTTTCAGGGACGTCGTCAATTATCTTCAAGCGGGCGACGTTTTGGTTTTGAACGACACCAAGGTTTTTCCGGCCAGATTAATCGGCCGAAGAGAAAAGTCCGGCGGCAAAATGGAAGTGTTTCTGTTAAATCCTAAATCCAAAATACCCTTCGACCTGGCTCAGGGCAGGCGAAATTCGAAACAAATCCAAAACAGAGGGAATATTTGGCAGGTCTTAATCGGTAATAGGAGAAAGAAGGCGGGCGATGTTATTGTTTTTAAAAAAGGTTTAAAGGCCGAAGTCATGGAACGGGTTGACGAATCGGTCTGGCTGGTTAAATTCAACAGACAGGGCAGCCAGCTGGAAAAAATCATTGACGCCATCGGGTATGTGCCGACGCCGCCGTATATTAAGATTAAAAACCAGAGGGCCAAGAGCAAAAGATTAAAAGATGAATATCAAACTGTTTATGCCCAAAACCGGGGTTCGGTGGCCGCGCCCACGGCCGGCTTTCATTTTACCAAGCCCTTAATTAATAAATTAAAAAAGCGGGGCATTCAGTTTGCCTGCTTAACTCTGCACGTGGGCCTGGGCACTTTTGAGCCAATCAGAAGCCGGAATGTCCAAGAGCACCGGCTGCATTCTGAACTGGCGGTTTTAAACGCGGCCACCGCCAAAAAATTAAATCAGGCAAAAAAGTCCGGCCAGAGGATTATGGCCGTCGGCACCACTACCGTTAGAGCCCTGGAGAGCTTGGCCGATAAAAGCGGCCGCTTAAAGCCCGGCGCTAAGTGGACCGACATTTTTATTTATCCCGGCCATGAATTCAGGTCGGTTGACGGCCTGATTACCAATTTTCATTTACCCGAATCAAGTTTGCTAATGCTGGTCTCCGCCTTCGCTGCCGAAGCTACGGCGGACAAGTCCGCCCTGGCCGGCAGAAAATTAATTCTAAAAGCCTATCAAGCGGCCGTCAGAAAAAAATATCGCTTTTATTCTTTCGGCGACGCCATGTTGATTTTATAAAACAAAAACTCCGCGATTAAACGGGAGTTTTTGTTTTTATTTTTGTTTTCGGGCATAAAAAGCCTGAAATGATCAAGCTCGTTAACTAATTATTAAAGTACGATTGGTGGATAGCCGATCGTAACCCCGTCATTCGACGGGGCGCAATTAGTCCCTTTTTATTTCAACGAGTTGATTTTAATTTTAAAAGAACGTTTTTTTCTTTCTCTTTGGCCAATTAAAAAGAGCTATCCGCTAAGATAGCCGTCAGTTATGATTTCGGTTATTTGATTCTGTTTTATCTGGTCGGGCAGGGGCGGCAGGCTTTCCGCTCCCACTTTATGGGCTATTTCAAAAGATTGTCTGAACTGGTTTAAGCCGTAAGACATGCCCCCGACGATTATCAGGCAGAGCAGCAGAACTAAAACAACGTTCATTTCTTTTTTGTTTTCTTGATTTTTCATTTTTGTTTTCGCTCGCTTCCATTTGGGTTTTAAGAGGCGAGGGTTATAAAAACATACGTTTAAAACGTATGCTCTACTTCTATGATAGCATAGATTTCGTAAAAAGTCAACCCCAATATCACGGATAAGTCACGGATATCCACGGAGCTATCACGGATCAATTAAACAGAAAATAAGCCACGTCCCCGTCGCGCATTTGATAGTTTTTACCCTCGGTTTTGACCAGTCCTTTTTCTTTGGCTTTAAATTCGCCGCCGGCCTTAACCAGCTCTGCCCAGTTGACGATTTCCGCTTTGATAAAACCTTTTTCAAAATCCGAATGGATGACGCCGGCGGCTTGGGGCGCCGGGGTGCCTTGGGCGATAGTCCAGGCATGGGCTTCTTTGGGGCCGGCCGTGTAAAAAGTAATCAGATTTAAAAGTTGGTAAGACCGTAAAATTAATTTATCCAAGCCGGTGGCCTGAATGTTCATTGCTTTAAGATAACTTCTGATTTCCTCGTCGCTTAAACCAGCCAGTTCGGCTTCCAGCTTGGCGCAGATTCGCAGTTGGTTATCGGTCAGGCGCGATTCGTTACCGGCCATGGCTTTTTCATCAACGTTATAGACGTATAAGAAAGGCTTAAAAGTAAGCAGATTTAATTCCTTGACGAATTGACGGTCATCGTCATTAAGCTGCAGGTCAATGGCGAATTTTTCCGACTCCAGGTGGCTTTTAAGATTTTTTAAAATTTCAATGTTGCTTAATAATTTTTTATCCCGGCTGCCTTTGGTTTGGCCCTCTAATTTAGTCAGCCGGTTGCAGACGGTTTCCAAATCGGCCAGAATCAGCTCGGTGTTGATGGTTTTAATGTCGTCTTCGGGATCAATTTTATTATGGACGTGGATAATGTCGTCATTGGCAAAATCCCTTACCACTTCCAGAATGGCGTCCACTTCGCGGATGTGCGACAGGAATTTATTGCCTAAGCCCTCGCCTTGAGAAGCGCCTTTAACCAGGCCGGCAATGTCCACGAATTCAATGGCGGTCGGCACGATTTTCGGGGAATTATAAAGCTTGGCCAACTGCTCCAGGCGCTGGTCGGGAACGCTCACCACGCCCACATTGGGCTCAATGGTGCAGAAAGGATAATTTTGGGCGTCAACCTGCTTTTTGGTTAAGGCGGTAAATAAGGTGGATTTGCCCACGTTGGGCAGGCCGACAATGCCGACGGAAAAACTCATTGATTAAGGATTAATGATTAATAGAATAATAGAATAATGGGTTTTTGGCAAGGAACCTTGATAATTTTACGCCCTTGATTAACCGGCCGAGAGTCCGTATAATGATATAACTAAATATTAAATTCAACCCCAATGATTAATCAAACCTTGTTTTCAAAAATCAAGAAAAATCTGGAAGCTTATCAGCATGAGAGAAACCAGATTATCAACCGGTCCAGGCAGATTTTACAGGATGCCAAAAAGACGATTTTCGCCCTGCACCGGCAGGATAACAAGTCGGCGGACGGTTTTTTAAAGTCCGCTCAAAAAAGCCTGACGGAGCTTAATCAGAAATACGACAAAGGCAACCGTCTTAAATTTGAGGGCAGTTATAAGGCGGCGGTGGAAGAATTCGTGGAAGCCAGCTTTTTCGCTCAAGCGTTAAAGGGAAAAAGTTTGGCGGAACTCAAAATCGGCAGTATTGGTCCGGAAGAATACTTGGGCGGCTTGGCCGATTTAACCGGCGAGCTGGTCCGCCAGGCGGTCTTGCAGGCCACCGCCGGCAATTATAAGGAATTGGAACGCTACCGCCAGCTGACCGAGGAGATTGTCGGTTTTATGTTGCAACTTTATTTAACCGGCTATCAAAGACAGAAGTTTGACGAAGCCAAGCGTAATCTTAAAAGATTAGAGCAGATGATTTACGAGGTAAGGCTTAGGGGGTAGAGTCAGATTATAATTTTAATTTTCAATTTTTAAACTATGGCCAAAACCATTGTTTTAAAAAACCAAGCTCCAGTTAAAGAGTTAAAAGTTAATTACTCAAAAGACTTGAATCAGGAGCAATATCAGGTGGTAACCGGGGCCGAGGGCCCTTGTTTAGTCTTGGCCGGGGCCGGCTCCGGCAAAACCCGGACCATTGTTTACCGCGTGGCTTATCTGATTGAGCGGAGCGTTAAGGCCGAAAACATTCTTTTAGTCACTTTTACCAATAAAGCGGCCAAAGAAATGCTTAAGCGGGTGGAAGCGCTTTTAGGCCGTCCGCCCGAGAGGTTATGGGGCGGCACTTTTCATCACATCGGCAACAGGATTCTAAGAAAATATGCCGCCAAGCTCGGTTATAATTCCAATTTTTCCATTTTAGACGAAGAAGACGCCAAGGACTTAATCAAGGTTTGTCTTAAAGAGTCGGATATTAATCTCAAGGACCGGCGTTTTCCTTCACCGGCCGTGATTAAGGACTTGTTGAGCTATGCCAAAAATTCCCAAAGACGCCTTTTGGAAGTGATTGAACAAAAGCATCCCAAATGGTCGGCCTTGGCCGAACAACTGTCCCAAATCGGCTTAAAGTACGAGGAGAAAAAAAGACGGAACAATTCCATGGATTTTGACGACCTGCTGGTTAACTGGCTAAGGTTGTTGAAAAAAGAACCGGCCGTTAAAGACCGCTTGAGCGCCCAGTTTCATTACATTCTGGTTGACGAATACCAGGACACCAATTACATCCAGGCGGCCATCATTAAAGAATTGTCTTCCGTCCATCATAACGTTTTGGTGGTCGGCGACGACGCCCAGAGCATTTATTCTTTCCGGGCGGCCGACATCGGCAACATTTTGAATTTCCCCGAGATTTTTCCGCGGGCCAGGATTTTTAAACTGGAAAGCAATTACCGATCCACGCCGGAAATTCTAAAAGTGGCCAATTCCGTCATCGTCAACAATAAAAAACAATACCCGAAAACCCTTAAACCGGTCGTAGGCGGTTTTATCAAGCCCAATCTGGTGCCGGCCGTTTCCGCCAGGCAGGAGGCCCAGTTTATCAGCGGACAGATTTTACAGCTTCGGGACGAGGGCTTGCCTTTGAATAAAATCGCCGTTTTGTTCCGGGCGGCTTATCACAGCCAGGAACTGGAATTTGAACTTACCAAGCGGGACATTCCTTACGATTACCGCGGCGGGGTAAGGTTTTTTGAGCGCTCGCACATCAAGGACGCGCTGGCGTACTTAAAAATCATCAACAATCCGCAAGACGAAGTGGCCTGGCATCGGGTTTTAAGCCGCCAGGCCGGCATTGGCGAGGTAACCGCCGGAAAAATTTATCAAAAAGTCGGACAGCTTGAAATTAAGGAGATTATCGGGCAAGACCTGTCGGAGGTTTTGTCGGTCAAAGCGGACGTCGGCTGGCGGGCGCTGATTAAAACCATTAAAGACTTGGAAATTGAAAGACCGGAGGATTTGCGTCCGGAAAAGGCGATTGGCCAGATTGCCAAATCCGACTACCGGGATTATCTGGAAGCGGAATATCCCAACTGGCAGGAACGGCTGGAAGATCTGAACCAGCTGGCTTTATTCGCCGAACGTTATCCGGATTTAAACTCGTTTTTGGCCGAAGTAAGCCTGCAAGAAGCTTTTGGAGTGGAACGCGGCCGGCCCGATGCCGGCGCTGGCGAAAAGATAATTTTATCCACCATTCATCAGGCCAAGGGTCTGGAATGGGAGGCGATTTTTGTCATCAACCTGGTGGACGCGGCTTTTCCCAACCAGCGGGCCCTGGCGGAGCCGGACGGCGAGGAAGAGGAGCGCCGGCTGTTTTACGTGGCCGTAACCAGGGCCAGAAAACAGTTGTTTTTAAGTTATCCTTTAACCGGCAGTTATTCGGCCATGGCCTTAAACACGCCTTCAAGATTTTTGAATGAAATTGACGTTAATTTACTGGAAACGGTCAAATTGATTGAGGCGGGCGAAGATTACAGCGATTTGAACGATGGCGGCGTAAACTATCTGCCGGATTTGGGCTCGTTGTGAGATGAAGGACGAAATGAGGCGCGAGGGGCGATAAATTTTTACCCCGCACCACTTTTGTTATTAACAATTTTTCTATTAACAACTTGATAAAAAAGTTGGTGCGGGGTAAAATATAACTTCACCACTTAGAGGTTTTTTTATTATAAATATATTAAGTCAATTAAGTCTTCTTCCGACTTAATACTTAATTGACTTAACGGACTTAAATTAACTATGAAGATTTCCGGAACGGTCGTAAAAGGCAAGGGGGAGGGTAAAAAATTGGGTTTTCCCACGGCTAACATTAAGTTAAGTTTTCCTTTGGATTACCCCAGGGGAGTTTATCTGGGCGAAGCTTTGGTTAATGAAAGGAAATATAAAACATTGGTGATTTTCGGCGTGGTCAAGGATTTTGAGGTTTGGCTTGATAATTTTGAGGGGGATTTATACGGCCAGAAAGTGGAAATCCACATTGGCGAAAAAATAAGCGACGTGCTGGAAATCGACGGCCCGGAGCAATTAATCGCCAAAATAAACGACGACATTAATCAAGCGAGAAAAATATGGCAGACAAAATAGTTTTGGATTTGGAAACAAAAAAATCTTTTGAAGAAGTGGGCGGCGACATCAATAAAGACCAGTTGGGCGTTTCTCTCTGCGGCGTTTATTCTTACGAGCGCGATGAATTCAGGTCTTTTAAGGAAGAGGAGTTTAAAGAGCTGGGCGAGTGGCTCAAGAACGCCTCCCTGATTATCGGTTTTAATTCCAAAAGTTTTGATTTTACCGTGTTGCAACCCTATTTTAAATTCAAGCTGGCCAAGTTGCCGCATTTGGATATTTTAGAGGAGATTTATCACGCCCTGGGCCATCGTTTAAAGCTGGATTCGGTCGCTCATAGCACTTTGGGCGAAGGCAAGTCCGGTTCCGGTTTGGACGCCATTTGGTATTACAAAAATAACGACTGGGACAAGCTGGCCAAATATTGCCTGGATGACGTTCGGATTACCCGCGACGTTTACGAGTACGGCAAAAAACACGGCCACCTCTGGTACGAAGCCCAGGGCCGCCGCCAAACCATTCCCATTAGATGGGGCAACGGCAAAAACATCAGCGATTTGATAGTTGAGGCTTATCGCAACGGCGAACAGGTGGAAATAGAATATTTAAAAACCGAAACCGAAGAGCGGTCCAGAAGAAATATTGACATCAAACAGATAAACGGCAATCAGCTGCAGGCCTTTTGCCATCTTAAAAAAGGCATCAGAATATTTAATATAGACAGAATCATCAGCGTGGCCAGCGTCGGCCGCCAGGAAAACTGGCAGACCAAGCTGTTTTGATTAATAGCGAATATTATAATTTTAAAATTAAAATTATGATACTTATTTACACCGTTTGTAAAAATAAAACCGAAGCCAAGAAAATCGCCAAGATGCTAATCAAGCTTAAACTGGCGGCCTGCGCCAATCTTTGGCCCATGGAATCGGTTTACCGATGGAGGGAGAAAATTATTGAAGACCGGGAAGTGGCCATGATTTTAAAAACCAGAAAAAATTATTATAAAAAAATTGAATCAGTCATTAAAAAGATTCACAGTTACGAAGTGCCCTGTATTTTAAGAATAAATCCGGACCAGGTTGAGGGCGAGTACGAAAAGTGGCTGGTTAGGGAAACCAAATTCATCTAAATTAAATCGCTTTCATTTGAAAAGACTCCCGATTTTTACAAGCGGGAGTCTTTGTTAGTAAGACTTAAGGAAGCAAGGCTTTCTTAAGCAGTTTTTTAGTCAGAATAATGGCATGATCGGCCTCGTCGCGAAGTGCCGAACTCAATATCTTCTGGAAAAAAGCCACGAAAACTTGTTTACCGAGACTTTTGACGTATTCCACTGTTTCGGCAAAATCTCCATTGCCGGAAACCAGAATAATCAAGTCGCATTCGTTTTTAGCGGCCATGGTAATCATATCCATGGAGATTTGCAGATCAACGCCTTTTTCTTCCGCGTAATAGTTTTCAGCGCCTTCCACTTTTTCATAGAGTAATCTTTTCATTTTCAAAGTCAGTTGAGGCATTTTGTGAAGACGTTGCAGAAAAGAGTTTTGGCGTTCATAGCCTTGAGAATCATATCTGGGATCCATCAGGGAATTGTAGTAATAAATATGAAATGACGCTTCGGGAAAAAGCTCGGGGAATTTATTTTTAACGTAATTGAGCAGTAGCTGGCCGAAAGTCTGGAAATTAATGGCAGTTTGCTTGATGACCATTCTGCTGCCGTTGTAGAAGTTGCTGCCGTCAATGAAGATGGCAATTCTTTTTTGTTCCCCGTTCACTTTTTACCTCCTTAAGTTGGATGAAAAGAACAAGAGCTAATTAATTATACTTGTTTTGATTTTATTTGGCAATCAAAAAATCCGTCCAAGCGCGCGCGGTTTGGCCTTTAGACGGGTTTTTAATTATATTTTAAATTGGGATAAAGCGGATGTTGGCTGGTCAGTTCTTTGATTTTTTCTTTAACCTCTTGTTTGACGGCATCGTGGCCGATGTTTTTGACGGTTTTGGCGATTAGTTGGCCGATGATTTTCATTTCTTCTTCCTTAAAGCCCCTGGAAGTAAGAGCCGGCGTGCCTAAACGGATGCCGGAGGGGTCAAACGGACTTCTTTTGTCAAAAGGCACCGTGTTTTTATTAACGGTAATGCCGACCTCGTCCAGGGCGGCCTCGGCTTTTTTGCCGGAAACGTTTAAATTGGTCAAATCAACAATCATCAGATGGTTGTCGGTGCCGCCGGTGACCAGTTCCAAGCCTTCGTTTAAGAGCGATTCGGCCAGAGCTTTGGCGTTGGCCACGATTTGTTTGGCGTAATCCTTAAACTCCGGTTTTAGGGCTT
>Ga0208373_1003873_pt1 | contig 14177 bp, 11 predicted proteins | sample RifOxyC2_FD_184036 | JGI IMG/M metagenome (GOLD analysis project Ga0208373, IMG submission 184036) | Soil microbial communities from Rifle, Colorado - Rifle Oxygen_injection C2 (SPAdes) | ecosystem: Environmental > Terrestrial > Deep subsurface > Rock core/Sediment | place: Rifle, Colorado...
GGCGATTCGCCATGCCTGGCGGATTGGCGGGGGGCACGGGCCGACGAATCATCTGGCGCCGCTTTTCGCAGATGGCGAGGCAAAGATACCGGATGATTGGAAAAATCAGGAAAGCGAGACTGAAAAATGAAAGAAAAGGGCAGTTTGTTGACGGGCGTGAATCTCTTTTTTCTCTGGTTCGGGGCGGCTGTTTCCGTCGCCGAGATGCTGACGGGAGGATACCTCGCGGAGCTGGGATGGAAGAGGGGTATTCTGGCGATACTCTTCGGCCACCTTGCCGGTACCGCGCTTCTGGTCCTGGCTGGTCTGATCGGTTTCCGGGAGCGAATTCCGGCGATTGCCTCGACGCGGATCTCGTTCGGCAAACAGGGCTCCTACCTGATTTCGGCGATCAATATCCTTCAGCTTGTCGGCTGGACGGCGATCATGATCATCGAGGGAGGGGCGGCGATGAACAGCATTGCCGTCTCCCTCTGGCATTTCGACCATCCGGTTGTCATGTCGTTCGCGATCGGGGCTCTGGTCGGGCTTTGGGTATTCTGGGGCGTCAGGGGATTTAAGGTAATCAACACCGTTGCTGCCGGGCTGCTTCTCATTTTGACGATCGTGATGAGTGTGGTAATATTCACCAGTCCGGCCGGGGCGGCCGGGGCGGGAACAGGGAAGGGGGCTTTCGGGATCGGGTTCGAACTCTCAATAATCATGCCGCTTAGCTGGTTTCCGCTAATCTCCGATTATACGTCACTTGCCAGGACAAAAAAGGGGGCGCTGGCTGCCCCGTTTCTGGGCTACTTCATCGGGAGCTGCTGGATGTATTTCATCGGTATGGCGGGGGGGCTGCTCTTTGGCTCTCCGGATCCGACGAAGATCATGCTGGCCGCGAACCTTGGTTTGACGGCCCTGGCGATCATCGGGCTTTCCACGGTGACGACGACCTTTCTGGACGTCTATTCCGCGGGGATATCGTTGATCAATATCTTTCCCAAAATCAGCGACCGGGTTGCCGCGCTCCTTTTTGCCGTTATCGGCACGCTGGTCGCCCTTGTCTTTCCGATGGCCCGTTATACCGATTTCCTCTATCTACTGGGTTCGGTTTTTTCCCCTCTGATTGCAATCCTGCTCGTCGATTACTTTGTGGTGAAACGCGACAACCGCAAGGAAAGAGCTGACGGCGCAGCCACGGCCTCCCTGGTAATTGGAATTGTTTTCTATTATTTGATAAAGACATTGGCTCTGCCGATCGGGGCGACGCTGACAACCATTATTTTTACTGCACTGCTTCACTTTCTCGTGAGAAAATGGCGGAAATTGGCGGCAGAGAAAGCGAATTGTCATACAAACCTCCATGCACGAAATGGGCGCAACGAACAATTACAATCTTTACAGGCGGTTAACCCGCAGGGGCGGGAGTAAAAACCGCCCCTGGAAATGCCGGGTGCCCGCAAGGGGCGCCCCTACAGGTATGCGATATTGGATGTGTTCATGATAATCCACTGAGGGCAAAAGCCGAACAGGATGTCTTTTAAGATGAAAGAAGATATTGTATCTGCTGATTTTGAGGCTGCCGCTGATATTGTCCGCCGCCTGAAGGATGCCGGCTGGGAGGCCTATTTTGTCGGCGGCTGTGTCCGGGATTTTATCCGCGGCGAGAAACCGGGGGATTATGATATAGCAACATCCGCGCGTCCCGGGGATGTGCGGAAAATATTTTCCAGGACAATCCCGGTGGGCGAGAGCTTCGGCATCATGCTCGTTGTCGAGCATGATAGAACTTACGAGGTGGCAACCTTTCGGACAGAGGAAGGCTACGATGACGGCCGCCGGCCCTCCCATGTTGCCTTCGCCACCGCAAAAGAAGACGTGCAGAGAAGGGACTTCACGATCAACGGCCTGTTGATGAACCCGCAAACACGAGAAATAATTGACTATGTTAATGGCAGCCGTGATATAGAAAGACATCTGATCAGCACGATCGGCGCTCCGGAGAGGCGTTTTGCCGAGGATCGCCTGCGGATGCTCCGGGCGATTCGCTTCGCCGCAAATCTTGATTTCGATATCGATTCCGAGACGTTGGCCGCGATCTCGAAAAACGCGGAGGCCATCAAGTGTATCAGCGCCGAGAGAATTTGCGCGGAACTAACCGCTATTCTGGTCGGCGGCGGGGCGAGAAGAGGGATGGAACTCCTGAGCGATTCCGGCCTGCTGAAGGAAGTATTGCCGGAGATTCAAGCCTTGCGCGGGGTATCGCAGCCTCCTGTCTTTCATCCGGAGGGGGACGTCTGGGAGCATACCCTCCGGATGCTTTCGCTTTTGCCGCGGGTGGGTGGAAAAGCCGACTTGCGTCTGGCCTGGGGCGTTCTACTCCACGACGTCGGCAAGGCCCTTACCCGTTTTGAAGACGAAAACGGGGTTCACTTTTATGGTCACGATGAAAAAGGGGTGCAGATAGCGCGGGCAATTCTTGCCAGACTTCGCTTTTCCAATCAGGATATGGAGACGATCGAGGCCCTCGTTCGGGAACACATGATGTTCATGAACGTCTCCAGGATGCGGCCGGCCCGTCTGAAGCGCTTCCTGCGGATGCCCGATTTTGACCTGCATCTCGAGCTCCACCGCCTCGACTGTCTGGGAAGTCACGGGATGCTTGATTATTATGAATTCTGCCTGCAAAAAATGGAGGAGTATCCTGAGAAAGAACTTCGGCCGGCCCCGCTTGTTACCGGTAAGGATCTGATAGAAATGGGTTTTATTCCCGGGCCGGCGTTCAAGGAGATGCTCCTTGCCGTCGAAGAGGCGCAGCTCGCCGGGGAGGTTGCGGATGCCGAGGGGGCGCGAAAATTGGTGCGTGGAAGTTGGGGCCGCGGCAACGTGCCTAATTAAGCGGTCGGCCAATGCTCGTCCTGGCTGCCTGGAGACTAAACAACCTGATTAGCAGACGTAACGAAGCGTGTCCCTCCAAGCTTAGATGTGGTTGTGATTGATAATATTTTTCGAAGACTATTGATTATGCTTAGAGCCAATTGCAAAAGGTCGAAATTGTCATTCCCGCGAAAGCGGGAAAGCGAAGCTTCATGTTCACAATCCAGTCTTTTTATTTATTTCCGCTCCCCTGCTTATGCGAGGTTTACAGCATTTTTTGTGTTTTGCAATTGTCTCCCTGGTTATCTGTTTTCATTTTTTCGGAGATCGCGATTTGAGGCAAAAGGTAAGATATTTTGCGGTTTAGCCTTGATGTGCGCACTGACTATGGTCGGGTGCGGCGCCCCAGTTGTCCGCGATAGTTCGCCAAAGCCCCATAAGGCCATAGAGAAAAAAGAACTGCCGCGCCTGGGATACACGATTCAGGCAGGGGCCTTTGCCAGCGCTGAGAATGCCGCGGCTCTTACCCGCCGGCTTAAGGATAACGGACTCGATTCAACCTATTTTGTCGCCCGCGAGGGTCTCTACAAGGTTCGTTTCGGGAATTTCGCGTCGAAAAAGGAGGCCCGCGACCGTGCCGAGAAACTAAGGCAGAAGGGGGTAATAGAAGAGTTTTACGTAGTAAGCCCCGAGCAATACGCGGTTTCCCAGAGGGATAAGCGGGGCGACGCCTATTTCCGGGAGGAACTGGTCAAAACCGCCCGGAGCTTTCTGGGGGTTCGCTATCTCTGGGGCGGTGAATCCGTGGAGACGGGTTTCGATTGCAGCGGCCTGACGATGACCGTTTACCAGCTCAATGGCATGGTTCTGCCGCGCAACTCCCGCGAGCAGTTCGCGCTGGGAAGTCCCGTGGAGATTTCCTCGGTCCAGAAGGGGGATCTGATTTTTTTCGCCGGGGTTGGCAGCAAGATATCACATGTCGGCATCTATATAGGGGATGACCAGTTCATCCATGCGCCGGGCAGCGGAAAGAAAATAAGAATCGACACCCTGGAAAGGGATTATTTCCGCCGTACCTTCGTCGGGGCGAAATCGTACCTGTGAAGAGGGCGTTCAGCGCTGATAACGACAATTATTTTATCCATATAATTCGCCCCTGATTGCAGGTTGCCCTCTGCGTCATAAATCCGAGAGCATTCAGGGTTGGATATCGGCGCAACTCTGCCACTATCTCCCCAGCAGCCATTCCCACAGCGGCAGAACGGTAATCCGGCCCGCCTGCGTGTCTATGATTTCGCTGGTTTCCGCCGTCACGAGCAGCGACTCTCGCAGCGCCAGTCTTTTCATGGCATCGGTCAGGCCTCTGACTTCTCTATCCCGCGTCGCCGGGAGCGCCATGTCGCAACACACGTTCAAGAGGCGCTCTTTGCCGTCGCTGGTATAGTAAAAATCAATCTCCTGCCGGTCTTTCAAATAGCATATTCTCGCCGCCTTTCTTCTGAGTTCAAGATAGGCGATATTTTCAAAGACCCTGCCGGTATCGAGGGCAAAGGGATAGTCCATCGCCTTCTTGAACCCCACATCAACAGCGTAAATTTTCCGCGGATTTCGCCATTGCTCCCGCATTGATTGTGTGTACATGGGAACGGTAAACAGGGCAAAGGCGTCCTCGATATGGGAAATATATTCATAAACGGTATTTCGAGATATTTTCAGCCCCTCGGACTTGAAATCATTGTAGAGCTTGTTCAGGCTCACAAGCGTCGAGATATTGGTGAAGCAGAATTTAACCAGGCGTTTGAGGAGAAAGGTATTGGAAACGCCGAACCGTTCGATGATATCCCGGTAGACGATAAGATCAATGTACTCTTGCAGGGTTTTGGTAAGTACAGCCTGATCGCAATTTATCAGCTCGGGGAAGCCGCCTCTGGTCAGATAGTCGGCAAAGGCGTTTTGAATCAAGGCCCGGGCCTTCGAGGAGCGGCTTTCCGCCTCAATTCCCTTGAATCTCAGGAATTCACGAAACGAAAGAGGGAACACCTCGTAGCTTAAGGTCCTTCCCCGCAGCGCCGTAGCAATCTCACGGCTCAGCAATTTTGCCGACGAGCCGGTCAAAAAGATGGCGCAGTTTTCGGTATCATACAGCCTCCTGATGAACTTCTCCCAATTCAGAACATTCTGAATCTCGTCGAAAAAGAAATAGACTTTTTCGTTTTTCTTGGTTGGGTAAAGCTCGTAATAGGCATCGAGCAACGTATCGAGATCCTTCAGGTCAAGCGGGAAGAGGCGGTCGTCCTCGAAATTGATATAGAAAATGTTCTGTGGGGTAACAGCTTTTCGGAGTTTGCCGATGATCGAATAGAGGAGATGGGTTTTGCCGCTTCTGCGCACGCCGATCAGGGAGATGATCTTTCCGGAATCGAAAGGGATTTCAACATCCCGGTCCATGACGTGGGAAAGGTCCTTCTCCTGGGAATCGGCAATGAGCCGTTTGAAAATATCCTTCCGCATTTGTACCTCCGTGGAGGTTATATATAGTGAATTTATTAACCTATGTAAAGGGTAAAATTCATGATTACCATAAAAGAGCACGGTTTTAGAGATTTTTATCTTTTAAAAAGCTATCAACTTCTCTCCGAGTAAATGCTGCAAATTCCACTTCATGGTGGTATCAAGCGCGCGCTCAAGGCAGATAAAAATTTTGTCCTTGTGTTGTTCCAGTTCTTTCAGCGTTTCTTTGGCAATGCTCAGTTCCATACAGATAAGGCACTCCTTGAAGTCGTCTTTAATCTGAAAAACCTTGTTTTTCGAAAAATCATCCACTTTAACCTTTGAATAATTGAGCATGAAGCCGTTTTTCAAGAGGACTTCATCGAAAATATTGTTCTCATCAACGAATGCCAGAAACATTGCCTCTTGAATTGCTTGGCGCTGGTATTCCAATTGTTCAAGTTTTAATTCCATTTACATTTTTCTCTCGGAACAGGTCATTTGATTATCCTTAAATCGGGAGGCTGTCCTTAAACCCTCCCGTAGTCGTCCTCTGAGCGTTCGATATCGTCCTCTCCGAAATAGTCGCCGGTCTGCACCTCGATAAAAACCACATTTTCCGTGCCGACGTTGCGGATGCGGTGCCAGGCAAGTACCGGTAAATCCACGCACTGACCAGCGGCAAGACTGATCTCCTCGCCGTTTCTGGTGACAATGGCCTTGCCGCTGATTACGTACCAGTGTTCCGAACGGCGAAAGTGGCGCTGGAGGCTGAGGCGCTGGTCCGGATAGACAGTAATCCGCTTTACCTTGCAGTCCTTCGCGTCAGAGAGAATTTCGTAAAAGCCCCAAGGGCGATGATCGATAGTGCCCTGCTGTTCTGGAGTTTTCTTGTCAGTGGTATGCATAAGCTCCTCTAATAATTTTTCGGTGAATCCAGTGGTTGTTACAGTGTGAGATCTTTCCCGGCGGTGGAATAACCATTTCATGAACGCTCTGTCAAATTTTTTTAACATTGACACGCCCAGTATTTCTTATTGCAAAGGAATGGAGTTTTTGATAAACCACCGCGAACATCAGAGAAATGATAATGTTACTCCCCCTTTGCGAGGAGTGGTTGACGGATAGATGGTTTGACGGAGCAGTCTTAATAGTATATTGCTTTTTGGGGCATTACTTCAGATTTATTAAGGCGCTGGGAGGTGAAAATGGCTAAGGCAAAACATGATGTTGAAGTTCTTGAAAAATGCCCGACGGGCATCAGGGGTCTCGACGAGATCACGAAGGGAGGGCTTCCGAAAGGCAGGCCAACCCTGATCTGCGGCAGTGCGGGTTGCGGTAAAACACTTTTCGCCATGGAATTTCTCATGCGGGGCGCCAGGGATTACGGAGAACCTGGGGTCTTTATGGCCTTCGAGGAGACGCCGGAGGATCTCGCGAAAAATTTCTCTTCCCTGGGTTTTGATCTGTCGGATATGATTTCGCGGGGCCTCATCGCCACGGACCACGTCAAAATCGAGCGCAGCGAGCTTGAGGAGACGGGTGAGTACGACCTGGAAGGATTATTCATCCGCCTGGGGAGCGCCATTGATGCCATCGGCGCGAAGCGGGTTGTTTTGGACACCATCGAAGCGCTTTTTTCCGGGCTTTCTAATACCGCTATTCTGCGGGCGGAGCTGCGCCGGCTTTTTCACTGGTTGAAAGACCGCGGCATGACGGCCATCGTTACGGGGGAAAGTGGCGAAAAGACCCTGACCCGCTACGGGCTCGAAGAATACGTCGCCGATTGCGTGATTCTCCTCGACTTCCGCATCCAGGAGCAGCTCTCCACGCGCCGCCTGCGTATTATCAAGTACCGCGGCTCAGCGCACGGCTCGGACGAGTATCCCTTCCTGATCGACGAGAGCGGCTTCTCTATCCTGCCCATCACTTCCCTGGGGCTCGACTACCCCGTATCATCAGAGCGCATCTCCACGGGTGTTCTCAAGTTGGATGGAATGCTGGAAGGGAAGGGCTTCCACCGGGGCGGCACCATCCTCGTTTCCGGTACAGCGGGTACGGGCAAAACAAGTCTGGCGGCTACCTTTGCCGTTGCCGCCTGCCGGCGAGGCGAGCGCTGCCTCTATTTTGCCTTCGAGGAATCGCCCAGCCAGATCATCCGTAACATGGGCTCCATCGGCATCGATCTCGCCCGCTGGGTCAAGAAGGGGCTGCTCAAGTTTCATGCCGCCCGGCCTTCGCTGTATGGCTTGGAGATGCATCTCCTTACCTTTCACAACATGATCGAGGAGTTCAAGCCCCAGGTGTTAATTGTCGACCCGATCAGCAATCTGAGCGCCGCCGGAACAGTATCAGAGGTAAAATCAATCTTAACGCGCCTGGTAGATTATTTAAAGATGAACAATATCAGTACGTTCCTTACTGATCTCACTCATTTTACCGGCAGCCTGGAACACACAAGCGAAGAGATATCTTCTCTGATCGATACCTGGCTTCTGCTCCGGGATATCGAACTCAACGGGGAACGCAACCGGGGCCTCTACATTTTGAAGTCCCGCGGCATGGCCCACTCCAACCAGATTCAAGAGTTCCTGCTTTCGAACCAGGGCATTGGCCTGATCGACATCTATACCGGTTCCGGCGAGGTATTAACCGGCAGCGCCCGGGCCACCCAGGAAGCCGCGGAAAAGGCCGCGGAGCTGGCAAGCTGGCGTGAGGTGGATCGCCGGCTCCGCGAGCAGGAACGCAAGAAGAATGCGCTGGAAGCAAAGATCCTGGCGCTGCGTGCCGAGTTCGATGTGGAAACTCAAGAGGTGCTTTTGATGGCGGAAGAAGAGAAAAAAAGGCAAGCTATCAGGGAAGAAGACCGTTTGGATATGCTCCATCTTCGCAAGGGGAAACCTGCCGCTCCGCAGGCGAAGCGCTCGAAAAGAAGCGGGAAAGGAGAGTAAGATGAAAGCCGTTGCATCAGGGAAGAAAAAGAAAGCAAAGACCGATCCGACAGAAGAAATCTGGAACCTCCGCTTATATGTAACCGATCAGACCCGGAAATCGCTTACGGCCGTTGCTAATTTAAAGAAGATCTGCGAAGAGCACCTCGCGGGGAAATACCGCATTGAAGTGATCGACCTGTTAAAGAATCCCCAGTTTGCCAAAGAGGATCAGATTATTGCCATCCCGACACTGGTAAAGAAGCTTCCTGAACCGCTGAGAAAGATTATCGGCGACATGGCTGACACGGAGCGGGTACTGGTAGGACTGGACATTCGTTCTATCTCCGGGTGAAAAAATCAATTTTGATGTAAAAGTGATTGATATGAAAAGAAAAAAAATGAGCGCTGAAGAATTCGAAAGAGCGGCCGCGGAGCGAGACCGGGAAAAGTACGTTCTGCGGTTGTATGTTACCGGGATGACCCCGAAGTCAACCTTGGCGATCGCCAATGTCGGGAAAATTTGTGAAAAATATCTGGCAGGCCGCTATGCACTCAAGGTGATAGACATCTACCAGCAGCCAAATCTGGCCAAGGAAAAGCAGATTATTGCCACCCCAACGCTTATCAAGGAACTTCCCCTGCCGATCCGGAGGCTCATTGGCGACATGTCGGACACGGAAAGGCTTCGTGTCGGCCTCGATCTGCGACCCTATAATTCATGAGTATGAAGCAATGACTGAACCTCACAAAACACGCCAGCAACTTTTGAATGATTTGCAGGAACTCACAGCGCGGCTGAAGGAAACTGAAGAAACTCTGCGCGCCATCGTAGGCGGTGAGGTGGACGGTCTGGTTGTCTCGGCAGCGGAAGGAGAACAACTCTTTACCCTGTCGGGCGCCGATCACCCCTACCGGGTTATGGTCGAAACCATGTACGAAGGGGCCATTACCCTGGCCTCCGACGGCACGATCCTTTTTTGTAACCAGCGTTTTGCCGATATTCTCCAGAGGTCTTTGGAAAAAATCATGGGATCTTCAATCTATCAACACATTTCATCGTCAGACCTGCAATTATTCAAGACATTGTTTGAACAAGGTTTAAAGGAGAACAGTAAGGGGGAACTTGCCTTACAGTTTGGAGATGAAAATGCTGTACCTGTCCTGCTTTCTGTAAGTCCCCTTCATCCCGCCGATACTTCTGGCGCGGTTTGCGCCGCCATAATGGTGGACATGACCGAGCGCAAGAAGATGGAGGCGGTGCTAAAGGTTTCTGAAACTAACTACCGCCGTCTCTTTCAAGCAGCCCAGGATGGAATATTAGTCCTTGATGCCGAAACAGGACAAATATCGGATGTGAACCCATTTTTGTTAGAAATGTTGGGTTATTCACATGAGGAGCTCATGGGGAAGAATCTCTGGGAAATTGGAAAATTTAGAGATATTGAAGCGTCGAAAGCCACCTCCGCGGAATTGAAGAGCAAAGGATATGTTCGCTACAATGATTTACCGCTGGAGACGAAAGACGGACGGCCAATTGCCGTGGAATTTGTCAGTAACGTCTATCTGGTCAATCATCATAAAGTGATTCAGTGTAACATCCGCGATATCACTGAACGGAAACTTACAGCAGAGGCTTTAAAAAAATCTAACAACGAACTGGAACGACAAGCTGTCGAACTGCGGAAGGCTCTTGCAGATATTATTACATTGAAAGAGCAGCTCGAAGTCGAGAATATTTATTTCCGCCACACGGACAAAATGAAAAATAAATTCGAGCATATTCTCGGGCAAAGTGACGGCCTCAAGTATGTTCTCTATCGAGCGGAACAAGTTGCTCCTTCGACAGCAACGGTACTCGTCCTTGGCGAGACCGGTACGGGGAAGGAGCTGATTGCGGCCGCCATCCATAGCATGAGCCCCCGTAAGGAACGACCGCTGGTCACCGTTAACTGTGCCGCCCTGCCGGCCAATTTGATTGAGAGTGAATTGTTTGGCCGGGAAAAGGGGGCATTTACCGGGGCCGATACCCGACAGATCGGGAGATTCGAGTTTGCCAATGGTTCCACCCTTTGTCTCGACGAAATTGGGGAACTTCCTTTGGAACTGCAGGCAAAGTTGCTCCGGGTGATTCAGAATAGCGAATTTGAGCGCCTCGGCTCCTCTCAAACCATCAAAGTCGATGTAAGGATCATCGCAACGACCAATCGGGATCTTGCGGAAGAGGTGCGCAAAGGCCGGTTTCGGCAGGACCTTTACTATCGCCTCAACGTCTTTCCCATTACTGTTCCACCTCTGCGGCAGCGTAAAGAAGACATCCCCCTCATGGCACAAGCCTTCATAGAGCGGTATTCCAAGAAAATGGGCAAGCAGATCACGTCGATCCAGAAGGGGACGTTGAAGGCTCTTAATGACTATCCGTGGCCAGGGAATGTTCGGGAGTTGGAAAACATCATTGAACGGGCCGTGATCCTGTGCCCTGGGCCGATTTTGCAACTATCCGATAAGCTGGAGATTTTATCCCCCTCGCTTTTGTCAACCGTGAGGACCCTCGAAGAGACGGAGCGAAACCAGATTATTAAAATCCTTTCTGAAACTCAATGGCTCATCGAGGGAAAGGACGGGGCCGCAGCGATCCTTGGCCTCCACCCGAGTACGTTGAGGGCGCGGATGCATAAGCTCGGGATCGTCCGGCCGGAGACAAAAGAACCGGATTAAATCGCCTATATCCCTCCAAAGTTTCCCTCCAGATGTTGAGGTTCCACCAAATGGTGAGGCCAAACGAATCATTTCGTCTATCTCTGCTATTCACTTCCATCGACTCAATGCTCCGTTACGAAAGGGTTATTCAAAAGTTATTATTTTTATTAGGTTCTTGGCGTGTTATTTGCTCTTACTGGGATGGGATGTAGAGAACGGTGACTATCAAGTAAGCCGAGTCCAAGTCCAAAGAGACTATCACTGCCGGTTGATATGGTTATGCAATAGCCGGCAACGGGGAATGGGCAATCAGGAAGGAGGATTAAATCTTGTCAGATAGGATGCCGGCTATCTGATGACTGGTATCGGGGGCATCGACCGGCAATGGTGCGGAAAAAGACAGATCGCGGTACGGCAATTTAATCGCAACAGTTCCGCGGTTTTGGAAGTTGCGTTAGTGAAAGTACTGAATATCAGTAGCTAAAATAGAGGGGAGAGTTTGTGATGAGAAGAATCAGTTATGGATCGTTTTCTTTGTTGATGATTTGCCTGCTGGTTTCCGGTTTCGCGTTATTTAAACCGGCTGATCTTAACGCGCAGATTAAATCAGGGCAGTTGGTTCAGAAAATGGACAATATCGTTGTCCTCTTTGACAAATCGAGTTCCATGGATGAGTTGGTCGATCAATCCACCCGCCTGATACGCGCGAAAGATGCCACAAAAAACATGATCACGGCGATGCCGGAAATCCAGCTGAACGCAGGGCTCAGGACCTTCTGGGCCGAAGAAACTAAACTGATTTACGGGATGAAGCCCCTTTCCAAGACAGAGTATATCAAAGCGGTAAACTCTATCGAAAATGTAAACCATAGAACCCCTCTGGGAAAAGCAATAACGGCAGCGGGCAATGATCTCAAATCGGCGCAGGGCAACTCGGCCATCATCATTGTCAGTGATTTTTCTGACATTCCAGCCATCGTTGACATCAAGCAAGCAGCTGTCATGGACGCCATAACCCAGGTTAACGCGGAGTACGGCGACAGGCTCTGCGTTTATGCCATTCAGGTCGGTTCCGTCGCCGGTGGGAAAGATCTTTCAGAAGAGATTGTGCAGAACGTTATCGGCGGATATGCCGTTAATGCCGATAGACTGGCAACACCGACAGCTATGGCCTCCTTCGTGGAAAAAGTAATCGCCGGGGATTGTTCCCGCTATCAGCAACAGTTTGCAAAGCCAAAGGAGACGGTCGTTATCGTTGCGCCGGAGCCGAAGGCCGAAGAGAAGGTCGTTGCCGTTGCACCGGAGATGAAGGCTGAAGAGACGGTCGTTGCCGCTGTGCCGGTTGCTGCGGCTGAAGAGAAGGTTATTATCCTTGTGTTTGAGGATATACACTTCGATTTCGACAAGTCGACACTGAAACCGGAAGCGCAGACCATACTGACAAGAAGCATCCAGATGCTGAAGGACAACCCTGACTCCAAAGTCCGCATAGCAGGGTATGCCTCTGCTTCCGGAACCGGAGAGTACAACCAGCAACTCAGCGAAAGAAGGGCAACTGCTGTCCAGGACTACCTCATTAACGAAGGCGTCATTATCCCGGACAGGCTTTCCACAATCGGCTATGGCGAAACAAACCCGGCGATGTACGAAGCAGCGCCTAAAGAGATTAACTCAAAGGCGGCAAAAGCAAACATGAGGGTTCTTTTTGAAATCGTCGCGAGATAGGAGTATCGGGTTAAGTCCGAATTCCAAGATCAACGACGCCGCGTGATCACTGCCGGCTGACATGGTAATGCAACAGCCGGCAGTGGGTGGGAACAGAACATTCAATGAACTCCAGCCAGCGGCCATCGGCTACTGCTGATCTTAGTCGATACTCCCTTTCGATTCGTACTATTACTAAAACCGCCGATATTAAATAAACTCAAAATAGTCCGGCCGAAAACAACAGAAACAGATTAGACCATCTATCTCCCTCCAAAACATCCCTCAATATGTTGAGGCTTTACCGAATATGGAGGCAAAAAGAATCATTTCATTCATCTCCGCTATTCCCTTCCATTAAGCCAATGTGCCGTCATTAAAGGATAAATAAAAAATTCTGACTATTGATCGGTCGTTGGCGTGCCGTTTGCTTCACTCTTCTGCAGCCTAAACCAGTAAGAAATCGTCGGCAGTCGCAAGAACCTCCTCCGTCGACTATGCTGAGGCCCAAATCACACAGCTTTAAGGTGCGCTAAATATCACCAAGGCTCAGGAAGAATGGATGGAGGATTTGCGTATAAGTCAGTAGCTAAAGTGTTGCTCGCGCCTTCGCTCGCTCCGCCAGACTAATTTGTGCTTTAATGGAGGTCAGTCATGCCAAAAAAAATCCGCCTTCCCGCAATTCTCAACTCCGCCACCGGCGCGGCGCGGGGGTTCACCAAGATTCGAAATCAAGAGGCCTTGTTCAAAAAAGGGGCCTTACAGAGTGCGATCCTTACCAGCGCCAATTTCTCAATTATCGCCACCGACGAAAAAGGCATCATTCAATTGTTCAATATTGGCGCGGAGCACATGCTGGGCTACACGGCCGCGGAAGTGATGAACAAGATCACGCCGGCCGACATTTCCGATCCCCAGGAAGTAATAGCACGCGCCGAAGCATTGAGCATCGAGCTGGCAACCCCGATTACTCCGGGTTTCGAGGCATTGGTGTTCAAGGCTTCGCGCGGGATCGAGGACATCTATGCACTGACCTACTTCCGCAAGGACGGCAGCCGCTTTCCAGCCATCGTGTCGGTCACGGCGCTACGCAACGTGCAGGACGCCATTATCGGCTATTTGTTGATCGGCACGGATAACACCGCGCGCAAGAAGGCGGAAGAGGCATTGCTTAAAACCGGGGCCCTGCAGAGTGCGATTTTCAACAGCGCCAATTTTTCGAGCATCGCCACCGACGCGAAGGGCGTCATTCAAATATTCAATGTCGGCGCGGAACGTATGCTGGGGTACAAGGCAGCAGAAGTGATGAACAAGATCACACCGGCCGACATTTCCGATCCCCAGGAAGTGATCACGCGCGCCAAGGCGTTGAGCGTGGAACTCGGAACCCAGATTGAGCCGGGGTTCGAGGCATTGGTGTTCAAAGCTTCGCGCGGCATTGAGGACATCTATGAGCTGACCTATAACCGTAAGGACGGCAGTCGTTTCCCGGCG
>Ga0208373_1003881_pt1 | contig 14155 bp, 13 predicted proteins | sample RifOxyC2_FD_184036 | JGI IMG/M metagenome (GOLD analysis project Ga0208373, IMG submission 184036) | Soil microbial communities from Rifle, Colorado - Rifle Oxygen_injection C2 (SPAdes) | ecosystem: Environmental > Terrestrial > Deep subsurface > Rock core/Sediment | place: Rifle, Colorado...
TGCTTCTTTACGGCTGATTTTTCTACCGCTAATAGTAAAAATCAAGAAAAATCCGGCGGCTAAAATCAGAAAAAATCGCGCAACCGCAACTGACGGCAAATTAACAATTCTGATAGGATGAATTAGCGCTGTTATGCCCAAAACCAAAGTAGCGCAGCTAATTACTGAACCCATCAAATCCCCTAGCACCATCCAATTTTGCTCTCGCCGCGCGGAAATAACGGCAAAATATGTTTCTGGCAAGGCATTGCCCAAAGAAACAATTAAAATACCGACTAAAATCAAGGGCAAATTAAATATTTGCCCGAAATAAACAGCAGACTTAACAATGCCTTGCGACGCTAAAAGCATAACTACCAAAGCCATAATCAAAACTCCTAAATCATAAAAAAAATCTTTAAATTTTGCCTTTTCTCCGTCATAAACTTTATGAAACCGCTCCCCTCTTAAAAATACCCATATCGCGTATAATAAAAACGCTGAAATTAAAACTAGCCCGTCTCCTTTGCTCAGTATGCCGTCTAAAACCAAAAATAAAGGCAGAACAGCGATTAAAGCTGTAAAAAGAGCGCTTTTTTTCACTAATTTACTATCAGAATGAATTGCTGACCGGCTGATAAAAACCGCTAAAGCAACAGCCAAAGTTAAATCAATCACATTGCCGCTAATAACATCCCCAAACGATAATTCAGGGATGCCGTTTAACGCGGATGAAACTCCAACAAATAAATCAGGCAAAGAAGCGCCAAAAGCCACAGCAAAAAAAGCCACCACAAACTCCCGCCAATGCAAAAACTTGGCAATCCGCATCAGCGCCCGAATCAGCCACTCGCCAGCCAGCGCTAAAAAAACGCAGGACGCTAAAAAAATTATGATATAAAGCCAGAACAAAAATTAAAAATTCAAAAGGCAAAAGCGCAATTCAAAATTAAAAAGTTCCAAGCTATTTTAATTTTTAACTTTTGACTTTTAATTTATCCTAAAAAATAAATTATTTCGTAAACAATTCCCGCGACAAAAATCAAAATAAGAGGAAATGTCAGCGCCCATTTTCCTTTAATCTTATTATACATCAAAATAATTAAAATGCCCTCTATTGCCAGGGCAATTGCGCCAACAAACCCCATGATGCCGATAAAATTTCTAAATCCTATTAGATAAAGAAAAAAAGGCGCGAAACAAGCTATTGCCCAGGCAAATTTCTTTTTTATTTTAAAATCATACCGAAGAGTATTTCTTAAAGAAAGGCCAATAGAAATATAAGAAGAAAAAACAACAATTAATCCAAAAAGAAAAACTAAAGCAGAAACCAGCGGCGGCAAATAATTTTTAAGCCCGCTGGCCGCCTCAGAAGAAATTTCTGTTCCCGCAATTCCTGTTACGACTAAAATAAAAAGCAAATAGAAAACTGCCGGCGCGATTGTCCCCCAAGGAACTATTTTCCTAAATAATTTCCTCTCAACGCCAAGCATTTCCTCAATTTCAGGAATAATTGTCGCCCCCCAGAGCGCTGACAATATTACTCCGTATGGCAAGAAAAAATCAATTGCCTTTTGCGGAAGCAAACCAAATCCGCTGCCGCTAAATAAATTAACCGCTTTCCAGGACGACCAGCCAAATATTGCAACAACAACCAAAACAATTCCAAATAATCCCGCGTCCAAGAAATTAATCTTAGAAACCGCTCGTATTCCGAAAAAAACCGCTATTGCCCCAAAAATAAAAAAAACAAAAGCGCAAAAAAATTGGCTTCCGCCAAAAAAAGGAGAAAGCAGATTATTTAAAAAACTCGCGCCAATAATAATATAAGCCACAAGTATGCCGCAGAAGCCTATTAACGTCGCGACTAAAGCCGCGATTTTTCCGGCTTTTCCTAGATAAATTCGCGCGTAAGACGGCAAGCGCATATGGTCTGGCGTGGCAATTGCCACTTCAGCATAAAACCAATGGATAAGAGAAACAACAATTGTTAGAACAATAAGATATCCAAAAACAACCAATAAGCCGGACCTAATTGAAATATAAGGCAAAGCTAAAAAGCTCGCGCCAATAATTGTTCCGGATAGCGTAAAAAAACCGGAAAAAAACTTTTTAGTTGATGCTGTCATATTTATAAGCAATAGCAGGTAAAGAAAATATATATATTTTCATAAATATATTCTAACACAAAAATAAAATATCTTATCCACAAAAAAACGCCCTAATCAAAACTAAAAGGCGCTTTTTAAAGAGATACGCAAACTAAAAGTTAGGTTTTTTATTTTATTTTCTTTTTTGCGGCCGTTTTTTCACTTCCGCCTTTTTTTGCTGTTCTTCATTATATCTTTGCCGCGCGCGATCCCGGGCAATATTCCTTTTTTCAATAAAATCGAGAAGCTGGCCGCCTGTTTCAAATTGCCTTGTTCCTCTTTCCAAGGGCTCTTCTCTTTTTATTTCATCGGGTTTTTTAATAACATACGCCCGGCCTTCGCTTAGCGCTTTCTCTCTTTCAATTTTTTCTCTTTGCGCGTTTGCTATCTTTTCGCGAGCAGCCACTAATTCAATAATATGATCTTCCCCTATCTCATCGCCTTCAATATTAGTGTTCGGAATATTTTCGATGTTCTCGGAATCATATTTAAATCCAGACTTGCTTCCCATGGATCCTATCATTGCTTCCGCGGTTTTCTTCCCTTTTCCCGCTTTATGCGGCCCGCCCTTCTTCACTTGGCGGTCATACGCCATTTCCTCCATTCCCGAAGATTCCCCTGCTTGTTCCCTATCAAAATTTGGCATTTCTTTTATCATAAATTTTATTGCTTAATTAATTATTAATTTTTTGCTTTATTAAATAATAGCATATTTTTTACTTTGTACCGCTACGGGGAATCGAACCCCGATTACCAGGATGAGAACCTGGCGTCCTGGCCGTTAGACGATAGCGGCATATTTCAAAGTTAAAACAGAAAATGAAAAATTAAAAACTCATTTTTATGCATATAAATTAACACTATTTGAAAATTTTGTCATTAGCTTTAAGTTTTTAATTATTATTTTTCCCTTTTCGCTTTTACTTTTTAATTTCTATCATTCTTCCGGCGGGATTTCGTAATAACTTAATAAATACTTTGCCAAGCTTCCAAAAACCGGCGAAAGCGAATCAGAAGCAAAACGAATGCCTTGCGGATTATCAAGCTTCAATAAAATAATAAATTTTGGGTTATAGGCCGGAGCCCAGCCAACAAAAGTATGAATAAATTTGCCAGTACCATATCCCCCGCCTTCTGGATTAGGAACTTCGGCTGTGCCGGTTTTTCCGGCAACATAATAGCCGCTAAGCTTAACTTTATCATATCCGTTTTTAACAGTACTAACCAGCATTGAAGTAAGTTGAGACGCGGCTTGTGGAGAAATAACCTGCCTTTTCATTTCTGGCTCAATTTGCTCCTCAGCGCCATCCGCATGAATAATTTTTTCCACCACATACGGCTTCATTAATTTCCCATTATTGGCTATCGCGCCCAAAGCAGAAATTAAAGAAATCGGAGTCATTGAAATTCCTTGCCCAAAAGAAGCGGTGGCAAAATTTATTTCCGGCCCGCCTTTTTTTAAATTACTGGTTTTTCCAACAACTTCCCCGCTCAAATCAATTCCAGTTGACTCCATAAAGCCAAACTTTTCAACGTATTGCCGAAAAACATCCGGACCAACCGCCCGCTCGACAAAAACCGCGCCCGTATTAATTGATTTTTCCAGGACTTTTGTCATAGTGCAAGTTCCATAACTTTTTTCCGCGGCATTAGTTATGGTATACCCCCCGATCTTTAAAATTCCCGCATCAGTAAAAGTTGTTTCCGGGCTGATTTTTCCAGTATCCAGCCCAGCGGCCATGGTTATCGGTTTCATAACCGAACCTGGCTCATAAACATCCTGAACCGCTGGATTCATAAAGGCCTCTGTTTTTTCAACTTTTGAATATTCGTTTGGGTCAAAATCAGGCAAACTAGCCATAGCTAAAATTTTGCCTGTTTTAGGATCCATAACAATCGCTGTGCCGGATTCTGCCTGCCATTTTTCCGCCACTCCTTTTAATTCCTTTTCAGCCATAAATTGAACATTCTGATCAATGGTTAAAACAAGGGAGTCGCCGTTTTTAGCCGGCTCTAAATCATAATCGCCGGAAAAAATCATCCGGCCAATCGCGTCTCTGGCCGCTTTCATAAAACCAGATTCTCCAGACAACGCTTTTTGATAATATGCTTCAAGCCCATATTGGCCAGTTTGTTGGTTTTTTTCGCCAGTAGCGCTGACAAATCCCAAAACATTGCTCACCAAATTGCCAGCTGGATAATAACGCCAGTTTTCCGGCATAAGAAATAATCCCTTAATGTTTAAAGACCGGATTTTATCCGCTTGTTCGTCTGTTAATTTATGGGCAAGCGGTTCGTATGGATCATTTGATTTGTTTATCTTAGCGGCAATTTCAGCTTCGGACTGGCCTAAAAGAGCGCTGATTTCTTTTATGGCTTTTTCTTTTTCTTGGATATCCTTTGGCACGGCATACAGCATTTGATATGTCCGGCTGGTGGCAACAACAAAATAATTTTTTGTTTTTTCTGAAATAGCTCCGCTTGGCTCGGCATTTTCCGGAGCGGAAGCTTCCATATTCTTATATCGATCTTGGATAAAAATATCACCCCGCTGGGCCACTAAGCTTTGCAAAATCTGTTGCTGTTTCTGGGCCTCCTCATTATAATCCCCTCCTTTGCTAATTTGAATTAAAAATAAGCGGGCTATAATCCCGCCAGCAATAATAAAAATTAAAATAATCAGCAAAGAAGCCCGCCAAGAACCAAAAATATTTTTCTTGGCGCGCAGCATATTTTTCCGCATTGGTTATGGCTGTTCGATAATTTGGCTAATTGCCACTTTTTCTTTCGCTACCCCCAAATAACTAATATTCTCCACTGATAAAAGATTTAAATTTTGCGTTGCGTCTTGAAGATTGGGTAATGATTGCAATTGGGCGATTGTTGCTTGTAATTTTTTGTTTTGTTCAACTAATTCCTTTAATTCTTTTTGGCAGGAGCTTAATTTATAATCCTGGCTCACTAAAATATTCATTTGCCATAAATAAATAAAGCCAAAAACTAAAATAATTGAAAATATAAGGACATTAAGAGTTGTTTTCCCGTTTTGCGATCGCTTCTTTTTTTGTTCAATATAAAATGATGGAAGCATTGGGGATGGTGGCTAGAAATTAATAATTAGTAATTAATAAATAATTTCAGATTATATTTTTTCAACAACTCGCAGTTTAGCGCTTCGCGAACGCGGATTTTGCGCAACTTCTTCCTTGCCGGCTATAACCGGTTTTTTAGTTATAAGCTTTAAATTCCCTTCTTTGGCATTATCTCTGAAAAAAATTTTTACAATCCGGTCTTCAAGCGAATGGAAAGAAATAACTGCCATCCGGCCGCCAGGCGCTAAAATATTCACCCCGGCCTCAAGCCCTTTCTTCAAATTTTCCAACTCATCATTAACCGCAATCCTTAGGGCCTGAAAAACTCTGGTCGCCGGATGAATACGGCCGAATTTCTGGCGAACTGACATTGCCTTTTTTACAATTTCCGCCAAATCCATTGTTGTCTCAATGGACTTATTCTGCCTGATATAAATAACGCTCCTGGTAATTACCCTGGCCCGCCGCTCCTCGCCATAATGGAAAAAAATATCCGCTAATTTTTCTTCCGGCCACTTATTAATAATCTCAAAAGCTGTTAATGGATTATTTTCGTTAAACCTCATGTCCAACGGCTCATTTTTCAAAAATGAAAATCCCCTGCCGCTTTTTTCAATATCCCAGCTGCTCATTCCCAGGTCAAACAAAATCCCGTTAACCGGATAAAAATTATTTTTCTCCGCTATATTTTTTAAATTGCTATAATTGTCATTAACTAAAATCAAATTTTCTCCGAACTCCTTCCTCTTTTCGCTTTCTTCTATTTCTTTGACAACTTTTTCATCCCACTCTATTCCTAAAATTTTTCCGCCCGGCTTAATTTTATTTAATATTTCTCGGCTATGCCCTCCCTTGCCAAACGTGCAATCAATAAAATTTTCATTCGGTTGCGGATTTAAATATTCTATTATCTCCTCAAGCAAAACAGGAATATGCATTTATATTAAAAATCAAATAGCAAAAAGCAAAAATATGAATCAAATATTAAATACTTTTTAATTTTTGAAATGTATATTTGATATTTAATTTTTAATATTTAATTTATACTCCGAGTTCGCCAAGCCGCTCTGCCATATCGCCAACTTCTGCTTCCATCCGTTTCTTATAGGCCTCCCATTTTTCTTCATCCCAAATCTCCAGCCGATTGTAAATTCCGGCAATAACAACATTTTTTTTCAAGCCCGCATAGTCTTTTAAATAGTCGGGAATTAAAATCCGGCCCAAACTATCTGTCTCAACTGGAACAGCTCCAGCTAAAATAATTCTGTTAAATCCCCTTGCGTCCAGCTTGCCTGTTGGCAGTTGATTCAATTTTTCCACCATCTTCTGCCATTCCTTGGCCGGATAAAGAGCTAATGAATTATCAAGACCGCGGGTTAAAACCGCGCCCCGGCCGATTTCTTTCCTTAGCTTTGCCGGAACCGCTAATCTTTTTTTCGCGTCAATTGTATGTTTGTATTCCCCGATTAGCACAATATTATTTAAAGATAGAAAAGGAATTTTACGACGGCTTGGAGGGCGGGAAGGTTTGGCCGGAGAAAAATTACTTTTCTATCTTTTTAAAAATTTTTTAACAAAAATATACGACAAATTATTAAAATCTTGCCCCGCCCTTTTCCTGATCATCAAACCGCAAAATAGGTTGATAGCCAAAAGGTGGCTTCCCTTGCGATTGAATAAAATTATGAAAAAGGGCGAGGCGGCAGTTATCCACAGAATTGCTACCTTATCCCCACTTTTATCCACATATTTACACTTTAGATAAATTTTATTCCACTTTAACAACTTCGTCAACCACTCTATTTTCCGATAAATTTTCTAAACATTTTTATTTTTCTTTAATATTAAAAAATTGGCTTAAATAAGCCGTAAAAACAAAAAACGCCGCCATAAAAATTATAGCAGCGCCTGCTTACTTATTCACAAGTTTTCCACTTTCCTATTTTCCAATTAAATATAAATTCTAATTAAGGATAATACATGACTTGAATCCTTCGACCTGAGCTTACCGAAGGCTTCGGCCCGCTTCGCCAAAACTACAGCGAGACGAGCAAGCTCAGGACAAGCCTTTATGATTTCCAATGTGGGTGCAGAAGGATTTGAACCTTCGACCTTTCCGATGTGAACGGAACGCTCTGCCACTGAGCTATGCACCCGAATAGCTTAACTTTCCGTTATTTCCAACTCTCTGCTGTCATTCCCGCGAAAGCGGGAATCTATAACTAAATTCAATTCTGGATTCCCGCTTTCGCGGGAATGACAAAATATTATTAAATCCTTAATTTATTAATCAACTTCCTATGCGGTTTTTCTAAAACATCTAAAATAAACCTGTCAAACATTGAATAGCGATAATTAAAATCATCAGTTGTCATAACCGAATAATCAATCGCTTTGCCAACCTCAGCCTCAAGATTTTTCAAAAAATTATTTAATTTTTTTGTGGCAATGCCATCGCCAACAATGAATAAATCCAGCCGGCTATTATCTTCGTTTACAAAAACTCCTGCCAAAACCGCCAGCTTAACCCGGCCTAGCCGCTTGATATATTTAAAAATTTTTTCGATTGAAGCCGGAGATGATTTTAAAACTAAATTGCGAAGCTCGGCGTAGAAATCAAAACCAGGATTAACATAATAATAAATGCCCGGCTCCTTGCCGCCGCCTTTTTTTTTGCTCTTTATTTTTTTCTTTTTTAAAAATCCGATTTCCTCTAGCCCCAAAACCTGCTTTTTAACCAAGCTTTGCCTAAATTGCGTTTTATCGGCTATTTCAGCCAATTTAAAAATATCATTCGGATTGCGCAAAAACAGCTTTAATAATCGGACTTTAATCGGGGAATCAAAAATTTTTTCTAATATTTGGACAGACACGATAGGATGTCAAAATTCAAAAGGCAAAAGTCAAAAGCCAAGGCCAGAAAGGCCGCCCCCCTAAATTTTGCCACACCCTTTGATATTTAACGGTTAATATTAATATATATCAAATCTTATCATACCCCTATCAGAAATCAACCTTTCCTTTTGCCGTAAAAGCCAAAAAATAGTATAATAATAACTAATATGAAAGACGAAAATATCCAGGCAAAAATCCAAGAAATATTAATCAAAGGGAAAAATTTCAGCCAAGAAGCCGATTCTTGCGAACTTTTTGTTTACCAGCCAGAAAATATTGAAGAAATAAAATTAGGCAGCCTTTTTTTTGTGGGCAAAATTGATTCAAATCCAGAGGCCACTCATATAATTAACTTATTAACTTCAATAATCAAGCGGGAATATTATTTCAACCGCCGACGCAAAGCCCTCGCCAGCCTTGAAGCCAGCTTAAAAAAAGCTAATGCCGCTATTTTAGAGCTAACTAAAAAAGAAACGCTCAAATGGGTTAATAAAATAAATTTTATCTGCGTGGCGCTTATCAAAAACCAGCTTCATTTTACCGCCCTCGGGCAAACTAAGGCCCTGCTTTTGCGCGGCGGCCGGCTAACCGACTTAACTAAAAAATTAGTTCCTGCCCAGGAAAAAATAAATCCCAAAAAGCCATTTCAAAGCATTGCTTCAGGAAAAGTACTTAATAACGATAAGATTATTTTAACCACATCTGATATTTTTCAATATATCCCCCAAAAAGGGCTAAGACAAATATTAGAATTAGGCCAGATAGGCCAGCTTCAAGCTATTATTAAAGAAAACGAAAATATTCCCGCCCAGGGTCTTATTATTATTGATTTAGTGCCAGAAAAAGAACTGCCAGCAAAAAAACCAACAACTATAACTTTTCAAGAGCAATTTGCCAAAACAGCCAGCTCTTCCCGCCTGCCAAAAAAAATAAACCAGCAGCTATCCCCTTTCAGGGCTAAAACTGAAGAAATTATTTCTGACATTAATCTTATTCTCCGCAACTACCTATTCAAAGCCCGCGACCACTGGAAATTCTCTGCAATAAAAATTAAATTGCAAAAAAAACCAGCGCCTTCTTTTGAATTGCCATTATTTCAAAATGCCAAAACGCCAGCCAATGAAAATTTGCCCGCAAGCTTGCCAGATAAAGAATTTCCGCAAGCAGATTTGCCGCCAGCCAGCCGGTTATATAAAGAACTAGATATGCGCCAAAGTGAAAACTGGCAAAAACGCGCCTTCTCTATTATCCGAAAATTACTTATTTTTATTGAAAAAATATTAAGAATGTTTTTTTTAACAGCCGGAAAATTAATATCTGCCTTTAAAAATGCTCCCTTGCGCCAAAAAAGAATTTATCTGCTGGCGCTAGCCGCCCTAATTTTAATATCTGTTGGCAGCCGCTATTCCCTTGCTTATAAATACCAAAAAGAATCTGAAAGCAATGACAATTTGGCTAAAATATCCGAAGAAAAATTTAATGAAATCAATAAAATTGCCAGCCCGCCCTTTTTCTCGCAAGAAACAAGCATCCCGGCCAATAATTTTAATTTTTTGCCAAGCCGGATAAGCATTTCCGCGAATAATTTCCTGCTGGCAACAACCAATCAAAAATCAAACATTATTTATTCCCTGCCCGTCGCGCCTAACGAAAAAACTGGAAATTTCATCCCAACTGATTTGCCCCAAGACATAAACTGGATTGCCGTTGCCGCGAATAAAAATAGCTTGATTCTGCTGGCAGAAAATAATGAATTCTATGAATTTAATCTTTTAAGTAAAACTTCCAGCCGCCTGGCCCTAACTTTGCCGGCGGAAACCAAAGCGCAAGATATGGTTATTTTCAATAATAATATTTACTTGCTCGACAGCCAAAACAGCCAAATTATAAAATGCGCCAATCTTGCTAATTGCCAATCCTGGCTTAAAGAAAAAAACGATTTATCTAATGCGGTTTCGCTGGCAATTGACGGGTCGGTTTATGTTCTTAGCCAAAACGGAGAAATTAGCCAATATTTTAACGGAGTTAAAAAAGAATCAATTCAATCAAAACTCAGGCCTTTTTCTAATGATTTTTTTAAAATCCAAGCCAGCCAGGAACTCCAAAATATCTATCTAGCGGACAAAACAAAAAAAAGAATTGCTATTATTGATAAAAACGGCCAGCTTATCAAGCAATATATAGATCAAGGGCTAAGCAATATTGAAGATTTTCAGGTAGGCCCGGACGAAAAAACAATCTTTATTCTCGCGGATGAGAAAATATATAAAATTAATAATTAATTCTGGGCCTTAACAGCCAACTAAAAACCCGCCTTTCCGGCGGGTTTTTAGTTGTAATTAAAATATTGTTTATTGGATCAAGCCCAGGATAACTTCGCTTCCGCCTTCGCGTAACAGCTTCGGCGAGACGAGACGCTCCGGTTGAGCTCAAATTATTTGAGTTCAACCTTCGCTCCTGCGGCTTCCAATTTCTTTTTAATTTCATCAGCCTCTTCTTTCTTCACATTTTCTTTAACAACTTTCGGCGCCGCATCAACTAAATCCTTGGCTTCCTTTAAGCCAAGGCTGGTGATTTCGCGGATTACCTTAATAACCGCTATTTTTTGGTCTCCGCCGCTAACTAAATTAATGTTAAAAGAAGTTTTTTCCTCTTTTTCGGCGCCAGCTTCTGCGGCTGCGGGCGCTGCCATTGCCATCATTGGCGCGGCGGCGCTAACGCCAAATTTTTCTTCTAAAATCTTAACTAACTCGGATAAATCTAAAACCGACATTTCTTCAATGGTTTTAACAATATCCTTGAATTTCGCCGGCACGGCAACCGGCTCTTTTTTTATTTCTTCAGACATAATTTTGCTTACCGACTACCGACTACTGACTACTGCGCAATTTGGCCGTAGTCTGTTAGCGGTGAGCGGTAGTCATTTTTTAATTTGACTCAATACTTGGACTAAACCCCTAATATTTCCCTGCAACACATTGGCAAATCCTGAAATGGGCGCGGAAATTGTTCCAACCAGCTTAGCCAGCAATTCATCCCGCGAAGGAAGCTTGGCTAGCGTTAAAATTGATTTCTGGTCAAAATAATCCTTCCCCACTATTCCAGCCAGCATTTTCAAAGTTTTAGTAGTTTTAGAAATTTTATCCAAAACTTTAATCGCCGAAATTTCATCGCCATAGCCCAGAGCAACCGCCACCTGCGTTTTAAACTGGTCTAAATCCACTTTATAATTATTTTTTTCCAACGCTAAATTTACTAATGTTTTCTTGGCCACTTTTAATTCGGCGTTATTCTTTTTTAATTCCCGCCGCACTTCGCCGATTTGCGCGGTATTTGTTCCGGTGAATTCAACCAAAACAACGGATTTTGTTTTAGAAATCTTTTCTGTCAAATTCTCAACTATTTGCTGTTTTTGTTTTTTAGTCAACATATAAGCGATTCTAATTTAATGCGAATAACATGCGAATGATTCGAATTGGCTTTACCTGTAATTGCTTTGCAATTATACGAATAATTCGAATGTGATTCGTTGTATTCGCATCGCCAACAAAAAATCACGACCTTTCCTGCCGTGACAAAAATAACCAAGCTAATAGCTAATTGCTAGTGGCTTGTGGCTAAATATGCCTCGGCAGGCTTGTCCTTCCGAAGTCCCATTCAATGGGACAAAGGAGGAGCTTTTCATTTAAACCTGCTTTCTTTGGCTATTCATTTATATTTATAATATACACTATTTGCCAAAAACCTGTCAACTCGCAAGCATGAAAGCCAACATCAAATAAAAAAGGCGGTTAATTCACCGCCATTATCTGCTCATATTTTATTAAGCTGTTTTTCGCGCTGTTGCTGGCATTCCTGGTATTGTTGGCGGGATATTTCCCCGCTGGTAAACAGCGTATGGTCCAAAACCGCTCCTAAAAATATTGTTTCAGTTTGCCGTTGCCGCCTGAATTCTTCCAGGCGAAGCCTTTCCGGAGAATCACCATCTCCGAAATTCGCATAGCCCAGGCTATCGATACAAACCACTCTGCCGGTTTCAATAGCTGCTAAGATTTTCAAGGCTTCAAGATCGGAGATAGCCACTGCGTACGAATTTTTCGGCCAACCATCCGGCAAAGGCGGATCTGGCTCGTCCTTTTCAAGCCATTCATCCTCAATTCCAACGAATGGATAGCATGCTTCCGAAATCATCGCCACCCGACATCCATTATTGCCTCTGTCATCCAAATCAACAATCGCGTACGGCATTTCGCCATCCTCCTATTCAGACTTCTTCTCAAAGCCGCAATTTTCGCATTTTAAATGCTTTTTTTCGTAAGAAAGAACCTTAATGGTTTGCTCGCCGCACTTCTCGCATTTAGCATTTCTCTCAATTATGGCGACAACTTCCGCGATATATGCTTCTGGATCCGCGTGATAGCGTTCGGGATGTTTCGCCAAATCTATCTGCTCCGGCGATAAAAAATAAGTCATGCCTTCCTCCTTCTTTATCCTATTTATATTCCAATTAAATACTTGTTGCCAAAAAATGTCAATTAATTCAAAATTCAAAAAAATATTACATCATCTAAAATCTAACATCTATCGCAGCCACTTCGCTTTGTTCGTATTATGCTCTTCTAAAGTTTTGCTGAAAACCGTTGGCGCATTTAATGGATGCAAAAAATAAAAATAATCGTGCTTTTCCGGATAAATTGCCGCTTTAATTGCGTCTATTCCTGGATTGCAAATCGGAGTTGGCGGCAGGCCTTTATATTTATAAGTATTATATAGATTATCAATTTTTGTGTCTTCCAAAAGCGGCTGGCGCATTCCTTTACCCGTAATATAATTAAGAGTTGCGTCAGATTGAAATGCCATGCCAATTTCCAAGCGGTTATAAAATACTCCGGCGATTTTCGGCATTTCGTCAGTTGACACTGCTTCTTGCTGAACAATTGAAGCCATATTAATTATATCCCCAAGTTTTTTCCCTTGTCTCGTAATTTCCTCCTGCATCTCCGCGGTTATTTTATTATTAAAATTATCCATCATTTTTTTAACAATTTCTTCTAAAGTCGCTTTTTTGCTGAAAATATAAGTGTCGGGAAACAAATAACCTTCAAAACTGCCTTTGCACCCGTCATCCTGAAGCCCGCTAATAGGCAGGCTGAAGGATCCCAAAATATTACAGCGGAATTGCTTCGCTGCTTCACTCCTCGCAACGACCAGCAAATCTCCTGCTTTAATCAAGCCGGTTTGCGCCAGGCGCTCATCTATTTGCTTAACATTAAAGCCTTCAGGAATTGTTATTTTAACATCATTGCGAAAAACCTTGCCTGAGGCCAGCGCGTCCGCAATTTCAATAATGCTCAGCGATGGATTGAATATATACTCCCCTGCCTGCAGATTTTTTTTATTTTTCAACCAGACATACATTTCAAAATAAAACGCCCCGCGGATAATTTGCGCTTGTTCTAATTTAACGGCAATAATCTTGATACTATCCCCTTTCTCAATAATTATCTCTTGCTCATAATTACTTTTAGACGCTGGCGTTTTTATCTGATAATAAATAAAAAACCCTCCGATTACCGCAAGTAAAATCAAAATGCTAGCTATTGATAAAATAATAATAAATATTTTATTCATACATATTCTGTCATTCCCGCGAAAACGGGAATCTATATTCATAATTTTAATTCTGGATTCCCGCTTTCGCGGGAATGACACCGGACAAGTCAACCTTCAATCAGCGGCACAAACGCAAATCCCGGATATTCAATCTTCTCAAATTTATCTTCACCCTTCTTGATAAATAACCAAATACTCCATTTAATAGGCGCAACAATCCGGCCGCCAATTTTTAATTGCTCTTTCCAAGCTTCTGGTAATTTTTCGCCAGAAGCGCCCGCGATAATTTTATCAAACGGCGCTTTTTCAGACCAACCTTTGGTTCCATCGCCGCATTTCATTTCAACTTTCTCTTCATCCGGAAAATATTTCGCCACATTTTTTTTGCCAAATTCGCATAACTCCGGAATACGCTCAATCGCGAAA